>OBEQ012746484.1_pt1 | contig 10312 bp, 11 predicted proteins | sample 1670901 | NCBI WGS metagenome assembly OBEQ01 (sample SAMEA104232315, study PRJEB22302) | groundwater metagenome | biome: forest; feature: aquifer; material: groundwater | place: USA | collected 2011-08-07 | depth 5.4 m | reverse complement strand
GATCTTGAGAATTCGATATTCGAAAATAATCGCGGTAAGGCAAGACCAGCTAAGACTCCTAAAATGATAATGACGACAATGATTTCCAAAAGCGTAAAACCTTTTTTATTGTTTCTGTTTTTCATAACATCTCCCTCCCTTTTACTGTTAATTTATGTTACCTATCAAAAGTATATCTGATAATTTTACGATTAACAACTTTCTTTGCATTTTTTTCTTAGCCCTGAACCAATCTTGGAATGACTTATCGGATACTCGAAAACACCCCTGTACCGGCCTTCTGGATTATCAGCCCTCCTCCCGAGACATAATTGTGCCAAATAGTAAATACAATAGAAGAAACTCCGTCGCCTCCGTTGAGAGCGTTGCGTGTCGCGATCACTTGGAAATTCCCTTCAGGGATGGTGTTGATCTGAACGGTATAGTCAAAATGAGATCCGGCCGCCGTACTCGGATTATTGACGTCAAGATTAACCCAGTCGTAGCAGCCCGTGTAACCTTCCCAGCTCACCGTGGCGCAACGCTCAACCGACTCACGAATGACACCAATCGTATTCAAAGCTTCGGCGGATCTTGAAAACTCAATATTTGAAAATAATCGCGGCAAAGCCAAAGCCGCCAAAACCCCCAAAATAATGATGACGACAATGATTTCCAAAAGCGTAAAACCATGTTTGTTCTTCATCAATATTCCTCTCATTGACCCCCTATAAATAGATGAACGCTTTACCAATGTGCTGATTTTAATTTTTACTTGCCCTGATACCCGCCCAATTGAGAAATATTAAACAACGGCAGAAACATGGCCAAAACAATCGTCCCAATGACAGCACCCATGAAAACCAGCATGATCGGTTCCATGACGGTTGAAAAACGGGTCATAAAGGTCGCGACCGCGGTTTTATAAAACTCTGAGACATGTTTGAGCATGGTGCTTAATTCGCCCGTCTCTTCTCCAACCATGACCATTTGAGTGCACATCGGCGGAAAAAATTTACTTTTTTCCATGGAAGTGACCAAAAGTTCTCCGCGTTTCACTTCTTCTTTAATATCATTCACAATCAAAGCGCAGGTATTATTATTGACAAGCCGCTCCGTGATATCCAGAGAATACAGGATGGGAACACCCGAATCCAGAAGAATTCCCATTTGGGAAAAAAATCGTTCAATAATAATAGATTTATACACCTCGCCTATTGAAGGAAGGCTAAACAGGAATTTCTCAAATAGCGTTTTTCCATGGTACGTTTTGATAAATCGCTTAAAGGCAAAAGATAATCCGATCATCGCGGCAATCAGTAAAAGAAAATTTGTTTTAATGAATTTAAAAACGGCGAGTAAAGTCAGAGTTAATGGAGGAAGTTTAGCGTGCATGCTCGTAAAAATACTTTCGAATCTCGGCCCCACAACCAACGCGAAGAAAGAGACGGCCCCCATCGCGACAACAAAAAGAATCGACGGATAAAGAATGCCGGAAAGAACCGTTGAACGAAAGGCCGCTTGCTGCTCAAGATAACTGGCCAATTTTTCCAAGATAGTGGGCAGAGTACCGGAGGCTTCTCCGACCTCGATCAGACTCACCCAAAATTGGTTAAAGACATCAGGGTATTTTGAAAGGGCCACGCTTAACGAATCTCCTTGTTCGATATCCTGGCGGACTTTGGTTAAAATGCGAAAAAGTTTTTCACTCTGGATTTGAGTTGAAATAACGTCCATGGTGCGGATCAACGGCACGCCGGCTCTGAGCATGGTGGCGATTTGGTGGGCAAATGTTAAAAGATCACCGAGTTTGACACTCTTATGGGAAAATTTGCGCTTCATGACAGGCCGGGCCGATTTCGGTTTTACCGGAGCCGCTGTCAATTCTTCAATACTCACGATAAAATAGTCTTCTTGTTGAAGACGACTAATCAGACTTTCTTGATTAGGGGCATCGGTGATATTCTTGAATTCCTTGCCCTCGCGGTCTTTCACAACAAATGAAAATTTAGCCATTTTTTTCCTTACCCCACATCCATGCTCACGCGGCAGATTTCATCAAAACTTGTGATGCCCTTCTCAACAAATTTGATCCCACATTCAAAAATAGTATCCATCCCATTTTTTCTAGCCGTATCTTTAATTTCAGAGTAAGAGGCATTCCGGGAAATTAGAGAACGCATGACGTCATCGATGACAAGCATCTCGGACACCACAACGCGCCCCTTATAACCCATATGATTACACTCATCACAGCCTTTAGCCCGATAAATCAGATCACTCTTAAAATGAATATTCCCATGCTGAGCCGGGTCAGGTTCATACGGTTCTTTGCATTTCACGCAAAGCCGGCGGGCTAAACGCTGGGCCACAATGAGAATCAAAGACGGGGTTAAAAGATAATTGGGAACCCCAATATCCATAAGACGCGTTAAAGCCGAGGCGGCATCGTTGGTATGAAGACTGCTTAAGACCAAGTGGCCCGTTAACGCGGCCCGGACACAGATCGTCGCTGTTTCAAGATCACGAACCTCGCCGACCATAATGATATTCGGGTCCTGACGTAAAAAAGCTCTTAAAGCGCTCGCGAAGGTTAATCCAATCTCTGTTTTAACAGCCACTTGGTTGATTCCCTCCAATTTATATTCAACAGGATCTTCAATCGTCAAAATGTTATGCCGAGGATCGACCATTTGCTTAATGGTGGCATATAAAGTTGTTGATTTCCCGCTTCCCGTTGGTCCCGTGACAAAAAAAAGACCGTAAGGTTTCGCGAGCGTCGTCTTAAAAAGCTCGACCTGTTTGGAATCAAAACCCAATTGCAACAATTCCAAAGGAATGGCTTCCTTATCTAAAATGCGCAGGACCACTTTTTCGCCCCAAATGGTGGGAATCGTCGAGACGCGAAGATCGACATTACGATTTTCAAGTTTAGCGCTAATGCCTCCATCTTGAGGAAGCCTCTTTTCAGCGATATCCATTTTCGCAAGAATTTTTATGCGAGAAACGATGGCTAAATGCAAATGCGGTGAAGGCGGCGGGATATTATAAAGACTCCCGTCAATGCGGTAACGCAAACTGATTTTATTTTCAAAGGGTTCAATATGGATATCACTGGCACGTTCATCGATCGCCTGACGAATGATTAAATCCACCAGCTTAATAACAGGGGCTTCGCCCGCTTTTTCAATAAGTTTATCTAAACTCAGTTCCGATTTTTCTGATTTGAACTGAGATTCCGCGGGGCCCACCGACAGGCTGGCACCTGACTCTTGCTGGTAAGATCTTTGAACAGCTTTATCCAGCATCGATCCCTGGCCTCCGGTTTTCACCTGGGAAAAATAGAAATCATTGATCGCTTTTTGTAAAGGAGCCTGAGGGGCAATTACCAAATTAATTTCACAGTGCGTGATGTGCTTTAAGTTGTCAATCACCAAAAGATCCAAGGGATCATTAATCGCGACGGTCAAAGAATTCATATGACGAGATAACGGCAAAACATTATTTTTTTTGGCAAAATCCGCGGGCAGCAATTTATCGAGATTCTGCTCCGCCTCTGGCATTAACACTTCTGGATTGTCTGAGGTATAATAAGGAATGCCTAACTGTGTCCCTAGCGCGATGTTCATATCTTCTTCAGTAATAAATCCCATACGAATCAAAATCTCCCCAATACGCTTACCTTCCCCTTTGGATTGAGCTTGAATGGCTTTCTGCAATTGCTCTTGGGCAATGAGGCCCTGCTTAATTAAAATTTCACCGAGTTTTAATCGTGGCATGAACTTCTTACCTATTTCTTCTCAAACTGTGAGAATTCTTTTTCGATACTTTTCAAACGTTCTCCGGAAACTTGAAAAGTATCATCGAGATTCCCTGGTTGTTTCATCTCTGCTAAGTTAGCTGCGGAAGGAAGCTGATCCTTAACAATATGCGGCGTGATAAAGACAATCAATTCTCTTTGAGTGTTTGTATGATCATCGTGACGAAACAAACGTCCCAAGAATGGAATTCCGGAAAGTCCGGGAAGTTTAGTCCCAACATTACGCAAATCATCTCTTAAAAGACCTCCAATAACAATGGTGTCACCATCTTTAATGCGTAACACGGACCTTGTTCCCCGCTCTTCAGGATCTCTAAAAGTTTGTGTCCCAAAAGTTGCCCCTGTTTTAGCCTCAATCACGCGAGGTTCAACAGCCATCGTAATCTCGCCGGTTTCAACACTCGCCTGAGGTGTCACGGTCAGGAAAACGCCTGTTTGCACGCGTTCCGCTTCATTGACTGAGGTCGCTGTTCCTTCAGCGGTGGTTGTATTCGCCGCAAGGCCAATGGCCTCATTGGTGCTGATACTTATTTCAGCTCTTTGATTATTTAACGTCAAAATACGCGGATTGGCCAGACTTTTGCTATCCGTTTGGGTCCGCAAAAATTGTAACGTCGCCGTCAATCCTGTAAACGACAATGTGCTGGCCCGCAATGCCGGATCTGTTTCAGTAAATCCAAAAGGCAAAGGAGGATTAGTGTCAAAAGGATAAAAACTTTCTTGCGAACCTCCTGTAAAAACAGCCGGGGTGTTTCCATATCTAATTCCGATAAGATCAGCGGTTTGCTTAGAAACATCCAGCATCTCCGCCTCAATTAAAATCAATGGCACAGGCACATCCAAGCGAGCGATGGTCTCTTCAATCAAAGAGAAACGGCTTGCAATGTCCGTCACAATGATACTGTTCGTGCGGGGATCTTCAACGACAGAACCATTTTGGGTCAAAAGGGCCTGAACAGCCGCGATAATTCCGGCTGGAGATTGGGCTAAAGAACTCGTCAAACCAGCCGTATCTTGATTGGGCGTCAATGTCCTAAAAATTTCTGATGTGGGAAGTGTCGCATTTTTCAGATGATAAACACGGGTCGTGACCTCAACATCCGGCCGATCAATTCTTTTAACGATAAAAATATTTGTGTCCGGTTTAAGCTCATAAGTTAAGCCGTTGGCAAGAAGAATCCTCTCCAAAGCTTCTTGAACAGGCACATTATCAAGGTAAAGCGTCAGGGTTCTATCGGCCAAGTCTTCGGAAGCGATAAAATTTAATCCTGATTGTTGAGAAAATATTTTAAGAGCGTCGTCTAAACGAGCCGCTTTAAAATCCATCGAAATCGTTTGACTGGTCTCCTCGTCAGGATACAAATAGTCATTAACATCGGTAATTTGGACGGCTTGAGCTTCCAAGCTGGAAATACTCCAAACAAAAGCGGCAAAAACCAAGATGATTTTTAAATTTAAACACATTCGCCAAACTAAAGGCAAGAATCTTTTTTGCGGCATCATGTTTTCCTTTCAACCCCCATTTGGAAAAAAGCCGGGTCAAGGTTCAATGGTTATCTCTCTTCCTTGAAACATAACATCAATGGCTGTTTTTTTAATCCCAATAATTTTAACCCCTTCAATTTCATCACCGACATCCACCACATTTTCATTAATGATAGCCTGAGGCCGTTTTGAATTCCAGACAACTCCCGTAATCGTTAATGCGGGCAGCGGTAATTCTGACTCACTTGACACCTCTGGAGTCTTTGTCGTCTCTGGTTGAACCGGCGGAGGAGGCGCTATGATTTCAGATTCCTTAGCTGGAATTTGGGGTTCAAATGGATTTTTTAAAAAAGCCTCGCTCTTGGAACTTAAACAAAAAAGTATGATTAAAACGAACACAAACTTCAGAAGTCCCCCTGAAATCAATGAATTTTCTTTCATTTTTTTAACCTCAAGGCTTCCATCACAATTTTTGCCCCCACGGTGTTTTGCATTTGTCCAGACCACTCCTTCAACCGAACGGCGTTAGGAGAATTTTCAATGGCTTGAGTAAAATCCACAATATTTTGGTAATCTGTTGACACGACAGACATGTCAAAATGAGATATTTCAATATACTCATCGCTGAATTCTTGGACCGGAGAAAGTGATGTCATCTGGACGTTAAGCTTCACGGCCGATTCGGAAAGCTGGTTGATCAATTGATCCGTGGAAACCGCCTTGGGAAAATCTTCTCTCAACTTTTGATATTCTTTAACATTTTTTTCTTGGTCTTCCACAACTTTGACTTTTTCGGCAATATCTTGAATTTGTTTTTTTATTTCTAAAGAGTCCTTCTTATAGGCCTGCCACAAATAGAGAGTCACAACCAGCGTGAGTCCCACTATGGCAATATTAATCAAAATATGCCGGTTATTTTTTAAATTCGCCGTGAGTCCCTGCACGTTAATATTTTTAAGATCTTTAACGTTGATCTGACTCAATTTTTTAAAGAAATTTTCGCTCATTGGCATTTAATTGTAAAAGCGGTGACATTATCCTCTTCTATTTTTTGCGCTCGAATCGTCTCAATCTCAATTTTCTTAAAATGCCGCGAGAAATAGCTGTCCTCTTTTACATTCTTAAGAAACGTGTTCACAAGACGAAACTGTTCTTCACGATTTTTAGAATAGCTATACCCCTCCATTTTAATCGTAAAAGCCCCTGAAGGTGCCTTGGGAGATTTCGCGGTCGTATCCTTCGGAGGCTTGATCTCTGGATCTTCATAAGAAATGGTTAAACTTTTAAGCCACGTCCCCTGCGGCAATAGCTGCGGGATTGTTAAAAGCGCGGGGGTGATTTCACTTTTGGTGCGAAGATTTTTGAAATAATCTATTTTTTTCTGAAAAACAATATTCTGCGTCTTTAACTCTTCCACGGGGGTTGCCTGATTTCCCAATTTTTCCTTTAAAGATGCCGCCTGATGTCTTCCCGTATGATTTAATTGATGGATAATCAAAAAATTGATTATTAAAAAAAGCACGCACCCGATAACGGTCTTGACAACCGGCTTGAAATCAAATTCTTTAGACGAAACAGCAGGCTGGTCAACTTGCGACAATTTTTTAGAAGACAAGGAAAGTTGCGCCGGTACCGCGATCGATTGTGTTAAAGCGACACCATAAGCGTCAAGATATCCGATTTCTTTAATACTCGGATTTCCAAAAATAGTCTCGCTATTTAACGGAATGACCGACAACTCTAGTTCACGTTCCAAGCTTTTGGCCATGTCCTGAGTCTTCGCGGGTGTGATTAAAATGAGCTGCTGGATCCGTAAATTATTTTGACGATTGACATATTCCATGGAAATGGTGATTTCATTGGTGAAAAAATTGATAAACTGGGGCGAAGACTCGGTGACCTGCTGAGAATCTAAACGAAATTCTCGGACAAATTGAGGAACTCCTTGGTCGACAATAACGATTGTTCCCTCTTGCCCTTGATATTCGAGAATACCAAATGCCTGATTCAGTGAAATAAGTTTTTTAAGCATGAAAAGGCGTATCAAACTTAAAGGAGCGGGTTCAATAAAATTGATCTCCAAGTTTGTTTGATTCAAAAGATGCGTATAGTAATCAGGGATATCTTTCTTAATGGCGGCAAAAATGATGCGAATCCGCTGCAGCTCGTTGTCTTTAAAAGCAACGGGATGGAAGGAATAAACCAAATCTTTTAAAGCAAAGGGAACATATTTACTGGCTTCAAATTGGACAACATTTTTAACTTCATGACTTTGCATCCAGGGGATAATGAAAGAACGGAAAATAATATCCCTGGTTGGCAAACAAATATTGACCGTTGATTGAGTCACACGGTTTTGTTCAAAAGATTTTTTAATTAAAGAACCAATCTGGACTTCTGTTTCAGAAGGGCCGTAATCTTTTTTCTGACGGAAAGCCTCAATATCCAATTTAAAAGGGATAAAAAAGTTTTTTAGGGGGATCGTGCCTGAAGTTTCCACGCAAAATAAACCTTCACTATCCCAATAAATTCCTAACTCTTGGCGAGTTGTGGTAGCCATAATTTTTAAATTTATTATCTATTAATAATTAAAATCTATTAAAGTCATTAGATAAAAGAATGACCCCAAAGTCAACAAAAAACATTTCTTTTTTGATAAAATGATTTAAATTTTAATACGCAACATTGATGATGACAGGGTTGGTCCCATAAAGGCCTGTTTGAGAAGTGTCTCGTGTGGCAGTAATGGTGTATGGAACGTTATCGAGGGTTTCAGTGGGAACGTCGTAACTCGTCTGTGATGAAGCAGGATCGGCCATTTGATTAAAAAAAGCATAAGATAAAGCGCCCATGGCCAGCGTTTCCGCTTGGATGCGTTTAATTTCTGTTTCGGTCGTCATGACCTGAGAAATATTAAGACTCAACATGGTTGTGGAAAGAACCAGCATGACGATGATAATCATCAGAACGCTCACCAGAACAATTCCTTCGTTATTTTTTTTAAGATCCCTTAACATCGAACTCCTTTAGCTTTGAATCTTCTGAGCTTAAATAACTTTGGCACCGGGGACACTTTTCAACTTCTTTTTGTCCGTCGTTAAAAAATAAATGGGAACAATACGGGCATTGCTTTAAGGCCTTCGTATTCCCTTCATCGGGGCCCCCTTGATAATTATAAAATATCCAGACGATAAAAACGAATAAAAGTATTAAACAAAAGAATCCTGATATCGCTAGAGCAAAATCAACCTTGATCATAGATTAAGGGAATTGAAGAGGTTTGTAGGGTCTGATATTTGCATCCAAGGTGTCTTGTATTTGTGGCTGAGAATGAGATTGTACGTCGACGATTTCGAAATGTGATTTCAAATTTTGTTTTTCTGTTAGAATTTTGGCAGAGACAGGCTTTTCGAACGTTATCACAGAATTGATCGTGTCGTTCTTATCGAGAGGGGGTTCTAGGCTGACAGGAGAAATTAATGACGGAGGGGCTTTAAATGTGATTTCTTCAATGTCACTGGATTTTAAAATAGATCCCCAAAAAATAAAATGAGGCTGGGGAGACACCGAGCGTACTGGCAATTTAAAAATCAAACCTTGGGACATCAAAAGATGAATAGACATTGAAAAAATTAAAGCAAAACTGAGAGATTTGAAGGACATAGAAATAGCGTTCATTCTTCTTGAGTGGTAGCCATGTTAACTCTTTCAATCCCCAACTTACGGCAAAGGTTCCAAACATCGACAATCCTGCCGACCGATGAGCGACGGTCAGTCTTAATAAGAATCAGTCGATTCGTATTTTTAATTTTTTCTAACATCTTCGTTAACTCCTTCATCGTCACAACCGCTCCATTAAAATAGATAATATTTTCGCTGCTAACAGTAACGATAATATTTTCAGCCTGGACGACATCGCTCGTGACGGCTTTAGGAAGTTTGACATTGATACTCAACGGGACAGTCAAAAATGAAGACAACACAAAAAAGAGAAGCAAAAGAAAAACCACATTCATTAAAGGAGCGATATCAATGTGCCGCAAACCCTGTTCAAGTTTAAGATGTCGCTCAAATTTCATAATTGACTTTCTCCCACATGAGACATGAAATTCACAAGCTCCGTAGCCACACGTTCCATTTCGAGAACAAAACGATCAATCCAGTGGACAAAATAATTGTAAGCCACATAAGTGGGGATCGCGACCATCAACCCCGTGACGGTTGTCAAAAGAGCTTCCGCCACACCGCTGGCAAGATCTCCCGGTGTCGCCGGATTCATCGAAGCCGCAGACGCTTCAATGGTATAAAAACATGAAATCATTCCCGTCACTGTTCCCAATAATCCCAGCAAAGGGCTGATATGGCCAATCGTAGTCAGCGCGGCCAAGCGACTTTCCAATTTTGGAATTTCAAACAAACTCACATCTTCCATATTTTCTTTGATTTCTTCCCGAGAAGAACCAAATTTTAAAATTCCCGCTTTGAGGACTTTTGCGATCGGAGAACGGTTCGCGTCGCAAATTTGAATAGCCTCTTTAATTTTATTTTTTTTGATAGCATCGAAAACATTTTTTTTAAGATCGTTGACGTCCGTTTTAATACTGGAAAAATACATCATCTTTTCAATAACGATTCCAGCGGCAAATATTGAGCACAAAATAATGGGCGCCATCAGAGGTCCACCCGCCTTGATTAACTCTAAGGCATTCATTTCCCAAACGCCATTCATTGTCCCCTCCCGTCATTTTTCTTCATTTCCATTTTTAGAAAGAAATGACGAGGTTCGTCTTCCGCCGAAAAACTAGCGAGACGACCTTATCATTTGGCTAATCCATTCCAATCGTTCTTGCGCAAATTTTGCTTCCTCTGTCTTAAAACCTAAAACTTTTTCATAAATGGTCTTCGCCTCTTGCCATTGCTCTTTCTCCTCAAAAATTCTGGCAACACGCAAATACGCCTTGATGATCCAAGGGGTCTCCTCCTGATAAAGATAAGGAATTTTAAGATAATTCTCCGTCGCTAAATCAT
>OBEQ011552911.1_pt1 | contig 10312 bp, 7 predicted proteins | sample 1670901 | NCBI WGS metagenome assembly OBEQ01 (sample SAMEA104232315, study PRJEB22302) | groundwater metagenome | biome: forest; feature: aquifer; material: groundwater | place: USA | collected 2011-08-07 | depth 5.4 m | reverse complement strand
TGATACCGGGTAATTTACACTTTAATATGAATCACGCCATCCTTTTAAAAATCTTTTATTAAAATTAAAATGATTTAGTATATGCTGGCGTAGCTCAGTTGGTAGAGCAGCTGATTTGTAAACTTAATCAGCTTAAAAATACAACTCCCTCAGATTCTTTAAGTTAGCCATTCATCGACGAGGACAATGGTTTTTGCTTTCCCGCTCACCATGCCTGATTTACTATGATTGGGACATGGCATAGACACCAATACGGACACCAAAACGCTCGGGGATGGACACCACGGGGGATAGGTGTATTTCTCTGGAGTCCCACGGCAAGACAAATAGGGCAAGAAAAAATAAATTTGACTATTCGGGCAGACTTGCTTAAAATGAGGTATAATTTAACTGAGGTGAGAAAATGAATTTTACCGACATGACCAAAATATTTTCAAAGTACGAAAACAAATGGGTCGCTTTAACCGATGACAAGAAAGTTATCGCCGCTGCTTCCTCATTAAGCTCCGTCCTGAAAAAAGCCCGCCGAAAAGGGTATGAAAATCCCCTGACAGCCAGAATCCCGGATTCTAAATTTGAATATGTTTTATGACCTCTCTTAGATTCCCTTATACCCGGATCACCCGCCACAATGTCGACAATCCGCTTTTAAAATATAAAAATCAACCTCTCTCTTCGGACACTTTTGGACACTCAGCTTTGATGGGGGGGCGGTCACGTCACGCATTTCAAAATTGTAATGGTTTTATAGTGTTGACAACCGCCGTCCAATAAGTTATCCTTTAGGTGAAAGTAATAATGTAAGGAAGTAATACCTAAAGCCTGCCTACGGCAGACAGGGAGGATACCATGACGATTATCGAAACTGCAAAAGTCACCACGAAGGGCCAGGTCACGATTCCCAACCGTGTCCGGAAAATTTTAAATTTGGAAGAAGGTTCATCGGTTGCCTTTGGGGTAAGCAAGGAAGGCGTTGTTTTATTGCCCTGCAAGGTAACGGCCGAATCACCCTATACACCCCAGGAATGGGCCAAAATTGAGAAATTAGCTTCGGCTAAAGGAAAAACCCATCCAACGGCTGACGCGGCCAAAGAACACCTCAAGGCCTTATGAGATTTGAATTCAAGCCTTCTTTCGACCGCTCTGTCAAAAGTTTTCATGACCTTGAACGAGAGGAAATAAAAAAGGTGGCTATCCAGTTAATCGATATGTTGAGCCATGATCAAGAAATCCATAAAGGTCTTGGCTTAAAGCGACTGAGGGGTAATTTCTGGGAAGTAAGGAAGGGGCTCAAAGCGCGCATTCTATTCAGATGGGACGGAGACTTAGTTGAGTTTGTTTTAGCAGGGAACCACGATGATATTAAGCGCTTCCTAAAGAACTGTTAGCGCTAAGAAGCCCTGAAATCCCTAAAGAGAAACTTAAAGGAGGCTTTTGGAAACGATCCCAATTGTTGTTTGACAAAATATATAGGAACATGGCTTTTCCTATAAAAATCAACACGCGAGAGGAAAGGACTGTGTCCCGATGCGCTTATGCGCTCGGGGCAGGCGGTCTTTCGCTTTCACTCGCGTGTTGGGCGTTAGACTTAAAAATGCTTGCCCCTTTTTTATTTTTGGGGACAAGTTTAAAATTAAAATATTAAAGAAAGTGTGTATGGGAAAAGATTTAGCACGCCACAAAACACCCGAGGAGCAAGAGTTGGAATTAAAGCAGGCTGATCTATCTGGTTAGAGGAAGTATCAACGCAGGAACTAGAGTTAGTTACTTTGTAGGCTCAACTACACTCATTTCAGAATCTTTATCTATTCAATTAATTTATGGCTGAAGAACAAAAAACAGAATTGCAAAACAAAGTAGTTAGACTTTTTACGTATTTAGAAAAGGTGCTTTCCCTCGATGATATTATTGTTAGGGATTTTAGATCTACTATTGCAGCGCCTTCTCCTTGGTGGTTGGCGGATTTGCCAGATGACGTAGAAAATTTATATATTAGAAAATTTGAAGATAATACAACGGATGGTGATGGTAAGGTTGATCAGAATGATGTTTGGCTTCGCGTAGAAAAGAAAAACATAAGTCCTGCCCCGCCCCTGCCTGATACTCTAAAGGAATGGGTACACGAAATTAGCCCCTTAGAAATACCAAAAGCAAAAGAAAAAATAGATCGAAAAATAAAGTTTGATATCGACCCTGCCCGTGTTAGGGAATTTAATAAATTTAGAAAAGAATTTACTCAAGACTCACTTTTTAAGAACGCTTTGCCTGTCTTGCTTAAGGATTGGGTTGTCATGAGCCCAAATAAACTACCCGAAGCCATAAAGGAAAGATATGTCGAAGAATATTTTAGTGAGCATCCAGAATTAGCAAGCCTTCTTAACGATTATATTGAAAATGAATGGAGGCCATGGTCAGAAAAAGTAATAAAAATCTATAAAGCCAATTTGCTTTATGATCAACTTTATGCGCTACGCCTTCTTTTGAAAAATGAAGGTGATAGTTATGAGCTTCTGTGGGGACAAGGCTTGTTGACGTGGAAACACACTGGCGTAGGCAGTATTTATTCACCTATTTTTTTAACTCCGCTAACATTAAATTTCATCGCGGAGAAGAGAGTGATTGAAATTTCTCCTGATGCGATGTTCAAAGGATTTGTAGAAATTTCATCTTTGTGCGAAATGGACAATCCAACAGAAATGGATTTAAGTACTTGGGCAGATAAGATTAATGCTAATCCTAAGTTTTTTGATTTTTGGCATTTTGAAACACTTAAGTCGCAGACACAATTTTTGATTAATACACTTTCAACTTCAAGTGAAGACCGTTTTGATAATCAACTTATGTCAGCTCCAGACGTAACGCCAACTTTAAGTGTTTGGAATGCGCCCATTATTTTTGCACGGAAGCGTACAAATGACTTCTGGTCAAAATACGCCGGTATTATTCGTCAAGATATTGAGCAAAATTCTGCTGAGCCTACTGAATTCATCATAGATCTTGTTGGTCACTACAAAGAGGAAAAACGAACAGCATCTGAAAATGGAAGCGAAAGAAGTAACGAAATTCCTTTAAAAGAATCGGAATTATTCTTTCCTCTTTCTTGGAATGACGAACAGAAAAGGATTGCGGAACGACTTGATGCAAATTATGGAGTTGTGGTTAAAGGCCCACCGGGCACAGGAAAGAGCCACACTATTGCAAATCTCATTTCTCGATTTTTAGCTCAAGGAAAAACTGTTCTTGTCACATCTCAAACAAGCAAGGCACTCGAAGTTTTAAGAAATAAGCTTCCGGAAAATATCCAAAGCCTCGCTGTTTCACAATTACACCAGACTGCTGAACGTGACCAAGTATTACAAAAATCGATTGATGAAGTTAGTTCTAATTTAGGTGAACGACATACAAAATTTAGCGAACAAAATGCAGAACGGCTGAGAAAAGATCTGCAGCTGGTAAGAGAAGAAAAAGCGCTGCTGGCAAACCAGATAAGGCAATATATTCTTACCGACTCAAGCGCAAAAATTGAAATCGATGGGGAGCAAATTAAGCCAATTGATGCAGCAAAATTCGTTAGTCAATATAAAGAGGCTGAGGAATTCCAATGGTTTACTGATAGGATTCATTTTCAGAAGGAACCGAATTTTGAAGAGCAAGATTTGATTGATTTCTATTCATTGTTGAGCGAACTAAATTTAGAAGATCGAGGTTTAGATGGATTTCAATTACCCGAAATAAGCAATTTACCGCTCGAAAATACCATTGAAGAAACTTTCTCGACCCATAGGGATTTAAGTGCAAAAGCGAAAATGGCGGGCAATATTTTTGATGGATTTAAGTCCGATGCTAAAGCCCATGAATTTAAAACTCTTTTAGAGTATTCAACAAATGCCAAGCAAATTCTTCTTTCGTTAAAGGAAGATTACAAACGCGAAATATTTGAGTTGTGTGTTTTAAGTCAAAATGAGAGAGAAAAATGGAACGTGGTCATAGGGAAGATTGCTCAAAGACTTCAACTGATAGGAAAGAATAATACTAATATCATTGGTTATAAAATTACCTGCACCGCAGCGATACCCCCGGACGATGTTTTAGAAGCAATTCTTATTCTAAAGAAAAAGACTGTAAAAGAACCGAGGATTAATGGTCTTGCAAAATTGTTATTGCCATCAAATGCAAAAAAGGTTTTAGAAAATTATAAGGTTGATGGTCGTACACCCGAAGACAGGGATCGTCTTGAAATCTTACACCAAAGCATTCTTATTCAACAAGCGCAGAAGGAAATTCAAATTTTATTTGAACAAAGTTTTTCGAACATAAAGTCATCCTTAGACTGGAAAGATATCCATCAGGATATGGTTAGATTAGAACTTTTAGTTTCCGGACTCCACAGCGTAGTCAATTATTATGACAACTTTTCTGTTATCGATCAGTTTTGTAAAAGGACGAAGCCGCTTTCTAATCTGTCATTTGCCGAAATTAAAGACGTTGAAAAAATCAATGACATTGTAGCGTCTTTTATAGCAAAGACAGAGCTTGAGCAATTAGAATCTCTTTTATCACAGTGGAGAAACAAAATTGAAACTTCTATCAATGGCAATAAACATCCGATATGGGATAAGTTACTTGTTGCTATCGATAAGCGAAACACAACCGGATGGAATGCTTCAATAGATGAATTAAAATTGCTCGTTGAGAAAAGGCAAAAAGCTTTTGCCTTGAACGGATTGACTAAAACAATTCGTGAAAGTTCTCCAAATTTATGTCGATCCATTACGGATTTAGCAAACAGCAAAGAGAAATTTGACTGTCCTAGAAATCTTAAACTTGCATGGAAGATAGCAAGATTACAATCTTGGCTTGACCATATTCACGACCACATTGATATTGATGACTTACAAAGTCGTTTAGGAAGATTGACTAAGAAAGAAGAGCAACTTAATGCTGAATTGATCACTATTCTTGCTTGGCAGCGACAGATTGATAAGGTAACAAAAAAACAGCGCGATGCACTTATGGCGTGGTTACATGCCACGAAGAAAATTAGAAAATACAGTAAATATAAAAACAGATGGATTAAAACAGCTCAGGATAATTTAAAAGAGGCAATCAGTGCAGTGCCTGTTTGGATTTTGCCTCTACATAGAGTGGTTCAGATGTTCGCTGATCCAAAACCTGGAATGTTTGATGTAGTAATTTTTGATGAAGCGAGCCAATGTGATCTAAAAGCTCTTACAGTTGCGTATTTGGGTAAAAAATTACTCGTTGTTGGTGATGAGGATCAAGTTAGTGTTGCAGGAATATTTCAAGAAAAAGAAAAAGCGTTTGATCTCATTTCACGTTATTTGTACGATTTTAAACATGCGAATATTTTCTCCATTGATTCCAGTTTACTTGATATAGCCAGAGCTCGTATTAGAGATGAAATAATGCTGAAAGAACATTTTCGATGTGTTCCGGAAATCATTGGTTTCAGTAATCACCATATATATGAGGGGAAATTGAGGCCATTACGATATCCTCACCCCAAAGGTTTGTTAAAGCCAGCATTGGTTCCTGTTTTGATAAAGAAAGGTTACCAAAATACAAATAATAAAGTAAATATTCCAGAAGCCGAGGCAATTGTCGAAAAACTTATTGAATGTATTAAGGATCCTAACTATCAAAAACGACCGGATGGACATCTATGCACATTTGGAATTATATCGTTACTGGCGGAAGACCAGGCAAAGTATATTAAAGAACTGATTTTAAAACATCTTGATGAAAGAGATATTGAAGAACGACGGATTGCTTGCGGTGACGCGTATGAATTTCAAGGTGACGAAAGAGACGTTATGTTCCTTTCAATGGTCAAAGCGCTTGATTCAAATAATCTTGACGATGTTGTCAGATCGTTGGCTGATAAGGGAACAAAGAGAAGGTTTAATGTTGCGGCTTCTCGTGCTCGTGATCAGATGTTTTTATTTCACTCTATTCCTGTAGAAGAATTTAGAAATCCAGAAGATTGGAGATATAAGCTTCTGAATTGGTTTTATCATCCCAAAACTGAAGAATTAAATGCAGGACGAGAGGCACTAAAACGCGCATTAAAGGAAGCTAAACACGGCCCCTTTGATTTTCCTTTTGAGGTAGGTAATATCTTAATTGATAAAGGATATCAAGTAATACCTGAATACCCAGTCATAGGGCGATTTATCGATCTTGTTGTTCAGGGAGAAAACGCTCGTTTGGCAGTTGAATGTGATGGAGATAAGTATCATACCTTTGAAACTCTTGAATACGATCAAATCCGTGAACGACAATTGCGAAGAGCCGGGTGGGAGTTTTGGCGTGTTACTGGAAGTGCCTTCTATAGAAATAGAGAAAAGTCTCTAGAGAGTTTGTGGAAAAAATTAAATGATTTGGGGATAAATACAATCCATCAAACGATTAATATTTCAAAGAATATTGGAGCCGAGGGAGTCTTAAAGAAAGAAGTAGTGCCTATGGTTCAACATTTTTCTTCTGAGAAGCTTATTAGTCCTGAAGTGAATAAAAATCTTGTGAATTTAGAGAGTAATAATCGCAATACAATTATTGAAGATGAGATTTTGAATATTTTGAGAAAAGGGGCTGTTTTAAATGGTGATTTTTCTCAAATTGTACTTGAAAATTTAAAGAGTAAGAGCAAGGGTGTTAAAATCCAGGAGATTCTTAAAAAAAGTTACTCGATGACGGGTGCCGGAATTATTGAACAATTTCGTGTAGATGGAATTGTTTGGGTCAGGATTAAACAATGATTGGCCTGAGGGGGAACGCGGGGCGAGAAATATTGAAGCGCGAATTTAATGCTGGGAGAGCTTCTCAGTTTTCTTTTGATGTTGGAAATATTTTAATTGATTGATCTACCAAGTCGATGATTTATTTTAGTCATTGCTTCATCAGGCGTTTAGTTAGGATTATTGTAATAATTCATGCCAGCAACTTTCAAGGGATGGTTTTGGCACCGATCAATATTGCCTTGGCCGGGATTTGAGCTCTATTAGTATGGTACGATTAGCTAGGGTCGCTGGTAAGAGTATTATTCTTTCTTTTTATTATTTTCCTTCCCATTGGCTTAATTAGATTTTATAGGAAGGGGACTCGTCAAAAACTACCCCCCGTATAAAAAATATCATATGGTTATTCGGAATTTTTGCTATTTTTTAAAAATTGGATTTGGATGTACAAAAAAATGTGAGGCAATGCATCAGAAAATTTAATTAACTTAGACAGAGAAATATTGAGTGCAGTCGAGGGGGCTCTTGAGGAAAAAAATAAATTGATAGAAGAAGCAAAACGTGAATTGAGAAATTACAAATAGAAGCTAGGATACGGATGGTGGGCAACCTCCTTTCGATACAACTTATAAATTTTAAGAAATTCTTTTTGACATTATTATAGAACCTTGTATACTTACGAAGAGTAGTAATGGTTGCTCTTTTCATATCAACGATTTTGATTTAAACTATTCCAGTCGTCCCTTACTCGATGGACGTAAAATATAGAGCCTAAAGCTGAAATGGTTTTGATTTTATAATCAACTTTGCGAGAAGGTGTTACGCGAAGAAAATCGTAGTTTTGGACTCAATTTTTATCATCACCTGTAAAGAGAGAGTTCCTGTAGGAGAAGTTATCTCCTGAGGGACTTTCTTTAGAATAATTTAGAGACCACCCGTAATTTCGGAAGCTCTTTTTCCTCAACAGAGGAGAAAGGGCTTTTTTTTATGTTTATTAAAACAAACACACGGCGAGACATGGTTCGACAGCAGAAACAGATTATTGAGCATATTTCAAGACGTTCGGAAGTAGAACACGGGTCGAGCGTCAATTTTTTTTATGCCCGTTAAGGAGATTATCTCCCCAACGGGTTTTGTTTTTTACAGATTAAAAACAAGAATAAGTTAACCCAAAAAGCAACGATAAAGAGAAAAAATGAGGACGTATGAAATTCCCATCAAACACAATCCAAGAAATTAGATCAAGGCTTGATCTCTCGCAGTTTGTTAGCAAATACCTTCCTTTAAGGAATAATAAATGTTGTTGCCCTTTTCACGTTGATAAAACACCCTCGTTCTCTATTTTTACAAAAAATCAAACATGGCGTTGTTTTGGCTGCGGGCTTCACGGAAATATTTTTACTTTTATCATGTTGATAGAAAAATTAAGTTTTTCCAACGCCGTAACTCTGTTGGCTCAAGAGGCAGGGATTCCACTACCTAAATCAGAAAGATTTCAGGAATATCTTGCTCGAAAATGGGAAACCAAAAAAGAATTGCTCACCCGTTTTAAAATGTTCCGTTTTTATTTGAAACAGGCTCAACTTGATCGAGAAGATCAGTTGCGTTTAGAGAGAAGAAACTTACCCCCTCGAACTCGATGGAATTCTTGGGATGGCAAAGATTTTCTAAAGGCAGCAATGGTCGATTATAAATTCGATTGTTTAAGAGAGAAGATGAAAAGAATTGAAGAAGGACTTAATGAGAAAGGGAGGTAAGAGGAAATGGTTGATACCTACGGGACGCAAAGCCTTTATGAGGCCGCCTACTTAATGGCGAGAGGTTTTAATTTAGCTGGCAAAGAGTCTTCAGGAAACAAAGTCACAGTTTTTTTGAAGAAGACGCCAGAGATTGATGATGAGGTGATGAAATTTTATAACGGCGGGAAAATCGAAGCCAAAAAATTCTGTGACCATTATCGAACGTTAAAAGATTATATTTTTAAGAAATGAGGACAAAAATGGGGATCGAAGAGTGGAGAAAAGAATTAAAAAAATATTTTCCAGAATTTGTTTTACCCGCTGAAGTGGGGCTTAGTGTTATTTGTCAATTGCTGATAGAGGATATAACGAATCCCTTCGGTTTAGTTTACGTTGATGTACCAAGCTCAGGAAAGACGATAATTTTAAATTTTTTTACTGACCTAAAAGAATTGGTTTACAGCACGGATAGTTTTACAGCGGCGGCCTTTGTAAGTCACGCCTCCAATAGAAAGACGGAAGATTTAGCGAAAATTGATTTATTGCCACGAATTAAAGGCAAAGTTCTTATGGTTCGAGATTTAGCCCCTATATTGGGAATGAGGGATGACGATTTATTAAAAACGATGGGGATTTTAACTCGGGTATTTGATGGGGAAGGTCTGGAAACCGATGGGGGGTGTCATGGTAAAAGAGGTTATACCGGAGAATATCTTTTTATGTTTTTGGCCGCTTCGACTCCTATTCGGCCTCGGGTTTGGAAAGTTATGGGAAATTTTGGATCGAGATTATTTTTCCTCAATATGAACTCAGTAGATAAAAGTTTGATGACGTTGGCTGAACAGCTCTCTTCAAAATTATCACCGAAGAAAAAAGAGGAGTTCTGCAGAGAAGCAACCAAGAAATTGATTGATGATATTTGGGGTAGGGCTGATGCCGTTTATTGGAACAAGGAAAACGATGATAAAAATTTACTGGAAGAGATTGCAAGAATCGCTCAACTGGTGGCTTGCCTCAGAGGAACGATAAATGTATGGAAAGACAGCTTAGGTGACGAAACATATAATCACACCATTCCTCAAATTGAAAAGCCAGATCGTATCAATCAAGCATTTTATAATCTGGCTCGTGGTCATGCTGTAGCGTGTGGCAGAACATCGCTTCAAGATGATGATATTGCAATTATTCTTAAAGTCGCTCTTAGTTCTGCCCAGATAGAAAGAACACGCTTATTCGATAGATTAATCAAAAATGACGGCGTGTTAACCACAGAAGATGTAATCAATGGTGTTGATTGCAGCCGAACGACGGCCTTGAAGTACATGGAAATGCTGCAACATCTTAAAATTGTTGAGGAAGTTAATTCAGCTAATTTGGATGTTGGAAGATCAGAAAAAGTAATAAAGATTACGGAAAAGTTCTCTTGGTTTATTGGAAATCGGTTTAACGAGTTGAGCAGTCTCTTAGGGTCGAAATCACTGAATTAAATAATTGATACAGCAAATCCGACGCTGTGTATATTTACTTTAACACAAACAACCACCATATAAGCAATGGTAAGCTTGAAGGCTGAAACTCATATTAAAAGAACAACCTACCATATCAGACAAGTTGACTTGCTTGTCAGGAAGGATCGATGGAACAGATAGGCGATAAAAGATGCCAGTTTTTAAGGCCAAGTGGTGAGAGGTGCGGTGCTTATGCCCAGACAAACAGTCCGTTCTGCTTCACCCACGACCCCGAGAAGGCTCAAGAAAGGGCTATTGCCCACCGATCAGGCGGCTTGGCGAATAAAGTAAAGGCAAATTTACCGCC
>OBEQ011967589.1_pt1 | contig 10313 bp, 6 predicted proteins | sample 1670901 | NCBI WGS metagenome assembly OBEQ01 (sample SAMEA104232315, study PRJEB22302) | groundwater metagenome | biome: forest; feature: aquifer; material: groundwater | place: USA | collected 2011-08-07 | depth 5.4 m | reverse complement strand
CTGGAAAAAACGGAAGTTCTGCCGCCAAAAATACTGGAATTCGATGAGCTATACCCGTCTTTTGTTGTTTTCGGTTTATTTCTTTTAGGGGTCGAAGTGCTTTTGCGCGGCACCCTATTTTTTACGATACCATGAACATAATATTTAAGTTAGATAGGGTCGCTCATCAATATTTCCCCGTCCCCCGTCATTCCCGCGTAGGCGGGAATCTAGGACTGGACCCGCGCTTTCGCGGGGGTGACGAAAAGAGAGAACGCCATTGACTGAGTTTCTAGCTTATCCTAAGTTTTTATGGTTCTTGGTTTACGGCTTGCTTATAGCCCTGGCCCTTATCCGATGGATTCCCAAAAAAAGAAAAAATCTTACCGCCATTTTAATTGAAAATTCCAATCTTCGTGATGAGCTGGCTTCTAGTCCAAAATATGACTGGCGCTCGCGCAAGGCTCTTCTTTACTGTATTGCTTTAACTATCATTCTTTTTGCCCTGCTGGGCCCCCAATGGGGAGTTAAACAGCAAGAAATTCCAAGTTACGGCGGAAACCTTGTGTTTGTGCTGGATATTTCAGACTCCATGCTGGCACAAGATATTAAACCCAGCCGCATCGAGCGAGCCAAGCTCGAAATCACGGAAACCTTTTTAAAAAACCGCGAGCTTAAATCAAGATTCGCCCTGGTTACCTTTGCCGGCCGGGCGTACATGCAATGCCCCCTGACGCTTGACCCCAATGCCGTTAAATTCATGCTGGAAATGGTGGCGCCGGGATCACTGCCATATCCCGGAACCAATATCGCGGCAGGCCTTAAAACCGCCGGACTCATCCTTGCGAAGACGGCGGGAGCAAAAAATGTTCTATTAATAACCGACGGCGAAGATCACGAAGGCAACGCTCAAGATCAAGCCAAAGAGCTCGCCGCGCGCGGCATTGTGGTATCCGCGCTTTGGGTGGGCTCTCCCGCGGGCGAGCCCATTCCAATGAGGGATGAAAATGGCGGCTTTTTGGGGTATAAAAAAGATAAGAATGGTCAAACGGTTGTCTCTAGAGCTCAGGGAACAACAGTCGAATCGATAACCAAAGTTACGGGGGGACAATTCATCAGATTGGAAGAGGGCATGGACGCGGGGCCGGCGCTTCGCAAAATAATAGATGATATGCAAGATCAACAAAAAAAGGGAACGCGAATCCAACTGGAAAACCGCTTCCAAATTCCCCTGGCCATTGGATTTTTGCTAATGCTTACCGAATTTTTATTACCGGATAGAAAAAAGGTATGAATAAATTGAAGAAATTCCGTATTCTCCGTCATTCCCACGAAAGTGGGAATCCAGACCTGGATGCCCGCCTACGCGGGCACGACGGAAAGAGAGCCGATCCCAGGACTCTCGCAAAGTGTAGAAAAGTTCTTAACAAGTTATTTCTTCTTTTTTTAACTACTAACTACTCACTACTAACTACTCACTCCCTAAGCGCCGATTGGAAACCGGCCACCAGAGAAGGTGTCAGCGACTACAAAGATGGCCGCTACGATAAAGCGGCCGCGGATTTTGAGCGAGCATCCAATTTATCCGCGAATAATCCGACCGTTCAATTTAACAAGGGTTGTGCCGCTTTCAAGTTAAAAAATTACGAATCCGCTCTTAAATCCTTCGAGCAATCAAAGGCGGCGGATAAAAAACCCGTGGCCAAAGCGGAGAGCCTCTACAACCTAGGAAACACCTATTTAGCCTCCAGCAAAACCGACGCGGCTATTGAGGCTTACAAAGAAGCTATTTTGCTAAACCCTAAAGACCCGGACGCCAGACATAACTTGGCGATCGCCCTTAAGCAAAAACCTCCCCAAGATAAACAAGATAAAAGTGACAAGTCCAAACAAGATCAAAAACAAAATCAGGATCAAAATAATAAAGACAAAAAACAAGAGGAATCAAAAAAACAGCAGCCCCCGCAGCCTCAAATGAGCCCGGAACAACTAGAATCATTACTGCAAGCTTTTCAAAATGAAGAAATGAACCAGGCTAAAAAGATGCAAAAACGCAAGGCCGCGCAAAGTTCCAATACGGAAGAAGACTGGTAAAAGGAATTCTTTATGAGATTGCTTCGCTACGCTCGCAATGACAGAAGGCGGGGAATTTCCGGATTACCTACTATCTTTGTTATTTACTGCTTACTACTACCCATGGCTAACTCCTTTGGAATAGAAATCAATCTGCGGCTGGACAAAAACAGAATCGTCTTGGGAGACGCTGTGACACTGGAAATCACGGTAACCGGCGCGGGAAGTTTTGGCAAACCGAAAATAGAGATTCCTTCCGATATCGCGGTTCATTCTCAATCTGAAAGTCAGCGCGTTGAGGTGGTTAACTGGCAAATGAACAGGAGTTTGGTATACACATTGCTCTTGGTGCCCTCGCGCGCGGGATCATTCACGCTTGGTCCCGCGAAACTCGATACCGGCGGACGCGTTTTGCCATCTAACAAAGAGACTCTCGAAGTTATTGATCAAAAATCAACTTCTATCCCGGGAACCCCTCAAGGTATAACAAGACCTTTTATCAGCCCGCAATTTAAGCGAAGCGTGCAAGATATGCTCACTGATCAACAACAACAGACCCCCGCGAAACAGCAGGCCAAGAGCAGTCCCGCGAAAGAATCCGCCCGAGCGGAGCCGCCTTTTGTTTTCTTGGACACTAAAATAAGCAAAAAAGAAGCTTACGTCGGTGAACCGGTTGAATTCTCCGTACTTTTCTATTCCCGCGTTCCCTTTCTATCTCAACCGCAATACACGCCGCCTCCAATCACCGGTTTTTGGAAAGAAGATTTGCCTCAGAAAAATTACAACGCGACGGTGGAGGGTGTCAACTATTCCGTGACTGAAATCCCAATGGTTTTATTTCCGCAAACACCCGGTAAGCTCGAAATCGGTTCAGCCAAAATCGCCATAGAAATTGAAAATTCGCCCACAGGAGGCCCCACCGATCCCTTCGATCCGCAATTTTTTCAACGCTTCTTCGCGATGAACGCCGGAGAAACGAAAGTTCTCTCCACAAAACGCCTTGACCTCAGCGCGGTGCCCATCCCGGAGGAGGGAAAACCTAAAGATTTTTCTGGAGCCGTCGGACATTACGAAATCAGCGCGAGCGTGGATAAGCATGAACTTAAAGTTGGGGAATCCTTGACGCTAACGGTTAGAGTCTCCGGTGAAGGCAATATTAAGGGTCTGCCAAGCCCGTACTATCCTAATTTAGAAGGCACTTTCCGCTCTTATGAAACAGAAAAGTCCGAAACTGTGGATACCAAGGGCCCTTCCATATCGGGAGCAAAGACATTTAAGCTCTTGTTGATCCCGCAAATTCCGGGAAAGCCCGATCTGACCATTGCGCCCCTGCGATTCGTTTATTTTGATCCTCAAACCAAAACATATGTTCGTAAAGAAACACCGCCCATCACGGTCAAAGTTTCCGGAGAACCCATCACCCAAAACGCTTCCACCGGAGCGGGATTTACTCCGGAAACTAAAAAATTAACCGACGACATTGAATATATCGAAACAGCCGAACCCAAGATTTCTTTGTACCGACTCACGGTAGCCAAAGCGGCCAAGCGCTGGCCCTGGCCCAGCGCTTTACCCGTAGCGCTCTGGGCATCCACCGCTCTATTCGGCTTCATTAAAAAACACCGTGACTTAAGAAAAAAACACCCCTTAGAGCAACTCCAAAACGCGCTGACTCTTGCCGCGCGGCAAGCCCTCGAGGATCACGGACGAGAAGGAATGGAAATTCTATCCGGCACCTTTCTAAACGCCCTCGCCAATATTCTGAAACTGCCGACATCTAAGTTAAGCGTTCGTTTAATCGAGGTAGAAATAGCAAAAAAACTACCCAAAGAAGATGCCGCTCTAATTAAAAAAACATTGCATGAAATTGAATTTTTGCGGTTCGCACATGCCTCGCAAAAAATTAGCAAAGAAGATCTAACCGCCATGGTCAATCAAATTCGAGAAGCGAAGAAAATTTTAGAGAAACTCGCATAACCATGGCCAATTTAGAACTCTGGCAAAAAGCGGCTAAAGCGTACCAAGGAGGGGATTATCTGAAATCCGCCGAACTGTACCAGCAGATTGCGGCCGAAGATCCCTCGGAGTGGACCGCGCTCTACAACTCGGGCAATAGCTATTACAAAGCCGGCCATATGCCCGAAGCCATTGACTGCTATTGGAAGGCGTATCAGAAGAATCCTCGAAGCTTGAGTTTAAACCGCAACTTAAATACAGCTTTAACCAAAGTTGGCGAGAGCTTGGTTCCCCGGGGAATGCCCAGCGCCATCTATCGCTTGGGAAGTTTTTTTGTTTACGAAGAATGGGTGGTAATGGCAATGATTTTCTGGTTGGTTCTAGGTATCGCCTCATGGTTGTATTTTTTTAGAAAAAAAAGTTCGGCTATCCGCAAAACAATCAGTGCCTCCGGCATTCTCCTGCTCGTATCGCTTCTAGGAACAGCCTTCGCCCGGCTCAATTACAAAACACAATGGATGGTGCTTCAAAGTCCCGGCCTACTTCGCTCGGGACCTTCCGATACTCTGCCCGTCACGACCCAAATTCCCGAGGGAAGAATTGTCAAAGTGCTCAAGAAGCAAGACGATTGGCTGTTTATTGAGACCCGCAAAGAATCCCTTCGCGGCTGGATGAAATAAAAAATAGCTGTTAGACTATGGCGGTATGCGTAAAAAGGGTTTTTGTTGCCTCGTAGCCATACTCGCTTATCTTTTGATTACTAACCCGGCTTTCGCGCAAAGCTCAAAAAATATTACCCAAAAAAGAACCCAAACTGACACCGAAATCGCCGTTATCGAACAAAAAATTAAAGCGGGGCTAATTCCCTATTGCGTTTTGCCTCCTGAGTGCCAGAGTTGGACGACGGCGTGCGCGGAAGTTTTAAGGCAAAAGAGATCCACGGAACAAGAACCCGATTTAAGTCAAGATTTTGTCCAAATCGCAGAGGGTAGCTTTTTCCATTTACTTCACAGCCAGGCCTTCACCTGCGACGTGGGCGCCCAGGAAGGCGACACCTGCTCCATATACTCCGGAGCAAGTCTGATGAGTCACTACTGCGCTACGCCGGCAAGAAATCCCTTAGCCGGAGGCTGGTGCGTATCTGAAGGTTCGGGCTTTAGTTGCGTCTCGGCAAAACAACTTTTGGACGAAGCTTACAAAGCGGGAATTTGGGAAAGCACAATTTGTCACGAAGATTCCAAAAACCAACAAACCGAGTGTAAGCCGGCAGTCCAGAATATTCACAAGTACGAAGAATTGGATCTCGCGGCTCAATCGAGACAATGCGATGGCACAGACCCTCGGGCAATGGATGAATATCAGCAACACTACTGCGAGGATGTCAAACAACAACTAGCTGACATTAGACAAGAAGGCGCCCACGAAATCTCCGACATACCGAGTCAAGACGAAGCTTGGCTGAGCGGCTTCAGCGGTATAAACATTGAAACCCTATCTCAGATATACCAAAAACACGGTTTCAAGATCATAAAATACAAAGCCAACGAAAAAGGATGGCAAGAGATTACGAAATCCCTTGAAAAAGGCCATCCCGTCCAAATCTCAATGAAGTCTAACACCACGAATAACCCAGACGATCACGTTATCGTATTAGAAGGAAAGTGGACAGACAAACGAGGCGTAGAACGCTTTCTCTATCGAGATTCAAACTACCCATCCACTATCCAGGTAATGAAAACCGAAGTGCTTCAAGCAAAATACTTGGACTCGAACCAAACAGCCATCGGCCTGCGCACGCCACGGTAATCAAAGAGCCGACTCCCTTTTGTCATCCTGATTCCACTGTTTTCTATAGAGAAAGAAGGATCTGGATTCTTCTTTCTTGATGTGAATTCATGGAATCAGAATGACAGTGCCGAGCTTGTACCTATCCCGTTCCCCAAGGGAAAAAGGCTGGAAATCAAGCCATTCTCATGTTAGCCTTGTAAAAGTTGGGTTGGTATACGGCAAGGCGTAAAGAATGAAACGTTATCTATTATTCGCGATAATTCCTCTGTGTTTGCGCGCAGAGGAAGGAGAAGTTAAAGCTCCCACCTACCACGCTTATTTCCAAGGCAAGATAGTTGAGTTAGGCATAGACAAAGAAGACGCCAAGCTATTCAAAAAAATAAGCCCCGAGGATTTTGATCAAGCTATTGAACCGTGTTTGCCGGAACAACCCAAGCAAAATACGGAAACCGCCGAAGAAGAGCCGCCCGAAGAAGCCCTAACGCTCGACGATCTAGACAACGAAACCAAAGCGGTTATTTTTAATTGCGCCTTAAAGCCTCTCAAAGAAACTCAAGAAATAAAAGAACTCCAAGCTCAACTGAAAAAGAAAGACTTAAAAGCTAAAGAAAAAGAGAAAATCCAAAAAAAATTGGCCGCCCTGCGGGCCAAAAACGCGGGCGAACAACATCAGGGTTTAGCCAAAGTTTTTGACCCTGGTAGCAAAAGCGGGTCGTCCCAACTTCCTTCCGTACCCTCTCCCCTTGTGGGAGCCCTTTCCGCAGAGCTCCAAGGACGGGGGCCGGCCAGTGGCCGGACGATTCCCCCAGAGGGCAGGGTGAGGGGTAACGAAAAATCCGCGCAAGGACGAAAATCCCCGCTTTTACCCGGCCATAGCACCCCAGCTCGGCTCAAACAAGAGGCGCAACCGATTCAGCCTTCCGCAAGCGTGCCGCAACCAAAAGTTTTACCCTACGAGCGTCTTGCAAAACTTAAAATCGCCGCCTTGACGGGCCTTAGCGAGTTGCCCGCCATGCCAAACAACCTGAAAATGCAACTGCAACACAAAGCCCTGCTTGCGCAACGATCCTTAACGACTGAGAAAATGCTCCACGAACTTAAAAATACCAATCCCAATCTAACCACTATCGTTAATCCGCATTTGGCGGAATTAAATAAAATCCAATCCATCCCAGATTCCAAGGAACGCGAAAGGCAGTATCACAACTGGCAAGTCAAGGCGGACCGCGATATCTCCACTTACGCCAACAATCTCACAACCAATGACCCTACCAGAAAATCCTACGAAGAATCTAAAATCGCGACCCAAGAATTTTATCGCCAATGGCTCTTGTCTCAGAGAGCCCCCGACATGCGTTTCGCTAAGGAAGAATTGCCACCGCAAGTTACCCAAGACCCTCGATACGCGAACATTCGCTATTTTGAGGTTGGCTCCGCGCAATCTAAAGCCTGCGGCAAAGAAACCTGTCGAGGCATTCGCCAGGTTTACACCGACGGCACCGCAAGCTTCCAAAGTTACGATGGAAAATTCCAAGAAATCGCTGCCCAGGATAAACAGAAAGGCGCCTTCAAACAGCAAATAGTTTCAGACGCCCAAGGCAGACCGCTAGAGGTAACGACCACGCAACTAAGTAGGCAGGGGGGAAAAGCGTCCGAACAAATCGAAACGCGTCAAAAATTTTCATACGACGAGCGGGGGCAAACGATTGCCCAGACCAGCGACGTTAAAATTTTAAACCAAGACGCCGATGCCAACGATCCTTCCAGAAACTGGGCCGTTAAACGAGGCCGCCTCAATGCCAATGGCGAAATTGAAATCACGGAAGTGGTTTTTACCGATGGAAGCAAACAGCGAAAAAAATCCGACCACACTTTTGAACTCTTAGATTCTAAAGGCAATTCCAAAGGCCTAGCGATCTCTGGTGAAGACCTTTTTTCCGCTTCTGATCGTTCGCGAAGACGCGATGCGTCTTTTCAGATCGCCCAAGAAATAACCAATAACACCAACGAAACCCAGTCTCTCGCTCGCTGGATGGAATCCCGCGCGGACTTTTTTAAAGGTAAATACACCGACATGTCCATGTCCACGCAAAGCGACGGCTCCGTATTGATGGCTTTTAGCAAAGATGGCGCCACCTACGTCGAAAAAGCCCATTTTGGACCATCAAAAACCCTCATCGTAGAAAATGAACAAGGCCCAAAATTTGAGTACCTTGCTAATGGGGACAGGCTGGTTTTTGCCAAAGTGGAAAAAACGGGGGCTTTCGAAGACAAAACCCAATTTGTGGTAACTCGCCAAAGCATTGGCCACGATGGCCAATGGACGGATCGAGAAAAAGAAGTTAGGCGCGAGGTTGTCAAAGAAAAGGGGGGATTCTTAAAGGATTTTGCCGAATCCGCCAATAACGTGCCGGTTATGGGAAGCGTGATGCGCGGCGCGGGCGCGTGGGGCCAAGCTACTTACCATTCCATCGCGGCGTCCTACCAATGCCCCGGAGCGCAAATGTTGCGGGAATTTGGATCTGATTTAGGCCCAACCTACGAATTGGAATGTGTCGCGACCCGTTACAAAAATCCCGTTGTGGATCAAAAGACCAAACAAGAAATTTATGAGGCTTTGGGTCCTAAAGCGCTTCAACTTTTAGATGCCAGCGTCCAAAACCAGCGCCGCGAACAAGCCAAAAACCAAGGTCTGGGCCTTAGCGAATCCACAAAAAATCAATACGAAACGTATGTAAACAAACCGGTCACGCACGAAGAAAGATTGGCGGCACTACAGCAAAATTTTGGAGCGGGAAGCTACGGCGGACAATTAATTCAAGAAGGAACACGAATGGGCGGCGCTAAAGGCGCCGCCTTGGGCGTTGCCGGAGGCGCCACACAGTTTGCCGAAGGCACGGCGGCCAATTTGCCTTTAATTTTTGTTCCGGTCGCTTTAGGCAACGCGCCAGGTTTGCTTAAAACCCTGAATATGACCGGAACCGCGACAGCTATAGAAGCCGGCAACGCCGCTTTGGGCGTTGGCCTGGGCGTACCCATGATTCCATCGGCAATTCACGATACCGTAGATTGCATTCACAGCTTTGCTAGCGGAAACCAAGCGGACGCCTACAGCCACTGCGCTTCCGCCGCAACCAATGTCGCCTTCGCCGCGCATTTTTCAAAAAGTCTGATAGAGCCGATTTTAAAACCGAGTCAGCCGCAAGCCGCCGAGCCCGCGCCGCCTTCAAGCCCCGCAGGCCCCGAGCCAAAACCCCCGTCCATTCCCAGGACACCCGGAGAAGCTCGATCTCCCGAAACTATATCGGGAGAAATCAGAACCGAAACTTCTCTACCGGCATCTGTTTCCGCCGAAAAACCAACCACTCGCATGATACATCTGGAAATGCCGAGCGATCCGGAATCCGCGGCACAATTTCGCACAACTTTAGCCAAGCACGGAATCGGGGAAGGACTCACCATTGATGTGGACGTCCAAAGATCGGGGAATAAACAAACTGTCCGGCAGGCAGTGATCGAAGTGCCAAAAAACACCAACGTATCTGAGCTCATGAGAGATTTAAACAGTAAGGGTATCAAACCTCCGCAAGAAGGCACGGTCGCTAACGAATATTGGAAAACAGCTGCTCAACATGAACACGCCTCAGCCCGAGGTGAAAATTTTGGTTCCGAACACCAAGTCACTCAGCTTGGGCCTGAAACGCGAGAGGCTCGACAGGCCCACAAAATTGAGGTCATTGAGGCTCACCCAAATCTTAAAGCCGCGCAACAAGTCGCCGATCGAGTTCTCTCACAATCTCCCGCTCAACTTTCCAAGCTACAACCATTTCAATTAGAAGTTTTACAACAATTACAACAAGGAAAAATCCCGGAAGGCTACACCGACTACGACCCTCTTTTGCTTGCCCAAGCAATGTCCCAACCACCGGTTCCGGAAGCGGCGCGGCCTTCGGCTAAGCGAGGTGGGGGTGAGCCATCGCCGGCAGAAACATATCCTGAAATTCCCCTAGTGGCAGCGCCGCCGGAAATCGTAGCATCATTGGGAACGGGATACGGTTCTATCAGCGGCTCCAGATCCGGCCGCAGACCATCAACAGCGAGAAGACTTTCCGCCGCTCCCAGAGAACCGCCGCAAGTAGGCGCTCCGGAAGCCGCGGCAAAAGCCCCGGCCGAATCAGCACCAGCAGTACCCGATCCCGATTTGAAAGCCACGCTGGAAATAGTCCCAATTAGGGCGCGGCTGGGACCGGAACAGCAACGCCTTGCGGTCATAGCTAGACAAGAGGGCTTTGGAGCCGCTCTCAATTCCGACGGGCAAGGTGTGCTTGAAGTACCGAGAGAACGTTCAGACGCTATAAGAGCGAAATTGGCCGCCGCCGGCGTAGAAGTCCAATCACGATCACCCGCCGGGGACTCAGATTACTGGCGAGAAGTGGGACCCGATGGTCAGCCTCGACAACCGGGAGCAGAAGCAGTAAGAGTAACAGCATCATTGCCGCCAAACCGAAGAGTTCCGT
>OBEQ011690936.1_pt1 | contig 10316 bp, 9 predicted proteins | sample 1670901 | NCBI WGS metagenome assembly OBEQ01 (sample SAMEA104232315, study PRJEB22302) | groundwater metagenome | biome: forest; feature: aquifer; material: groundwater | place: USA | collected 2011-08-07 | depth 5.4 m | reverse complement strand
AATTTATACCTTCCAAAACCGGCGAGTCAGAAACAAATTAACAATTTGGCTGCTCAAAGAAATGACAAAAGATAAAGTGCAACAATTATCGTTTTTCGGCCTGAAATACGAGCGTTTTCTTACTGACGATGTTAATTTAGAGAAATTGGAAAAGGAGCAACGTGACTATAGCTACATCGCCATTTATTCTTATAAAAAAATTGATTTAAATAATTTTGATTTATCAAAGATTCAACAAACGCCAATTATCAATTTAACGCAAAGTTTAGAAGAAATATTTAAAAATTTCAGTACACTTACCAGAAGAGGCATTAGAAAAGCCGAAGCGATGCCCGATCTGAAATTTAGCATCCCGGATGCTAATGTCGACACATCTTTTAAATTTTATAAAGAAATTAAAATTAAAGACGGGACAATTCCGGATCTTAAAAGGGAATTTCAAAGGTGCGTTTTTTTTAATGCTTATTTTAGAAATAAAATAATCTCTTCAATATCTTTTTATGATAATGGCAGTTGTCTACGTTGCAAGCATATTGTGTCTTCCCGGAAAGAAATGGGCGAACAAAGCAAGATAGCAGCTTATGCAGCCCGGAAATTAATATGGGAAATCTGCAAATATGGACAAAATCACGGCTATAAAAAAATAGATTTAGGTGGCATAAATTTTGATGATCCAATCAAGCGCGGCATTGCCGAATTCAAAGGCTCTTTTGGAGGTACGATACAAGACGTTTATATTTATCGTTATGAAACTGAATTATTTAAATTTCTTAAAAGAATGCTAAATTATTTCAGGATGAATATCCATTAGCCGTTACTGCTATGCCCGAAACCTATGAATAGCAATTAATGTTCTATTTAAGAACCTAAAACCCATGAAATCGGCTCCTAAACGCAAAATTTGTTTTCCAGTGATGAATCGGATTCATTATGCCCGCCAAAAGCATCTTTTGGATTTATTGCGCCGGCATCCAGAAATTGAACTTCAACTGGTAGTCGGCGGCTCCATACTTTTAGAAAAATATGGCCATCAGTTTTTATCGGCCATCAAAGATGACGGTTTTACCATTAATGAAACGCTTTTTAACGTCATTGAAGGCGGTAACCATATTACAATGGCTAAAACAGCGGCCTTGACCGGTTTGGAGTTTGCCAACGCTTTGCATAAATTAAATCCAGATATTGTTTTAATTCGTGGTGACCGATTTGAGCAATTGGCGATCGCCATGGTCTCGGCTTATATGAACAAGACAGTTGCGCATATTGAAGGCGGTGATTTAAGCGGCACGATTGACGAAAGCGTGCGTCATGCGATTACTAAGTTGGCTCATTTACATTTCGTCACAAATAAAGAAGCACGGCGGCGTCTGATTCAGATGGGTGAAAATCCGCGCACGGTTTTTCATGTCGGTTCGCCGGACGTGGAATTTGCAGCGGTTACCAAAAAAAAATTAGATCCGCAGATTATAAATTCTATCGGCACCGGCGATCAGTTGGATTTTAAAAAGCCATATCTGGTCATCATGCATCATCCAGTTACGACTGAAAAAGACAATCTTCGGAATACCGAAATTTTACTAAAGGCCGTTGATAATCTCAATATACAGGCGGTTTGGTTCTGGCCCAATAACGATGCCGGCACCAATGATGTATCTAAAGCAATTCGCCACGCGCGTGAAATAGGTCAGCTGGAAAATCATAAAATTCGTTTTCTCACCGATGTTCTGCCAGACGACTTTATCGCTTTATTGCGTGATGCCAAATTGTTAATAGGCAATTCATCGGCCGGCATTAAAGAATGTTCATATTTAGGCGTACCAGTAGTCAATTTAGGCACGCGTCAGCAGAATCGCCTGCGTGGACCGAATGTCCTTGATGCCGGCTATAACGAGACCGAAATTAAAAAAGCCATTCACAAGCAATTAGCTCACGGTCTATATCCAAGATCAGATTTGTATTATCAACTGCATACTAGTCAGGCAATTGTTGATCATTTAAGCACAGTTCGTTTATATCAGCAGAAAAAATTTTATGAATCCTAAAATATTGGGTGTCATAACCGCTCGCGGCGGCTCCAAGGGTATTCCCGGCAAAAACATCAAGCCGTTATTAGGCAAACCGCTGATCGCTTACACAATTGAAGCGGCTCAGCAAGCCGGTGTTTTTGACAAATTAATTTTATCAACTGATGACCCAAAGATTGCTGAAGTTGCTAAACACTATAATTGCGATGTTCCTTTTTTAAGGCCGACCGAAATAGCGCAAGACAAAACACCGCACCTGCCAGTATTACAGCACGCAGTTCAGTCGCTTAAAGATCAAGAAGGTTACTGGCCGGATTACGTAATGACCCTGCAACCAACTTCTCCTTTGCGTCAACCTTTTCATATTAAGGAGGCTGCTGCTTTGATTTTTAAAACTAAAGCAGATTCAGTGCTTTCGGTTGCTGAAATTCCGGAACATTTTACGCCCTATAAAGCCATGATCATGGACGAGAATGGCATGCTTAAACTTTTTAACGGCAATCCAGTAAGAAAACGTCCTAACCGAAGGCAAGATTTATCCTTGGCTTATTGGAGTGTGGGCGCGATTTATCTTTTTAAGACTAGTCTTTTATTTCAATCGGCCGATCCTAATTGTTACGGCGACCACGTTGCGCCATATATCATGGATGCCAAATATATAGTTGACATTGACACGCCAGAAGATTGGGAAATAGCAGAGCGCGCCATGAGAAATCTATGATAACTTTGATTACCCAACCGGAAGATTATTCTCCTAGGGCTATCGCAATCTATCGGACTTTGGGCCGAGTTTATTTTGGACCGGAACTAACCGGAAAAAATAAAAAAGCCCTTAAGCAATCGGTTCATATTTTAGTAGTGGGACTTAAATATCAAATCAATAGCGCCTGGATTGACGCCATGCCTAATTTAAAAATTGTAGCCACGCCTACTACTGGCTTGAATCACATTGATGTTGATTACTTAAAGAAAAAGGGCATTAAACTTATTTCTCTGCGTGGCCGAACTGACTTTTTAAAAAATATTCCGTCCACCGCCGAAGCAACCATGGGTTTACTGATCTCATTAGTCAGAAATATTCCATGGGCGTTTGACGATATTAAAGCTGGCAACTGGAACCGGAGTGCTTGGCGCGGCCATCAGCTCGTTCACAAAACGATCGGCATTCTGGGCTTCGGCCGATTGGGGAAAATCGTGGCTCGTTACGCGCGCGCCTTCGGTATGAATATCATCGTCTCCGATCCGTACGTTTCCAAAAAGACCACGGCGAAACTAGGAGTGCGCAAAGTTGCTATGGATCGTCTCTTTAAAGAATCAGACATCGTTTCCGTGCACGTTTTGCTAACCGATGACACCCATAATTTAATACAAGAAAAACATTTGAAAATGATGCAGTCAGCTGCCTATCTAATCAATACAGCTCGCGCCGAACTAATAGAAAAAGGGGCGCTTGAAAAAGCTTTAAAAAATAAATGGCTGGCGGGAGCGGCGATTGACGTGCTCTGGGATGAACAAGGCGACGGCAGTCATTTAAAAAATGATCCACTCGTTGCTTATGCTCGGCATAATCAAAACTTAATTATTGTGCCGCATATTGGAGGCGCCACTTATGAAGCCATGCAAGTTACCGAAGACTTTATCGCGGCCTTGGTTAAGAAAGCCGTTGACGCATGAATACGGCACTATTTCTGGCCTTAATGCTGCCCGGCACTTTTTTCCTCGGGCTGAATGACATTTTGATCCGTAAAGTTTTGCGTTCCGGCAAGGTTAATGAGCAATTTCTTTTAGCTGGGAATTATCTGGTTAGTTCGGTTATTTTTGCCTTAGTTACGTTAATTGTCGGCCGGCCGCAAATTCAGTCGGGTTTTTGGAGCGCCTTAGCGGTGACTGTTGTTTTAAATACTTTTGCACAATGGGCATGGTATGCGGCTTTCAAAAAAGAAGAAGCATCGCTGATTTCACCTTTGCGTTTACTAACGCCGCCTTTAGTGATCATAACCGGTTTTCTGATTTTAGGAGAGCATACTTCACTAATAGGAATATTTGGAATTTTAACTACGGTTTTAGGTCTCTGGATTTTAATACGATCAGAATCAAAATTTCAGCGCATCAGTCTGACGGAAATAGTAAAAAAACCCGGCGTACTTTTGGGTTTTTATGGAGCGGTATCGTTCGCGATTTCCTTTCCATTTGACAAGAAAATTGTCGTCACCTCCTCGGCGTTATTTGCCCTGACACTGGCATTTTTGGCGGTGGGCTTGATTAATGCCATGATTTTTATTTTTAGTAATTTCCGAAGCAGAGAAGTTTTTAGTAGTGCCGGCGTCAGCCGACCGGCTCTCTTAATGATTCCATTGGTGCAGTTTTGCTCTGCGTTTTTGAGCTACGCGGCATTAAATTATTCTTTAGCCGCTTACGCCGCCAGCGTGAAACGTTTATGGTCGCTGTGGGCGGTCATCCTAAGCGGCAAATTTTTAGGTGAGCGTCACATCAAAGAAAAATTAATAGCCACGCTGATTATGATAGTCGGCATATTAGTAACCGTATTTTTAGGCTAATAAAACCTGCAACTTTAATGCTTTTGGTATAGTTGTAAAACTTATGGATATTTGGCAAAAAATCACAAACGGCGTTTTTATTATTGCCGAGGCCGGCAAGAATTTTATTCAAACTGAAGAAGAGCGACCGGTAACCGAATATTTACGTAATGCTAAGGAACTAGTTGATCTGGCTGTTTGGGCCGGCGCTGACGCTATTAAATTCCAAACCCATAATGTGGAAGACGAGCAATTGAATATCCAAGTGACGTCGCCTCATTTTAAAGCGATAGATCGCTATCGCTGGCTGACACGCAACACTAATGCCACCCCGGTTAAAGAATTTTGGCAGCCGCTTAAAAAGTATTGCGATCAGAAAGGCATTGTTTTTATGTCCACGCCTATGAGTCGAGGAGCCGCTAAAAAATTAAATGAAGTCGGCGTGCAGATTTGGAAAATCGGCTCCGGTGATATTTTGGATTTTGCGGCTATGGACTATATACGCAACACGCAAGCACCGATTATCATGTCTTCCGGTATGAGTACTTTAGAGGAAGTTGAAAAGGGTTTAAATTTTTTGCGTGCCAAAAATCAACGCGTGGCCTTGATGCATTGCTTATCTAAATATCCCGGTTTGCCGGAAGAGGCGAACCTGGCGGTTATGGGCTTGTATAAAGAAAAATTCCCGGGCTTACCCATCGGCTTTTCAGAAAATTCCATTGGCATTGAGCCATCTCTAATCGCCGCAGCGCTGGGCGCCACCATTTTGGAAAAGCATCTGACAATTAGCCGCGATTTCTGGGGTGCTGACCATAAAGTTTCTTCCACGCCGCAGGAATTCAAGCAGCTTGTTGATGGCGTGCGTAAAATCCAATCTGATCATAATGAGAAAAAACGCTGGCTTAATCATTCGCAATTTACGGCTATTGTCGGCATCAAAGACAAGCGACTTTTGGATGATGAAAAATCTTTCCGACCATTTTTCCGCAAATCTTTAATGGCTGGTCGCGACATTCCAGCCGGTGCCGAGATTACCACAGAAATGGTTTATGCAATGCGGCCCCAGATGTACGCTAAAGGTTTGCCATCGGAGCGTTATGAGGAAGTAATCGGCAAAAAAGCAAAAATTGCCATTAAGAAATACGATCCGATAACCGAAAGCTTACTAAGCTAAGAGATACTAAATATACTAATGCATGCGAATGCAACGAATAAAATGCGAATTAGTATGTTATTGGTATTATTAGTACGTATTCGTATATTAGTATTGATATTTTATGAAAACTGTCTTGATACCAATCTACAACGGCTTACGCGCTCGGATGTTTTTCCAGACTGATACCTATTCCGAATTAATTAAAGATCAGAATATTCGTTTAGTTGTAGTAGCGCCGGCTCATAAAATCGATTACTATCGCCAACAATATCCGGAACACAATGTCCTCTTTGAACCCCTCGATATCTACGACGAGCATTGGCTTGGTAAAAAACTGGCGCGTTTGTCTTTTAATCTTTTGCCGACCAGCACCATTCGCGGCAAACATCGCTTGTATTATCACCGTTACGGCAAATTCTGGAAATTTTTCTTTTTAACGGCCGCCAACCGAATGCTCGGTCCATTGCCCTTCGTGAAAGAAGTTATCAGATTACTAGACCGGACTTTAGTGCCTTTAGATCCCAGAGTGGCCAGCTTAGTAGATAAATATAGGCCGGATTTACTTTTTGTGCCGGATATTATTTTCGGTCCGGACCGGATTTTCGCGCGCATTGCCCGGCATCGCGGCATTTATATTATCGGCACGCCGCGTTCTTGGGATAATTTAACTTCCAAAGGTTTTGCGATGGTTAAGCCGGATAAACTTCTTGTTTTGACGTCGCGTATGGTGCCGGAAGCCATCAAATATGTCGGCATGAAAAAAAGCGACGTGATCGTAACCGGACCGCCGCAATTTGATATGTATTTCAAGCCGTCCAAAACCACTAAAGCCGAATTTTGTGAAAAGTTAGGTATTCCGGCTCATCGGCGGCTGATTCTCTGCGCCCCGTTTTTTGATCCATATACCGGTTCGGCCATCAAGATCATCAATGAATTGACCGCGGCCATTGCCGATGGCCGATTACCTAATGATACCCATATTTTAGTGCGTTATCGGCCCGCCACGCCGCCGATCAAGGAAGGTTTGCTTAATGCCAGTGATCATTTAACAATAACTCGACCATGTACCTTGTCATTTCCAGTTCACGATTTAATTTCTCCCGGCGAAGACTTTGAATGGACGCGTGAAGACACTCAATTACTAATTAATTCTCTGCGCTTCAGCGAAGTGGTTATTAATGTTGTTTCCACGTTAAGTGTTGACGCCATGGTTTTTGACAAGCCAGTGATTAATGTGCGGTTTGACGGGGATCCCAACTGTCCGCCGCAACACAGCGTCATGGTCATGCTACCCAATCATGATCATTTCCGGGCCATTGAAGCTACCGGCGGTGTGCGTCTAGCCTGGAACATGGGCGAGCTGGTTAGTGCCATTGATGCTTATTTAAAAAACCCTAAGCTTGATTTTGAGGGCCGGGAAACTTTGCGCCGTGAACAGATTGAAACCATGGATGGCTTGGCCGGCAAACGCGTGGCGGATTTCATCAAACAGACTTTATATAATCTGGAGGCGGCCAAGAAAAAAATAGTTTTCTCCGAATATAATTCGGAAATTGCTTAAGTTTTAGCGTGATATTTTATCCAATCATTCACTGTCATTCCCGAGTAATCGGGAATCTTAATATAATCATCGTACTTACTTCAGTAAATATTCAATAACATTTGCAACTTTTTCCGCCGCTAATTCCTTAGGCAAAGGAAAATATTTTTCCTGGGCTGTCCTGATTTCCGAACGGAAGCGGACATCATTTTTTATTTTCTCCATAATTTTTGTAAGCTTGGGAATTTCCGGGTCATAAATGCCGATCGTGGCGCCGAATTGATTTGGTGGAAAATCTGACAGGTTGATGGCAGACAAGCGTTTTCGGCCCGCATCGGGCAATAAAATACTAATAGCCGGAATGTATAGATAGCAGGCATGGATTAAGTTGGTGGAATACATGGCAATGACCGCGTCAGCGATTGGCAGAAGTTCGTCGCTCAGCGCTATGCTGTTGGTATCCAAAAGTTCCAAGTCCGGTGCCAGTTTTTGGTAACGGTCTGATTGTTCATCTCGCGGATGGGCGCGGGCAATTAAAATAGGATTAAGAGTAAGAGTAGTCGTTTTAAATTCTCGGAACGTCTGCGCCACAAATTTAAAAGTTATTTCATCGGCCTCGGCGCTTTGCGGCGTGCCGGTGCCGGCATGGAGGATTACAAAAGCATTTTGCGGAATTTTAAAAAGCTCGCGCAGACGTTTTCTTTCCGCCGTCACATTAATATTTTTAAACTTATCAAACGCCGGACTGCCAGTCACGATAATTTTATTTTGATAGCCATCTTCTAGCAAAAGTTTTTTAGCCAGTCCATCAGGCACGAGTATGGCCTGCCAATACTGCATCACTTCTCTGTTTTGCGGCCAGCGGTGGTTGCCCCAAAAATCCTGAAAACAGATGATTTGCTTTTTATCGTGATGGGCAAGTTCAGTAAATTTTTTATTGACAAAAGGGCCAAATTGCAAAGAGCTGGTGGCCACCAATAAAACATCAGGATTAAATTCCTGATAAATTTTTTCCGCGTCAGCTTCGGTATCGCAGCGCAGGGGATTATATTTCTCTAAAATTTTGGTCGGCGAATCCTTGACCGTAACAATTTTCAAATCAAGTTCAGAATTTTTTAAAAGAGGTAATACTGGCGCGATGAACTCAGCTGGACCTGGAGCATCAACGGCGATCAGAATTTTCTTCATGCATTGAGTATAACAACGCCAATAAAAAAAGCCCATCAATTGATGGGCTATATTTCTCATGAGTTTTGCAGTTGCAATTGAGAAAAAAAGCGTGTCAAAATTCTTTCAAATTGAGGACGGATTTTTTCGAAGGCGCTAGATCCTATTTCAAAAGGATTAAAAAAATCCTCCTGAAGACAAAAGAATTTATGCCCGATTTCGATATCAACTTCAGTATAGTGATTATGTATTTTTAATACCGAAAGACGGAAAACCGGCTTTTCATCTTCTCGCCACGCTTTTCCACCGAATAGACTAAACGGAAAGTCAGCTCGCCTGAAAGACATTGGGAGAGCACTAACTCCAATAGACTGAGGAGTCTGTTTCACCGAAGCGTGTTCGTATTGGTGTTCAGCTACAAATTCTTCAACCTTAAAGCGTGTTTCAGCATTATTGAAGGCGTTCTTAAATGATTCTATTACTTCTTCACCAGAACATTTACGTGGCAGTTTGACGATCATGATTTTCTCCTGAACAATGGTTGTCAAAGAACACATATTATATTTACCAAACTATTGACATAAAGTCAATGGCTTGCTAGAATATTGACCGAAGCTGAATCAATGGGATTTGGCGGGAAGTTCTTTGAAAACATAGAAAAAACAACTTTTTTCTAACATGGAGGATCAGAGATGAAGGTTGCATTAGTGGCTCGAGATGCGGCGCCTTCCCGATGCTTCAGGCGTTTGGGGGACGAATTGACTAATCGCAGACATGCGGCAGTGTGTTTTGTTAACGAAGGCAAGCCATTGCCTGTCTCATTGGATGAGATCCGGGCGTTGGTTTGCAGCTCTGAAATCGCGGTTATCGGCATGTCATCTTCTAAGGAGCTGGCCGAACCGGAGTTGATTGCGTGCGCTGCCGCTGTGGAGGCCGGCATTCCGTTTGGGTTCTATCTGGATACTGCCAATTGTCACATGCGTGACTGGTTTGCTGGATTCCTTAATCGGGCTAGATTCTTCTTCGCCATCAATGACCGTGAAGCCAAAAGAGTTTTCACGGCTTATCCCAACGCGTACGCTGTGGCGACCGGCAATCCGTTGCGCGAGGACGCCTTTTCCCCGAAGTTCACTCGCGACGAAGTCCGTCAGAAGCTGGGCGTTGCCGAAGAAGAGACTTTAGTGCTGGCGCCCGGCGGCAAAAGCCCGGTGGTCAACATTCTGGTTTGGGGCATTTTGCTGGAAACGCTGGCAAAAGTTCCAAACCGAATGTTCCGAGTCATACTAACCTGTCATCCAGGAGATCGGACACCGTTTGCTGTTGATCAGGATATGATCCTTAACAATAGTAAGGAATTGCTTAAGCTCCTCAAACTCGGCGAGGGTTTGGATAGGGAAGGCATCCTTAAGGTTATTGAGGGAGGCATTACAAAAGCCCAACTCAATCTCTACGGTGATCTGATCAGGTTCGCCCCGCCTGGGCTGAAGGTTGAATTTGTCGGTAATGACGTTATGTCCACGGACGATATGGTTCCGGGAGCTGACCTAATCGCGGAATTCGGTTCCACGATCGGCATCAACGCCGCGGCCCAGCGCAAGCCGGTGATTTCCATCAGTACGGCGATTGGTAAGCAGTGCCTCTTCTCCACTTCCAAAACCCGGACGACCGAGTCGGTGGAATTAGGCCTGGCGGCGTGGTGCAGTGCCGATGACGTTGATAATATGGCAATCTGCATTGCCAACATTCTTGTGCCGAGTGGATTTGCAAAGTATCGCGCCAAGCAGGAAGAAGAGTGTCCGAAGCCAGTGGCGCAGGGAGCGGCTGTTAAGGCTATGGCCAACGAGCTGGAGCGCCTACTCCAACTTGCCAAGCACAACGTCTAATCACTAGTT
>OBEQ010214181.1_pt1 | contig 10316 bp, 7 predicted proteins | sample 1670901 | NCBI WGS metagenome assembly OBEQ01 (sample SAMEA104232315, study PRJEB22302) | groundwater metagenome | biome: forest; feature: aquifer; material: groundwater | place: USA | collected 2011-08-07 | depth 5.4 m | reverse complement strand
GGACAGCCGGGGGGCTCGCGAGAGGCGGCCCGGCTGCCTTTCGGCGCGGCCGAGCAGGCGTACGCGGGCCGGGTCGCGCTGGGCAATTTTTCGATGAGCCGCGTGGAAAACTTCGTCCACCAGGAAGTGACGATGCTCTCGGGCGAGATTTTCAACGACGGGGAGCGGCCGCTCGCGGACATCGAAGTGACGGTGGAATTGCACGATGCCATGCACCAGGTCGTGCTGCGGGACGTCCGGCGTGTACTCGGACCGGGCGCATTGCCGCTGGGCCAGGGGCAGCGGCGCGAATTTACGATTTCCTTCGAGCATCTGCCGGCGGACTGGGACCGGCAGTATCCGACGGTGCGCGTCTCCGGCCTGAAGTTCTCCTAAACCCAAAGAGTGTGCTTTCCGCCGAGGGAATCTCTTATACTCCCGGCGTGCCTCTCGGAGCAGAACTGGAGCGTGCCCTGCGGGCGCTGCAGGAAGCGGGACCGGCGGAAGTGCGCGAAGGCGGCGCGCGGCTGGCGATGCTCGGCGGAATTTCGTGGGAAGTGCGCGGAACGCCTGATGCGCTGCTGCTCCACCTGTGGTCCGGCCATCTCAACCTGACGCGGCGCGTCCTGGAAATCACGGAAGATTCCGGCGAGCGGCTGGCGCTTTCGGTGCAGCGATTCGGGCGGACCGAGCCCGACCGGCTCGAGGTCATTCGCGTGGAGTACGAGCGCGAGCCACGGGCGCTTGGCCGGGAGGAGTTCTGCAGCCGGCTGGCGCCGCTCCTCGCCCAGTATTTTCCCGATGAAAATCTGGAATCAATCACTTCCGCGGCGGACCTGGAACATTCGGTTTCGGGCAATTACGCGCGGGGAATCCTGCGGCAAGGAAGCGCGCGCTGGGCGTGGCTGGCGGTGGCGGACGGGGAATCGCCCGCGACGTCGGAAAACGCGCTGACCTTCGGCCTGCTGTGGCTGGATCGGGTGCGGCAGACGAACCGCAAGGGGACCGTCGAGGGCCTGCGGCTGATTCTTCCGCGGGGGAGCGCGGGAATCGCCGCGCACCGGATGGCTGCGCTCGACGAACGGCTGCGCGTGGAATTGTACGAGCGCGACGCCGCGCGGGAGACGATCGAGAAAACCGACTGGAGGGGGACGGGAAACCAGCGAACGTGGCTCGTGCCCCTGCGGGAGGCGGAATCGCTCGTGGCACAGGCGATGCCGCATCTGGAACCGTGGATTGCGAAGTGCCCCGCGGCGATTTCGGTGCATCCGCTGGCCGAGGCGCGTCAGGTGTGGCTGAGGTTCCGGGGGCTTGCGTTTGCGCGGTGGGAAGAGGGCCGCGTGTATTTCGGCCTGGACGGCGCCCCTCGGGAGTTGAACGGCGGCTCGCGAACCGCGCTGGAAAAGCTCCTGGAGGAACTGAAGCTTTACCGCGATTCACTGGCAAGCGACGCGCGGCATCCGCTCTACCGCGGGCAGGCCGAGCGGTGGCTCGAAAGAAATGTGAGCGAGGATGTAACGCGGGTGGACGCGGCTCTCGATCCGCGGTTTCTGTATTCACAAGTCTTTGCTTCTTCGGCGGCGGATCGCGGCGTGCTGGACTTGCTCGGCGTGACGCGGGCCGGCCGGCTCGCCATCCTGGAACTGAAGGCGGGCGAGCACATCCACCTGCCGCTGCAGGCGGCGGAATACTGGCTGCGCGTGAGCCATCACCTGAAAGAGGGCGATTTCGCGCGGTACGGATATTTTCCGGAGATCAAGCTGCAGGACGCCCGCCCCATGGTGTTCCTGGTCGCGCCGGCGATGAGGTTTCATCCCTCAACGGACACGCTGATTCGGTTCCTGACTCCGGAGATGGAAATTGTGCGGGTGGGGCTGGCCGAGAATTGGCGGCGGGGATTGCGCGTCGTGCTGCGCCAGCAGGGACGAAAAATGGGCTGAAAGGAAGAGAAGCAGCCAAAGTTGGCTTTGGCTGCTTCCCGGGGTGTGTCCTTGAAGTGGTTTTGCTTATTTAGATGCGGGAGCGGCGAAAAGGTTTCCTCCAGCCGCAAAAAAAGTCAGCGGCCGGGATGGGGATGCGGAAAGCTCAGTAAAAGAGATACTTGCGCCAGCGCTCGTCCCTGTGGCCGATGAGGCGCATGAGCTGCCGGGAGGTGTGCAGCGTGAAGGGACGCGGACGCCGGGCGAGCCTCAGGCCGGCTTCCTCGGGCGTGCGGTCGCCCTTGGTGTTGTTACACCGATAGCAGGAGGCGACGAGGTTTTCCCAGGACGAGCGCCCGCCGCGCGAACGCGGCAGGACGTGGTCGAGTGTCAGCTCGCTGCTGGGAAAAACGCAGCCGCAGAACTGGCAGGTGTTGCGGTCGCGCAAGAGAATATTCTTACGCGAGAGCGCGCGGCTCTGTTGCGGGATATGGCGGTAGGCCAGGAGCCGAATGACCGAAGGAACCCGGTGCGCCCGCGCGGAGGAATGTACTTCGTTCGGGTGCACCTCTTCGGCCTGCGCGACGCCCTTGAGGAGCAGCACCATGGCGCGGCGGACGGCGGTGACGTTGATGGGTTCAAACGTCGCGTTGAGGACGAGAACAGGCTCCTGCATCAGGCCGGTGCGCTGGGGTCGGGCCGGATTGGGGCTTCTACTGCCTTCAGGGGCCGCTGTGGCGGACGCGATTCCGCCGGCGGCTTCGGGGGATCCGCTCCCCCGGGAATCCTTCGCATCTGTCCGCGTAGCGGCCATAGCGTACGTCCCTCGGGTTCAGTCATCAGCGAGCTGCTGAGCGAGCGGCTGGGAGTCGCGCAGTGCCCTAGCGACCGTAAGGCCGATGACGCACTTCGCGCCGGCCCCGCGCAATGCCTGGGCGCAAGCGTCCAGGGTCGCTCCAGTCGTCATTACATCATCTACCAGTAAGACGCGGAGATTGTCAACTTGGCTGCCCGGCCGGGTGGCAAAAGCGCCACGCACCGACTCCCAGCGCTCTTCGGAGGTGAGATGAAGTTTGCCGGGCCGCGGCCGGGTGCGGACCAGCAGCAGGGATTTGCAGGGCAGGCGGAGCCGGCGGGCGAGGGGCTGCGCGATGAGTTCGGCCTGGTTGTAGCCGCGCTCGCGCTGGCGGTCGCGGTGGAGCGGAACCGGAACGACGACATCGGCTATTAAGTCCTCCCCGCCTCGGCGCGTCAACTCGGCCAGCCTTTCTCCGAACCACCGGCCCAGCGGGGCCAGTTCCTCAAACTTCAGCAGGACAATGGCGCGGACCAGCTTCCCTTCGTAAACGGCAAAGCTCCGGGCGCGGTCAAAGTGAAAGCGCTTCTGCTCGCAGAGTCGGCAGAGCAAACCCTCTTCTTCCTGCGCGGGAAAAGCACCAAGGGATTGGCCGCAGCGATCGCAAACTTCACCTGAAAGGGGCTGGAAAGAGGCGAGGCAAGCGCCGCAAATGGGCAAAGAGTCAGTGCGGACGAGCAGCTCATCACAAAGGCGGCAGCATGCCGGCAAGAACACCGCGCCCAGAGCATCCCGCGCTCCGGAAAGCAAGGATGCACACCACTGCCGGAATCTGCCCAGAAGTCCCACGCGGAAAGAAGGCTACTCTTCCGGGCGGGAAGTTCAAGAGGAATAGTACTGGTAGGTAATCGAGAAGCGAGTCCGGTTACAGGAGGCCTTGTTCCTTCTTTTCCTGGCACGTGATGCAATGTTTGGTCCACGGTACGGCTTCCAGGCGCTTGGGCAGGAGCTCTTCCTCGCAGTTCGCGCAGTGGCCGTATTCGTTGCTATGGATGCGCTTCAGCGCTTCGTCAATCTGGGCCAGCATGGTGCGGTCCGAGTTGGTCATCCCAAAAAGGAACTCTTTGGTGTAGGAGTTGGCGGCCTTGTCGGCCAGGTCGACCGTCGGATCCTCATCGGCGGCGCGGCCCTCTTCTTCGGTTCTGGCGATGGTCTTCAGCAGCTCTTCCCGCCGCGCCAGCAATTTCTTTTTGTAGTACTCCAAACGCTTCTTATCCATGCTCGGGCTCCCCGGAGCGCTCTCACGACTCCGGCATAAACGAACGATTCTAGGAGCGTGCCGCAGAAGTGTCAAGGCGGCGTGCAGGAAGGTTGGAATGATCTGCGCGTGCAGGAACTTGTGAAGCGGGCGAAATTCCTGGCGCAGGCAGGCGAGCAGACGGACGCCGCCTTTCAAGCCGTAATCGACGAAGGCAAAAGCCTGGCGAGCCACTCCGCCCGCAGGTAAATCTCCGGCGGGCTGAAATCCTTCCGCCCGCCTGACGATCCGGGAAATTCCCTTATCCGAAAACTTATTGTGCGGATTTTCCCGCGGCCTGCGCCAGGGATTGCTGCCGCGCCGCCACGCGTTTGGTCACCCACTCCAAGCGATCGCGGCCGGTCTTGGAGCGCGTGATTATCTTCTCCACGTTTCCGAGAAGAGCAGGGTAATTCGTCTTTGCGCGCCACTCCTTCAGGAAGGGGCGGACCTTTGTAAAAATGAGGAACATCTCGCCGCTGAAGGCCTGTTCGAGAAAGAGGTTTTCGTTCAGAGCGCCGTGCAGAACAAGAGCAGCGGCCATTTGCCAGTACCCGATGACCTGGCGGAACCAGTTGTTTTCCTGCGTGCCGAAGGCGCTTTCGACCTTGGTGATGTCGTCCAGCGACGCCGGCCAAAAATTGACCAGCCACCAGTTGCGGGCCTTCCGCATTTCGGGTTCACGGCGAAGATCGTAGAGCTGCAGGATGAGCCGGGCGTCGTCTGCAGATGGTTTCCTGGGCATAATGCCTCCGTGCGGAGAATTGAACCAGACCGGGCAGTTCTCGAAAAACCGGTCGCCTGCATTCTACACCGGTCGACGCGCCGCCGCTTCGACTCTTACGTCGAGAGAGAAAACCGAGATCAGACGGGGCGGCGAATCTTGAGCTTGCGCATGCGGGCCTGCAGCGTCGTGCGCTTCATGCCGAGAAGTACCGCGGCGCCGCGGGGGCCCGCAACGCGCCACTCAGTCTGGCGGAGCGCGCGGAGGATATGCTCGCGCTCGGCGTCTTCGAGAGTGGAAATGGAGGGCGCAGGAAAAGCGCCGGAAGGATTCTGTGCGAGAGTCTGCGGGCCGGGCAAGGGAGAGCGCAATTCGGAGAGCGGAACGCGGAGCTCGCTGCCGGGCGAGAGCAGGACCGCCCGCTCGATTAGATTTTCCAGCTCGCGGATGTTCCCGGGCCAGGAGTAACTGGAAAGTGCGTTCATGACTTCGGCAGGAACAAACTGGACGTGCTTGTTGAGGCGCCGGCTATAGCGCTGGACGAAATAACGCACGAGCAGCGGGATGTCTTCGGGGCGTTCGTGCAACGCGGGAACGCGGATGGGGAAAACATTCAGGCGATAGTAGAGATCGCTGCGGAACTGTTTTTCCGCGACGAGCTGGGCGAGATCGCGATTAGTGGCCGCCACCACGCGCACGTCGACGCGAATCGTCCGGGGATTGCCGAGACGCTCGAACTCCTGTTCCTGTAGCACACGAAGAAGCTTCGGCTGGAGCTCGAGCGGAATGTCGCCGACCTCATCGAGAAAGATCGTGCCGCGGTCGGCCAGCTCAAAGCGGCCGATCTTCTGCGCGATGGCCCCGGTGAAGGCGCCGCGCTCGTGGCCGAACAGCTCCGATTCGAGAAGGCCCGCGGGAATCGCCGCGCAATTGATTTTGACGAACGTGCGGTCGCGGCGGGGACTGCGGTTGTGGATGGCGCGGGCGATCAGCTCTTTTCCCGTGCCGGTCTCGCCCAGAATCAAAGTGGTGGTCGTGGCGGCGGCCACGAGCTCGACCTGGGCCAGTGCGCTCCGCAGCGCCGCGCTTTCGCCGATGATCTCCTCGAAATTGAACTCGTTACGGATCTCCTCCTCGAGATACAGCTTTTCGCCGGCGAGCTTTTCCTTGAGGGAGTCGATCTGCTGGAAGGCGAGCGCGTTGTCGACTGCCAGAGCGACCTGGCGCGTGACTCTTTCCAGGAACTGCAATTCCGGCCCGGTGACGTGGTGAACGTACTTGCGGCCGAAAGCGAGAGCGCCGATGCGGCGCTGCGCCGTGGTGAGCGGCAGCAAGGAAAGGGAGAGAACGCCATGCTGGCGCAAGCGGGAGAAGAACTCCGGATACCCGGTTTCCTGGGAGGTATCCGCGACGAGGAACGGCTGCTGCGTCTGCCAGACCCCGCCGGCGGGTACGCTGTCCGCGGGAGACTCGATTCCTTCTTCCTGCGCGTGGCCGGGCTGCTGTGATTCGAGGACGTGGAGACGCGTGACATTCCGCGCTTCGTCGTAAAGAACCAAACCGAGGAAATCAAATGCAACGACGGAGCGCAGGCGGATCGCCAGATCGTGAAACAGCGCCTTGAGGTCGCGATGCTGGGCGATGATTTCGCTGACCTCGAGCAGGGCTTCGAGCTGCCGCCGGGAATCTTCGGGCGAGTCGTCCGTTGCCGAGAATGAGGTCGTGGGGATTTCTTCAGGCATGCTTGCAGAATAGCACTCCGGTTCGGGGCGCCTCAACGCCGGCGCGGATCGTCGCCGGGACGAGGACGAACGGTTTCCGGCAGAACGTGATCGCCCGAGGTCGCGCGCATCCACCGGAGATGCAAACATTCTGCAACGCCCGTGATAAAATGCGGTCAGTTCAGGCCCGTAGCTCAGTTGGTTAGAGCGCTACCTTGACACGGTAGAGGTCTGGGGTTCGAGTCCCCACGGGCCTACCATTCCTCCGGTTATGTGTTTCCTCTACATTCTGCAAAGCGAATCCTCTTGTAAGTTCTATGTTGGTTCGACCGACGATCTCGATCGGCGATTGTCCGAACATCTCCGTGGGCACACACCCTCAACTCGTGGTCGCGGCCCTTGGAAGCTTGCCTACACCGAACCGTTTGAAACCCTGCTCTAGGCTCGCCGCCGCGAATTGGAAATCAAGCGTTGGAAATCTTCCCGAATGATTCGAGCCTTGATCAACCCGCCCGTTGGTTAGAGCGGGCCGACCGGGTCGGCCAGGTCTGGGGTTCGAGTCCCCACGGGCCTACCATGCCATCCGAATCATTCTCCCTAGATTATGCTCGACCTCCATTTCAAACAGCCGACGAGATGCGCCATCCAACCCTTTCCAGCATTCGTTCTCGATTGTCTTAAGAATTGATCTTCAAAGTTCGCGCGCTGTTTCCAACCTTGGATTGCTGCTTCTGGTTGAATTGAAAAAACGTCTCGGACTTAGTGCACTCCCTCCAGGCAGATCTCACGGATCTACCAGAAAGCAAAGGAGATAACAATGGCCCGCCGTTTTCGGCCCTGCAAAGCCAAAAACAGACTTGAGCTCAATTTCCAAATGGACGCGGGGAGTCAGTCACCCTGTGAGTGCAATCACTAGGCGGTGTGACACGGGTCACAGCCTTCCTCATGCCGGTCATATACAACTAGATGCGGGGAATGTTATGGCATCCCTCGGGGTGGATTGCGGCGCCCGAGAAATCGCGAAAGGGCAGCAGAATTGGAAAGGGTGTTGCTATTTCTCCCGTCAGGATTTTATCTTTGTAAAGATAATTGGCCCGCTATCCGGCACTCTGAGCCAGAAGACCGCGTGAAGGAGGCCCCATGAAGACCATGAAGCACATTCCAAGGATTCTGGTGGCGCTGTTCGCCGTGGGTGGTGGCTTCCTGGCGCTGACGGGCACTGTTGCCGGGGCTCCCGGGAAGGACAAATCGAAGCAGGCCGGGAAGACCCAGGAAAAGCGTTATGAGAGGCTCGCGAATCCATCACTTTACGCGGGCGCGGAGACTTGCAAGACGTGTCACGAAGACGTGTACAAGGATTACGCGACCACGCCGCACTTCGCAACTACGCTGGACGGCAAAAAGGGCCCCGAATGGCAGGGCTGTGAAGCGTGCCACGGTCCGGGCAAGGAGCACGCGGAAAGCGGCGGAGATAAGGCAAAAATTTTTGCATTCAAGAACAGCTCCGCGAAGGAGATCAGCGAGCGGTGTCTCGGCTGCCATACCTACGGAGAAGAACACAGCAACTTTGCGCGGGCGGCGCACCTGGAAAACGGGGTGAGCTGCGTGGACTGCCACGAGCCACACCATCCCAAGGAGAGCCAGCGCCTGATGCGGGCCAAGCAGCCGGAGCTTTGCTACGGCTGCCACCAGGAAGTGAAGCAGCAGTTCGACCGCGCTTTCCATCACCGGGTGAACGAAGGCCTGGTGAAGTGCAGCGACTGCCACAACCCGCACGGCGGATTCCTGACGCGGCAACTGCGGGCCAGCGCGGCGCAGGACGTCGTTTGCTTCAAGTGCCATTCGGATAAAGCCGGGCCGTTCGTGTTCGAGCACCAGCCCGTGAAAACCGAAGGATGCGTGGCGTGCCACACGCCACACGGCTCGTCGAACGCGAGACTTCTGAAGCGCGCGCAGGTCAACCTGCTCTGCCTGGAATGCCATGCGTTCACGGTGGACGCGGGAGCGCCGGGGACACCGGCGTTCCACAACCAGGCGCAGAAGTACCAGGCGTGCACGCTGTGCCATACCCAGATCCACGGATCGAATTTCAGCAAAGTGTTCTTCAAGTAAGGGGTGCGGCAATGAGGAACCATACGAATCGGAGTTCCAGAGGGCGGAGAACCGGAAACATCCTCCTGGCGATCGGGTGCCTGGCGGTGGCGGGTCTGGCCTGGGGGCCGCGGGCCGTCGCGCAAGAAGAGGAACAGAAGGGCGTTGCGTCCGGCGACTACAACGTGAAGCAGTCGGTCGAGTTTGGCGGGCGCGTGACGAGTTTCGGCGGGAACCTGCAGGTCTACAATAGCTTCGTCAACCTGAAGGGAGGCCCGCGGCTGTTTGGGTTTACGCTGGAGATGCAGTCCCTGGATCACCACGCGACTTTTTTCGACACGCTGTACTTCAGCAATTCGGGCTACGGCGGCGACCCGAACAACGTTTCGCGGCTGCGGATCGGCAAGCTGAAGTGGTTTGACTTCACCGGCCAGTTCCGCCGGGACGAAAACTTCTGGGACTACTCCCTGCAGGCGAACCCGCTCAATCCGGTAACGCCGGCATTCGCCAACGCTCCCGCTGGATTTTCTCCGCTCATCCAGAGTTCGCCCCACGCGATGAACACGCGGCGGAAACTCAGCGATTTCGGGCTGACGCTGCTCCCGCAGGGAAGCGTCCGGTTCCGGCTGGGCTATTCGAGGAACATTAACGAGGGGCCGTCGTTCACGACGATTCACCAGAGCACGGAGCAGTTCCTGTTCCAGCAGTGGAAGACGACGGTGAACGACTATCACCTGGGCGTTGATTTCCGCCTCCTGCCGCGCACGAATGTCAGCTATGACCAATTCTGGAACTACTACAAGGGCGATACCGGTCAGGTGGACCGAAATCAATTGTTCGCGCTGGCGAACGGTTCGCTGGTGGATATCGGAATTTCGCTGAACGCTGGAGCGAACCAGCCCTGCGCGGGAACATTTCTTCCCCCACCGGCCCCCGCCGGAACCGTGAACCCTGCCTGCAGCGCGGCGTTTGGCTACACGCGGGCGGGGAGAATGCGCTCAACCGGCCCGACCGAGCAGATCAGCCTGCAATCCACGTATTTCAAGGATTGGGATCTCTCGGCAAGATTCAGCTACACCGGCGGCGACACGATCACAGACAACTTTAGCGAGGTATTCACGGGCTGGGAAGGCCGCACGGGCCTGCGAAACTTCGGGTCGACGGGACCCGTGTTCGGACGGCGTGTGTCTGCCAATGCGGATTTCGGAGCAACCTGGCATATCACGAAGAGCTTGAGTTTTCTGGATTCCTTTCGCTATTCCAATTTTCACAATCCGGTGGAGTTCGATGCCTCCACGTGCCAGTTTTTCAGCCCGGGGCTTCTGACGCCAGCCAATGTGTTTGCCCCGGCATTTCCGGTGCCGCTGGCGTGCGCCCGGCCGGCAGACGGAGTTACGGGAACGCCGGTGCACTCCGGCTCTTCCGGTCCGGACATCAGCGTGGCCATTTCCAGCCTGCTGCTGAAACAGTCCGAGCGGACGAACCTGGCGGAAATCGAGTACCAATTCACGAGCCGGATCGGCGCCCGCCTGGGCTACCGAATCCGGCACCGGGAGATCGCGGACACTAAATTCACACAGGTGAACGAGATCTTCTTTCCCTCGAACGGCAACCGCGGAGACTGCGCCCTTGTGGCAGGGGGGCGGCCCCCACCGCAGGGGACGGGGTTGAGCCTCCGACCCAGCTACACAGCATCTCGCCCTCGCCGGCAGGTACTGCGGCCCCCACCGCAGGATACGGGGTTGAACCCCCGGCCCAGCTTCACAGCAACTCGCACTCGCTGGCAGGT
>OBEQ010618610.1_pt1 | contig 10317 bp, 8 predicted proteins | sample 1670901 | NCBI WGS metagenome assembly OBEQ01 (sample SAMEA104232315, study PRJEB22302) | groundwater metagenome | biome: forest; feature: aquifer; material: groundwater | place: USA | collected 2011-08-07 | depth 5.4 m | reverse complement strand
GGTCGAGCACCACTTCCTCGAGGAGTACAGCCACTCGAGCGCGCCCGAGGTGTTCCTCGCGGCGGTGTCGCAGCGCACGAGCCGCATCCGGCTCGGCCACGGGATCGTGCAGACCCCTCCGCCGTTCAACCACCCGGCTCGCGTGGCCGAGCGCATCGCCACGCTCGACTTGCTCTCCGACGGCCGGGTCGACTTCGGCACCGGCGAGTCGAGCTCGGAGGCGGAGCTGGGTGGGTTTCTCATCGACCCGATCGAGAAGCGGGCCATGTGGGAGGAGGGTCTGCGCGTCGCGCTCCGCTGCATGACGGAGGAGCCGTTCACCGGCTTCGCGGGGCAGTACGTCACGTTGCCCCCGCGCAACGTCGTGCCAAAGCCGCGCCAGAAGCCGCACCCGCCGGTGTGGGTGGCGTGCAGCCGCCGCGACACCATCCACCTGGCGGCGCAGAAGGGCATCGGGGCGCTCACGTTCGCCTTCATCGACCCGGAAGAAGCCGAGCAGTGGATCGGTGACTACTACGCCACTCTGGACTCGGAGTGCGTGCCGATCGGCGACGCGGTGAACGCCAACATCGCGTGCGTGTCCACGTTCATGTGTCACGAGGACGAGGAGGAGGCCCTCGCCCGGGGGCTCGAAGGCGCCAACTTCTTCGGCTACTCCCTCGCGCACTACTACATATTCGGGCGGCACGAGCCCGGCAAGACCAACGTGTGGGCCGAGTACCAGGCCCGCCGGGCCGAGCAGGGCTACGACCCCGAGGCGGTGGTCGCGGCGGCCGAGCACGCCGACCGGCTCGGCGCGAAGGCGGTCCAGCAGGGGGTGACGGGGCTCCGCGGCGCGGTGGGGACCCCGGCGCAGGTGCGCGACTACCTGCGGCGTTACGAGGAGTGCGGGGTCGACCAAGTCGTCTTCGTGAGCCAGGCGGGCAAGAACCGCCACGAGCACATCATGGAGAGCCTGGAGCTGTTCGGTCGCGAGGTGCTGCCCGAGTTCCAGGAGCGCGACGAGAAGGCCGGTCGCGAGAGGGGGAAGCGGCTCGAGCCGGTGATCGAGAAGGCGCTGGCCCGCAAGCCGGCGTCCGACCACCCGCCCCTCCCGAGCGAGCGTTACGAGCTGCCGGCCATCCCGCGAGCGATCGCCGATCGCTCGGGCTCCGACGACTTCCATGCCTGGCTCGACAAGGTGGCCGCCGACCGGGCGGCGGGGGACCAGAGCCCCATCATCCCGGGGCTCCTGAGCTAGCCCGCTCGCGGCCGGGGTTCCTCGCGGTCAGGTGGCGACGGCTTCACAGTTCCCTCACAGGGCCGGGGGAAGCTGCGCCCATGGCCACCACCAGCACGATGGAACGGGTCTCGCACGTGCTGCGGCGCCTCTCGATGGGCGTACAGCCCGAGACGCTCGCCACGGTGCGCGACGTCGACGGGGCCCGGGCCGCCGCGCTCGACCTCGCCGGCGCGCCCCCCACCCCGCTCGACGTGCCCGCGCCCGCATCGTTCCGGGACGCCAAGGACGTGACGGCCATCGCCGAGCCGATCGCGTGGTGGGTGCGCCAGATGGCCTCGGGTCACCGGATGATCGAGGAGCGGCTCGTGTGGTTCTGGCACGACCACTTCGCCACGAGCGTCGCCAAGGTGAAGGTGCCGTTCCTCATGTACCGCCAGCACCTCACCATCCGGCAGCACGCGACCGGGAGCTTCCGCGAGCTGCTGCACGCGATGGCGAAGGACCCGGCGATGCTCGTGTACCTCGACGGCATCACCAACACGGCCGCGCAGCGCAACGAGAACTTCGGCCGCGAGTGCATGGAGCTGTTCACGCTCGGTCGTGACGGCGGCTACACGCAGGACGACGTGGTTGCGGCGTCGCGCTCGTTCAGCGGTTGGGTGGTGAACGCGCCGGGCCGGCGCTTCAGCCGCTCCGACGTGCCCGCGTGGTCGTCGTATGTGGCGGGCGCCCGTCACGACGACCGCATGAAGACGCTCCTCGGCGTGACGGGGACCCACGACCTCGACGGCGCCCTCGAGATCCTGCTCGACCACCCGGCCACGGCCCGCCACGTCGCCGGGAAGCTCTACCGGGAGCTGGTCGGGCTGGATCCCGACGACGCGACGACGACGCGCCTCGCCGACTCGTTCCGCCGCGACTACGCGATCCTCCCGCTGGTCGAGTCGGTCGTGGCCGACCCCGCCTTCGTGTCCGACGCGGCGGTGCGAGCGAAGGTGCGCACACCGGTGGAGAAGCTGGTCGGGCTGCTCCAGGCGGTGCCCGGCGCGTCGCTCGAGCTCGGGCGCGTCAACCCGCGAGCGCGCGGGGGCCGCGCCAACGCGACCGGCGCGGGCCCGGCCCTGCGGGCCCTCTCCTACATCCCGTTCGTGCCGCCGAACGTGGGCGGCTTCCCGAAGGGCCCCCGCCTCCTCGGACCGCACCAGCTCGTGCACTCCTTCGACCTGCTCTCGGCCGTCGGCGGCCCGCCACCCGGCGGGAGCGATCCCGGCGCTGCCTTCACCGCGCTGGGCCTCTTCGACGTGAACGAGCGGTCGAGGAAGGTGGTCGCGTCGGAGTCGGATCCGGCCCGGCGCTTCGCGCTCGTGGTCGGCTCACCGGAGTACGCCCTCACATGAGCGAGCACGCATCGCCCACACCCGACGCGACCGCAGACGGGCTCACCCGCCGCCGGTTCTTCACCGGCCTCGGGGTCGCGGCAACGGCCACGGTGGTGGGCGGCTACGGCCTCACCGTCTGGGACCGCAACGGGTCGAGTGTGGCTCGGCCCCGCGGCGCGCTCCGGAGCGGCGCGCTCGGTCCCGGTGCGCCCGGGCACACGTTGGTCGTGCTCGAGCTCGGCGGCGGAAACGACGGCCTCAACACCGTGGTACCCCACGCCGACGGCACCTACCGCAGTCTCCGTCCCCAGCTCGCGGTGACCGACCCTCTCGACCTCGACGGCCACGTCGGCCTCAACCCGAGACTGACCCGGCTGGCAGACCGCTACAGGGCGGGGCACGTTGCCATCGTCGAGGGCGTCGGCTACCCGGACCCCGACCTCTCCCACTTCGCGTCGCTCGCCACGTGGTGGTCGGCCGACACCGGCGGCAGCGGGACGGCCGGCTGGCTGGGTCGCTATCTCGACGGCACCGTCGGCTTCGACGACCCGCTCGCCGGCGTGAGCATCGGGCCCACCCCGTCGCCGGCCATGCTCGGCGAGCAGTCGTTCGCCACGTCGATCGCCGACGCGACCGGCCTGCAACCGCGGCTTCCACAGTGGGTCGACCGGCCCGACGACTTGCTCGGCGCGTGGGCAGGCTTCGCGCCCGCCAGCGCGGATCCGGCCGCGCTCATGGGGCGGGTCGAGGAGGCGATCCGGCTCACGGGAAACGCGCGCCGGGACCTCGGCGGCGCGCTCTCGGACGCGCGGACGGCGGCCCGACCGGAGCCGGCGACGCCAGGCTCGCGGGCAACGGGCGCGACCGGTGCCGGGGGGCGACAAGGCGGCCGCAGCCGGGGCGCGATCACCGACTCGCTCGCCCTCGCCGCCGCGCTCGTCCTCTCGAAGTCTCCACCCCGGGTGATCTACGTGAGCGGGCTCGGCGACTTCGACACGCACCAGGGCGAGGCGCAGCGGCACCCGCTGCTCATGTCGCAGCTCGACGCCGGGATCGACCAGCTCTTCACCACGCTCGACGCGGCCAAGGCCTCCGATCGGGTCGTGCTCATGACGGTCTCGGAGTTCGGGCGGCGCCCGACGGAGAACGGCAGTGGCACCGACCACGGAACCGCGGCACCGCACTTCGTGATCGGGACCGCGGTGAAGGGCGGCCGCTACGGGCAACCCCCCGACCTGAGGAAGCTCGACGCGCACGGCAACCTCGTGCACACGGTCGACTTCCGGTCGCTGTACGCGACCGCGCTCCACGGCTGGCTCGGGGTGGACCCGACGGCGGTGCTCGGCACGAGCCACGAGGCCTTGGCGCTCTTCGCGTAGCCCTCCGATCACGGGCCCGCGGGCTGCTCGACCGCACCGCGCTCCCCGCGGCGCCCGCCCGTTTACGCTGGCGGTATGTTCGAGCGCCTTGCCGACCTCGAGACCGAGCTGGAGAAGCTCGAGTCGCAGCTCCCCGAGCTCTACGCGTCGGGCGACCAGGCAGCCGCGCGCGTCGCCGGGAAGCAGTACGCCGAGCTCAAGCCGGTGGTGGAGGCGTATCGCGCCTATCGGCAGACCGAGGCCGAGCTGGCCGAGGCCCACGAGCTGCTCGCGGGAGAGGCCGACGCCGAGATGCGGGAGTACCTCCAAGGAGAGGTCGAGGCGAAGGAGGCGCAGCGGGCCGAGCTCGAGGCCCGCTTGAAGGACTTGCTCGTCCCGCGCGACCCCAATGACGGCCGCAACGTGATCGTCGAGATCCGCGGCGCCGAGGGGGGAGAGGAGGCCAACCTCTGGGCCGGCGACCTCCTGCGCATGTACCAACGCTACGCGGAGCTGCGAGGCTGGAAGCTCGAGCTGCTCGCGGGCCAGCCGTCCGACATGGGTGGCTACCGCGAGGTGGCGTTCGTGGTGAAGGGCCCCGACGCCTGGTCGCGGCTCAAGCACGAGGCCGGGCCGCACCGCGTGCAGCGGGTGCCGGTCACCGAGAGCCAGGGACGCATCCATACCAGCGCCGCGACCGTCGCGGTGCTGCCCGAGGCCGAGGAGGTCGACGTGGCGATCGACCCCAACGACCTCGAGGTCGACGTGTTCCGTTCGAGCGGCCCGGGCGGCCAGTCCGTGAACACCACCGACTCCGCCGTGCGAATCACCCACAGGCCCACCGGCCTGGTGGTGACGTGCCAGGACGAGAAGAGCCAGCTCCAGAACAAGGACAAGGCCCTGCGCATCCTGCGCTCGCGGCTCCTCCGTCTCGAGCAGGAGCGGCAAGAGGTGGAGCTGTCGTCGGCTCGTCGGAGCCAGGTGAAGGGCGGTGGGCGCTCGGAGAAGATCCGCACCTACAACTACAAGGAGAACCGCGTCACCGACCACCGCATCGGGCTGACCCTTCACTCGCTCGACCAGGTGCTGGCGGGGCAGCTCGACCAGCTGGTCGACGGGCTCGCCGCGGCGGAGCGCTCCCGGCAGCTCGCGGGCGCCGACTGATTCGAAGTGGCCGGCGTGCCGCGCACCTGGCGCGAGCTTCGGGCCGAGGTGTCCGCGCGGCTCGCGCGCGCGGGCGTGGTGCATCCGGAGGCCGAGGCCGGGTGGATGCTCGAAAGGGCGTCGGGGTACGACGCTGCCGAGCTGCTCGTCGCGGCGAGCGAGCCCGCTCCCGAGCGCGCGGCGCGCGGGGTCACAGGGATGGTCGAGCGGCGCGCGGCGGGAGAGCCGCTGCAATACGTTCTCGGGGTGTGGGCGTTCGGCGAGCTCGAGCTGCTCGTGGATCGTCGAGTGCTCATCCCGCGGCCCGAGACCGAGGTGGTCGCCGAGGTCGCGATCGAGGAGGCGGTGCGGCTCGGCGCCCGCCGGGGGGGAGGCGACCCATGGGCGGCGGGGGCGACGTCGTTCGTGGTCGCCGATCTCGGCACCGGCTCGGGCGCGCTCGCGCTCGCGCTCGCGGCCGCGTTGCCCGACGTGGCGGTGTGGGCCACCGACACGAGCGCCGACGCGCTGGCGGTCGCGCGCGCCAACCTGGCGGGTGCCGGTCTGCCCGCGACGCGCGTACGGCTCGCCCAGGGCTCGTGGTACTCGGCGTTGCCGGGGGAGCTGGCCGGTGTGCTGCGGCTGGTGGTGTCGAACCCGCCGTACGTTGCCGCCCGCGAGGTGGTGGACCTCCCACGTGAGGTCGCCGACCACGAGCCGCGCGACGCACTGGTGAGTGGCCCCACCGGGCTCGAGGCGATCACCGCGGTCGTGCGCGACGCGCCGGCCTGGCTCGAGCCCGGTGGCGTGCTGGTCTGCGAGCTTGCCCCACACCAGGCGGGCGCGGCGATCGAGCGGGCGCGAGCCGCCGGCTTCGCGGAGGTGGTGGTGCGGCCCGACCGGGCCGGCCGCGACCGGGTGCTCGTCGCCCGTCGCGCTCGATAGGGTGACGCGCATGCGGCGAGCGGAGCGAGGGGATGCGAGCGGAGCGAGCTCGCCAGCGAGTGAGCGGCTGTGGCCCGGGTATCCCGGGTCGCAGCGAGTGAGCGCATAGACATGGTCGCGCTCGGTGAGGTGACGCGTGTGCGGCGAGCGGATGCGAGCTCGCCAGCGAGTGAGCGGCTGTGGCCCGGGTATCCCGCGTCGCAGCGAGTGAGCGCATAGACATGGACGCGCTCGACATCGACGCGATGATCCAGCGCTTCCGTGAGCGCGCCGCGGCCGTCAAGGAGCGGCCGCTCCCGCCGGTGGCCGGGGCCGAGCGTCAGCGATTCATCGAGCAGGCTCAGCTCGACTTCCAGGACTACGCGATGATCGCCGACGCGACGTGGACGTTCGAGGACGGCATCCTCACCCTACGCATCGACCTCAATCCACCGAAGGGCTGAGCACCCGCACGAGGTACTCGGCCCAGGTGGTGGTTCCGACGGCGTGCTCGGGGCACAGGTTGTGGCCGGCGCGGAACGCGGCGGCGATCCTCCCGGGCAGCGGCACGCGCAGCACGGGCCGGCGCTTACCGGCCGCCCGCAGGTAGGCGCGCACCACCTCGTCGAAGCCGAGCACCTCGGGGCCGCCCAGGTCGGGGGCGCGGCCGACCGGCGGCCCTCCGGCCAGGCGCACGAGATGGTCGGCCACCTCGCCGGCATCGATCGGCTGGAAGGAGAAGCCGCGGCCAACCGTGACGACCGGGAGCCGCGTGAGAGCGCGGCAGGCGCCGAACAGCAGATCGTGGAACTGGGTCGCGCGCTGGATGGTCCACGGCAGCCCCGACGACTCGACGACGCGCTCGGTGGCCCACTTCGCCTTGTAGTACGGGAGCGGGTTGCGGTCCACGCCGACGATCGAGACGTAGAGCAGGTGAGGGCGACGGCCGGCCGTGCTGGCCTCCTCGACGAGGCGCTCGGTGCCCTCGACCTCCGTGCGGCGGACCTTGCGGAACGCGCTCGTCGCGGCGTGGACGACGACCTCCGCGTCGGCGAGGCCCTCGGCGAGCCCATCGCCGGTCAACAGGTCGCCGCGCACCGCCGTGACACCGACCGGCAGCTGCGGGCGGTCTTGCCGCGTGAGCACCCGTACCCAGTGGCCGGCCTTGACGAGGCGCGGCACGAGCGCGTTGCCGAGGACTCCGGTCCCTCCGGTGACGAGCATCGTCCTTGCGTCGCCGGCTGCCGCGCCGGCGCGCGGCTCCTCGTCGGTTGTCGTAGCGTTGCCCACCGTCACGTCTCCCGAAAGCACCCTACCGGGGAATCCTCATGCAGCTCGACCATGCCGTCGTCGATCACCTCCTCACCACGACGCGCGCCGTGCGCAAGCGCCTCGACCTCGCCCGGGCCGTCCCACTGGAGGTGATCGAGGAGTGCCTGCGGCTCGCGATCCAGGCGCCCACCGGCGGCAACTCGCAGGGCTGGCGGTGGATCGTGGTGACCGACCCGGCCAAGCGGGCCGCGCTGGCCGACACCTACCGCAAGGGCTGGGGGCCCTATCTTGCCGCGAACACCGTCGCTGCGGCTGAGGTCGGCGATCCCGCGAAGGCCGATCAGCAGCGACGGGTGGCCGAGTCCGCGATGTACCTCGCCGAGCATCTCCAGGAGGTGCCGGTGCACGTGATCCCGTGCGTGCTCGCCCGCAACCTCGGCGGCGACGGTACCTTCCCGATGGCGGGCCTGTACGGGTCGATCTACCCCGCCGTGTGGAGCTTCCAGCTCGCGCTCCGCAGCCGGGGCCTGGGCTCGGTGCTCACGACGCTCCACCTCCCCTACGAGGGCGAAGCCGCCAGGCTGCTCGACATCCCCGAGGGCGTCGTGCAGGTCGGGCTGCTTCCCGTCGCCTACTACCTTGGCGACGACTTCAAGCCCGCGTCGCGCCGCCCGGTGGAGGAGATCACCTACTACGACGGGTGGAAGCGGACGCGCGGCTGACCCGACGCGCGGCGCGGCGCGTTCAGGCGTCGAGCGTGTTGGTGATCCCGTCGGTGGCGAGCGTGACGGTTCGGCCCTCCCATGGCTCGGTGGTCATGGCCCGCATCGTGTCCGCCTCGTGGCACACGGCGAGGGCGCGGCGGCCCTCGGCGGTGAGCGCGGCCACGATCGCGACGTTGGGCGAGCCGTCGCGGTCGAAGATCACCGCGGTCGCCTCGACCTCCGCGGCGCCCCGGTACGCGCCGGCCGGCTCCCGCGACGGGAGCGCGTCGACCGCGGCCTGCGTCATCGTCTTGTCGACCCGGGTGAAGCCGTGATCCGAGGGCGTGGTCGAGTAGAGGCCGGCCGAGTGCTTGGTGACGTACCAGCCGAGCGCGGTCACGAGGCCGATCGACCCCGGATCGGCCCGGCACGCGTGCACCATCGCCGCGATCGCGTGCGAGGGATAGTTGTTGCCCGGGCCTCCGGCGAAGGCGAGCCCGCCAGTGACGGGGAGAGGGCGCTCGTCACCCCGGGCCGGGCCGGCGAGGCCGAGCGCCCCCATCGCCATCTGCACGGCCGACGGGAAGCAGGAGTAGAGGTCGAAGCGGGCGACGTCGTCGATGCCGATCCCGGCCGCGCCCAGCACCGCGCGCCCGACCTCCGCGGTGGCGGGTGACTCCGCCAGCGACCACCGCTCGGTGAAGAAGTAGTGATCGTGCGCGCCCGCGCCGGCGAGGGGGAACACGAGTCGATCCTCCGGGACGCCCGCGGCCGTGGCTGTCTCGTACGAGCACAGCAGCACGGCCGCGGCCTGGTCGACGTCGATGTTGGCGCACATGCGCTTGGGGTACGGAAACGCGACGACGCGGTTGTCGGCCGAGGGCGTGCGGATCTCGTCGGCGGTGTACGCGACTCGCGACCAGGCGTGGGGGTTGTGGGCCGCGACGGCGGCGAAGCCCGCCCAGAGCTCGGCGACGTGGGCCTGGTGCTCCTCGATGCCGTGGCCCGCGACGGCTCGCAGCGCGGTCTCGAACAACGGGTACACCTGGGTGGGCGCGAGCGCCATGTGCGTCATCTCGTACGCACTGCTGCCCGGCCGGTCGTCGCCGAGCACGCTGGGGCAGGGCGGATCGTCGGCTTTCGTCCACTCGAGCCAGGCTCTGGGCTCGCGCCGCGCCCGCCAGCGCGTGTACACGCACTCGGCCCCGCCGATGAGCACGACGTCGGCGTCACCGCGCGCGATCGCGGGAGCGAGCTCGTTGACCAGCATCTGGGGCGAGTTGCCCCCGACCGTGGTGGTGACGGTGGCCCTGGGCGTCGCGTCGACGCGCCGCGCCAACAGTGCGCCGGGGTCTGGGTAGCGCCACGAGATCATGCTGGCCACGGCCACGGTGTCGAGCCGGGCGAGCAGAGACGCGCGCGCACTCGCGTCGCCTTCGGCCTCCCGCGCCGCGACGGCGAGGAGGTCGATCGGCTCGACGGCGTCGGTCGGGTCGGTCGGGCGTTGCGAAGCCTGGCCCACGCCGACGATCACGGGTGTGCGCGGATCGACCACGGTCGGGCGACTCTATCGGCACTCCGGGCGGAGCCGGGCGGCCAGCGCGCCTAGCCGAGCTCGTCGGCGTCGCCGTCCTCGGGTGGCGTTGGCCACGTGGGCTCGGAGGGCGCGACGCTGTCGGGGCAGATCGACCGGTAACGGCACCACCGGCAGACGACCGCGTCGGCGACGCCGACGAACTCGCGCTCCGACGCGATCTCTGTCACCCGCGCGTGCAGCTCGCGTTCGATGAGCTCGAGGTCGTCGTCGTCGGGCTCGAACGGCTCGGGATCGTCGTCGACCTCGGGTGAGAGGTACTCGTAGCGCAGCCGCAGCCGCAGCCCGCGCCGGACGGCCTGGTGCCCCAGCAGCCAGGCCTGGAACCTCGCCCGCGGGTCCTCCGCGAGATGCTCGTGGTGGAGCCGGCCCGTCTTGTAGTCGCGCGCGTCGAGCAAGCCGTCGTGGATCCATACGGCATCGATGCGGCCGGTCGCCATGAACATCGGTGCGGGCTGGCGGTGGAAGCGGGCCAGCTCGACCTCGTGCGCCTCCGATTCCGCGGGAGACGGACAGCGGACGGCGTGGCGTTCGATGCACGCGAGCACCGGCCCGGGACCTTCCACGCCGTGTGCGGCGAGCACCTCACTCACGTGGACGGAGTCGCGGCACGAGCCCGACTCGTGCACGAGCCGGAGCAGCCCGTGGACGACGTTGCCGAAGTCGGGGGACGGCCCGTCGTCGCTGGGCGCGACGCCGAGCAGGGGCTTGCTGCGGCGCT
>OBEQ010127237.1_pt1 | contig 10317 bp, 11 predicted proteins | sample 1670901 | NCBI WGS metagenome assembly OBEQ01 (sample SAMEA104232315, study PRJEB22302) | groundwater metagenome | biome: forest; feature: aquifer; material: groundwater | place: USA | collected 2011-08-07 | depth 5.4 m | reverse complement strand
GGGAGAAGAGCGGGAGGGGGGGGGTTGGGGGTGATACGCAATTTGAATTGGAGACCCCCCCCACCCGCCCCGATTGTCTAAATTACTTAGGCATCGCGCGCGAGATTTCGGCGATTTTTAATTCCAATCTGAAATTCCCGAAGACAACGACCTTTAAATTCCCAAAACAAAAAACCGATATCACGATTGAAGACCCCAAAAGCTGTTTGCATTATATTGGAACGCTCATTCAGAACGTCAACATCGCGCAATCCCCGGATTGGTTGAGACGGTATTTGGAATCCATGGGCAGCCGCGTGATCAACAACGTCGTTGACATTACGAATTTTTGTTTATTTGAAACCGGCCAGCCGCTGCATGCCTTTGATTTCGATAAACTGCGCGGCGGGAAAATCATTGTTCGCCGGGCCAATTCAGACGAAAGCATTATCACGCTTGACGGCGTCGAACGAAAACTCGATCCGTCGATTTTGGTGATTGCGGATGCTAAGCGGCCGGTGGCGATCGCCGGCATCATGGGAGGTAAAGGAACCGAGGTGACGGAAAAGACAAAAAATATTTTGCTCGAGAGCGCGTACTTTGATCCAGTCATAATCCGTCGGGGCGCGCGGTTCTTGGGCCTTTCGAGCGATTCCTCATATCGGTTTGAACGAGGGGTGAATAGATTCGGGGTTGAAACCGCGAGCCGGCGGGCCGCGTCTTTGATTTTAGAGTGGGCGGGCGGTTCCCTCGCGGTCCACCGCGACCTTTTTATTTCCAAACAAAAATTGGTAAAGAGAGAGATTGTTTTACCGCTTGAGGAGATCAACAGTCGATTGGGTTCGTCGTTAACCATGCAAAAATGCCGGGCGGTTTTAGAAAAATTGGGTTGCACGGTTTCGGTTAAGAATAAAAATATTTTAAAAATTATTCCGCCGGAATTTCGTAATGATTTTAAAACGAACGTGGATGCAATCGAAGAGATCGCCCGGATCGTCGGTTACGATCAATTACCGTTGAGTTTGCCGTCGATTCGAATTTCATCGATGACGGAAAACCCTAAACGCATTTTCAAACAAAACCTTTCGCGCCTCCTGCAGTCGCAAGGGTTCAACGAGGTGATCACCTATACGATGATGGATCGGAAGGCTTTGAGTAAAACGAAGCTGGATTTTCTAAAAGTTTTGGAGGTGAAAAATCCGTTATCGAGCGAGCAGGAAATCCTGCGCCCGAGTTTATGCCCCAGTTTATTATCAACGGTCCAGTTGAATTTGAATCGAGGACAGAAAGACCTTCGGTTGTTTGAAATCGGGAAAGAGTATTCTTCTGATGGAGAAAAAGAAATTTTAGCGCTGTGCATGACAGGCGCCCAATCATCTGACTGGCGAAAACCAAAACAAGACGTAAATTTTTATGATCTCAAAGGAGTTATGGAAAGCCTGGCGCCGGATCAAAGAGAAGTCATCTTCAAACCAGCGCAGCACCCGGTTTTAAAATCCCCTCAGTGCGCCGAGATCTTGGCGGATGGACAAATTTTGGGTGTCTTGGGTTTAGTATCCGATGAGGTTTCGAGGCAATGGGATATTAAGCAAAAAAATATTTATCTCGCGCAAGTGAATTTACAGATACTATTCGATCAATCTAAAGACATCAGTCGGCAGTATAAGCCATTTCCTCTATACCCTTCCATTGTCCGTGATATTAGCATGGCTGTTAAATCGGAGGTGCCGTTTCAAATAATTTTGGCTGAAGTTTTATCTGGAACTGGGCCGGAGGGGCCTACTTTGGGCGAGTGGAAATTTGTCGAGGAATATGTGGGAAATAAAATTCCAGCTGGCTGTCGGGGTTTAACTCTATCGTTAACATATCGCTCGGAAACCCGGACGCTACGCGAAGAGGAAGTTAATGAGATTCATCAAAGAATTTGTGAGGCTTTAGTGCGGAAGCTAGGTGCTGTTATTCGATAGCGTTTTGAAAATCCTTGACAATCAAAAAAGTGTGTTATAATTACACTAGATTTCATCCCTGCTGTGCGCGTTAGGGCAAGGTTGTATTGAACCAACACTTTAATACATGGGAACACCACTTCTTGACTGTCCCGAGGGACACCAAGAGCGTTCCCACTTGGTGAATCAGGTTCACCACATACACTTCCCGACGGTATCGCGGGGATTATTTTTTATCTCGGCTTGAGAGGGACAATTATAGGCTGATGAAGTGGTTCACGAAGTCAATTTCCTCAATGTTCCAATAGAGAAATTGGCTTCGTCTAAACGGAATCGGCCTATAATTGTCCCTCTAGTTAACTTCCCTCCTATGATAAAAAAATCTCCAGCATTAAATTCCAATGAATCCCTTTTTCCCGATGAGGCAGTAGACCACTCTTTTAAAAATGCGCCGCTGAGCGTTCGAATGCGTCCGCAGAATTTATCCGAGTACGTGGGCCAGACGCATATTCTCGGCGAGGGCAAACTGCTTTCCCGCGCCATTGAGGCCGACCGCATAACGTCCTTGATCCTCTACGGCCCGCCGGGTGCGGGTAAAACGACATTGGCGCATTGCATCAGCCATTCGACGAAGGCCCGCTTTGAGATGGTCAACGCGGTTTCTTCCAACGTCGAGGAATTAAGAAAAATCACGACCGCCGGCCGCCACCGCAGAAAAACTTCGGATCAAAAAACCATCCTTTTTATCGATGAGATTCACCGGTTCAATAAAGCCCAGCAGGATGTGCTGATGCCGGATCTCGAGGACGGCAGTCTTATTTTAATCGGCGCGACGGTCTTCAATCCTTTTTTCGCGCTGACCGGGCCGCTATTGTCGCGCTCGCTTATTTTTGAACTCCAGCCCCTTTCTAAAGAGGAAATCAAATTTATCTTACAAAGAGCTTTGAAGGATTCCCAAAAAGGCTTAGGCCAGTTGAAAATCACCATCGACGTTGAGGCTTTGGATTTTTTGTCTGAAATTTCCGACGGAGACGCGAGAAAGGCTTTGAACGCGCTCGAATTGGGCGCGTTGACGACGCAACCGGATGCCAAGGGCGCCGTCCATTTGACGCTGGCCATCATCCAGGAATCGATTCAAAAGAAACAGGTGAATTACGATAAAGAAGGCGACGCCCACTACGACACCGCCTCGGCGTTTATCAAATCCATGCGCGGCTCAGACCCGGATGCCGCTGTTTACTGGATGGCCAAAATGCTTTATGCCGGCGAAGACCCGCGCTTCATTGCCCGTCGGATTTGTATCTGCGCCGCCGAGGATGTTGGAAACGCTGATGTGCAGGCGTTGGTTTTGGCGAATGCGGCGCTGCAGGTTTCGGAATTCATCGGCCTTCCCGAGGCGAGGATTCCTCTGGCGCAGGCAGCCATTTATGTGGCGTGCGCCCCAAAATCCAACGCCGCTTACCTGGCCATCGACAAGGCTTTAAGTGATGTGAAAAATAAAAAAACGCAAGCCGTCCCGAAGGCATTGAAAGACGCATCCTATTCCGGCGCGAAGCGATTAGACCGCGGCGAAGGATATAAATACGCGCACGATTACAAAGATCATTACGTCGAGCAAGAGTATATGCCGGTTAAAACGGTTTATTATGAACCGACCGAGCAAGGGGCCGAAAGAGAAATTAAAGAACGGTTGAAAAAAAGACAACGTGATTCTCAATGATTTCATTTTTTATGTTGTTTCAAAAATTAATTGGATGTAAGATTCCGTTTATCGAGGAGGAAACATGGCTGTCCATAGAATTAAAGTGGCGGTGACCGGCGCGGCCGGGCAGATCGGCTATGCGCTGATTTTTCGTATCGCCTCCGGAGAGATGTTTGGGCCGGCGACCGAAATCGATTTAAGTCTTTTGGAATTGGAAGCTGCGTTGCCGGCGCTCAGCGGGGCCGTGATGGAATTGGAAGACTGCGCGTTCCCTCTTTTAAAATCGGTAATCGTTACATCCGATGCGAATGCCGCGTTCAAAGACATTGATTGGGCCTTGTTGATCGGCAGCGTTCCTCGCAAAGCAGGGATGGAGCGGGGGGAATTGCTGAAGATCAACGGCGGAATTTTTATCCGGCAAGGCCAGGCGCTTTCTGCCTCGGCCAAGCCCGACTGCAAGGTTTTGGTCGTTGGGAATCCTTGTAATACCAATGCCACTATCGCCAGGAGTGTTTCGAAAAACATCCCAGTGCAGAATTTTTTTGCTATGACCATGCTGGATCAAAACCGCGCCACGGCGCAGTTAGCGCAAAAAGCAAAGGTAGCGGTAAGTCAGGTGAAAAATATCGCGATCTGGGGAAACCATTCGGCCACCCAATATCCGGATTTTTATAATGCGACGATCCAGGGAAAACCGGCGACGGAGGTGATTGGCAATCAACCGTGGCTGAAAACAACTTTTATTGACGCTGTGCAGAAACGAGGCGCCGAGATTATCAAAGCGCGCGGACTTTCCTCGGCCGCTTCCGCGGCGAACGCGGTGATCGATACGGTCCGATGTTTGAGGACTCCGACCAAACCCGGAGAATTTTTTTCCGCGGCGGTTTCATCCGACGGGAGTTATGGAATTCCCAAAGGGTTGATGTTTAGTTTTCCGCTTCGCTCCGATGGAAAAAGCTGGTCGATCGTCCAGGGGCTCACGCTTCAAGATTTTGCCAAAGAAAAAATCGCGGTGACTTTAAAAGAATTACAGGAAGAACAGGATGGGGTAAAGGAGTTATTGCAGTAACGCGAATTCAATATAGACGAAGAGAGCGCTTGCGACGAGGAAACACTGAGCTGATTCCGTTCAGACGAACCCAATTTTTCTAAAAAGTATTGAGGAAATTGTGTCCGGACTTCACTCCATCAGCTCAGTGTTTCCCCGCTAACCTAACATGAGGAGACTTCTCGATTGGATTCTTTGGCCAAAGAGACCGACAGCAATAGTCCAAAAACCCCTCTAGAAAATTTGAAGGACATCCTGGCAAAAGCGGATGCACAGGCCGCGGCTGTCCTCCCGCCGCAGACCAAGGCCATTTTTACTATTGAAGGAGAAGAGCCGGAGGCCGTTGAGTTATCTATTCCCAAATCCCGCATCCAGTCGGTTTTAACCGCGGTTCAAGAATTTCCGCAGGATAAATTTTCCCGCCAGCGCTTAACCGATTTGCTCACGGGCGATAAAGAATATAACTCTATCGAAATCAAAATTATATTTTCCGAACACATCAAAAAATTGGATGAATTGATTAAGTCTTATCAAATGGCGGAGAAGGAGAAATTTTAAGGATCAAAATTTTTTACCTTTCCGGCCTGGAAATTAATGTTATACTTTAGCGAGCAATGAGCCCAACAATTTTTCGATACAAAAAATACCAGTTTTATTTTTTCGCACGCGAGGAAAAACGTTTGCACGTCCATGTTTATTCGCCCGACGGCGAAGCAAAATTTTGGATAGAGCCGGTTATTGCCCTCGCGAATTCTCACGGGTTAACTGCCAAACAAATTCGGGAAATGCAGAAAATAATCGAGGAGAAACAAGATGAAATTAAAAGAGCTTGGAAAGAATTCTTCAAGTGTTGAAGCGACCCAAATTTCAACACACGGGATTTGGCTGTTAGTTAAGGGCATAGAATATTTTTTGCCTTTCGAGGATTTCCCGTGGTTTGAAAATGCGACCGTGGCCCAAATTCATTATGTTCAATTACTGCACGGCTTTCATCTGCGCTGGCCGGATCTGGATGTGGATTTAGAGTTAGAGTCATTGAATAATCTTGAAAGATATCCGCTGGTTTATCGAAAATAAATTATGCGTCTCTCCAAAAAAGGACAATCTGTTATTGAATATGTCGTCGTATTCGTTTTGGTCGGCATGGGCATTGCGATCATGGGGCCGTATGCCATCCGATCGATTAACGGGCATATGAAGGCCTGGGAAGACGCCGTTGATGATTCGATCAAGGATCCGTTGCCGGATGTGGATCCCTCGACTTTGCCTGTACCGAAGTGTGCCTGTTCCCCGGTTCTGTCGCACGGTTGCGGTATGGGCGGTTGTGGCAAATTTTCTATGCTTTATCAAAGGGATTGCCGCCCGTTAGGATGTGAGAGCGCTCAAATCTCATGTGCATTAGATTCTTCCTGTTGCGCGACCCCGCCTCCCGTCCACGAGTGTGGTGGATGTGAGTCCGATGGCTCTTGCTGCACGGACTGGACGGTTGCTGGGGGAGGATCCTGCCGGGGAGATAAAGGATGTCCCATCGGTGAGGTGGCCGTAACCCGTCAGTGCGGCGGAAGTGTAGGGACGCAAACTTCTTGCCAGCCATCCAGCACGTGTGTGTTTAAATGTCAGGGGAATAAGCCGGACAATTCTACAGCCTGCCCAGGCGCTGAGGATCGTTTAAAGCGGGATCAGCCTTGGGTTCCGGTAGACCGCGGAGGCTGTGTCCCGTCGATTAAATGTCAATCTGAATGCAACAAATGTTTCCATCTTAATTTGGTGACCCGGGATGCCTGCGATCCGGATCTTTGTTGCGATGACGGGTTCTGTAATTGGCCGATTGAAGATTGCAGCTGTGCAGATTGTAGGGATGAAGGGGGATGTCGCTTTAGTACGTGTAATCAAGGAAGTTGTGGGCCAGGATTTTGCGAACAATAATAAATGAGGGAAACGGCGATAGATGAAAGATAAAAGATTTTTTGAGAAAGGGAGGGAAGAAATAAAATGTTAAAGCGGGAAAATTTAATTTATTCATTGATTGGATTAAACATTATTTTGTTTATGGGGTTGATCTTTTATCAACCACCACCAACCGTTGAGGCTGCGCCAGTATGTGTTCCTGCGGTCATCATTCCCCCTGCGATCTCTCTCGTAAACAGAGGGGACCAGACCACTAATATTGGGCCGCATCGCTTTTGTGCACTGCAAAAGGTTCTAATGGAACATGATGATGAAGAGATATCAGGCGATCAACTTTGTGAAGTCTTTCAAAGCGGCAACGACTGGTTTTTGCACGCCAAAGAGCAACAAGATAGGAGGGCCCACCTAACCTGTGCTGCCATTTGCATAGATTTGTGAATCTTATAGTTTACCGCAGTAATCGAAAAAATGCGGGGAGAATTCTTTCACAAAAAATTTCACAAAAACTTACCATTTTGAAAAACAAAGAATTTTTCAGGTTGAGAATGTTAAATATAAGTGGTATATATGAATCATGAAATCCACGGTTATTGTTTCCCATTCCCATACGCTGGGAGGTACGCCGGTATTTCGAGGGACTCGTGTACCGTTGCAGGCCCTTATTGATTATCTCGAATCCGGGTATACTATTGATCAATTCCTGCAGGGTTTCCCAACGGTAACCAGGCAACAGGTCATCCAGTTTTTGGATGAAGCCAAGGAGAAATTTCTTGTCCAAGCTTAGGATTTTGATCGACGAATGTTTGGTTTGAATAAGTTTAAAATCGTAGTGGGTGTTCTCTGCCCCGCCACAAGTAAAATCGATGATTTGAAATTACTTGTCCCGCAATTATTGAGACAAATCCCAAAATTAAAAGCAGGCGTTATTTATATTCGTTGAATTTAAAAAATTTCACAAAAACTTGCCATTTTGAAAAACACCGTATATACTTATAACCACTCATGTCCCATGAGTTATTTTTCACAAGGTTTTTACGTCAATAAGCAAGCACATCGAAGGTCCTTATTCCTTTTATTTTTTTAATTTAAGAAAGGAGAAAAAGATTCATTATGTCGACCCAAAATAAGTTTCTGGTGTTTTTTCTTTTTGTTTTAGCCGGAACATCCGGCTGCGATAAGATTTCCTCATTTTTTTCCGGTCAATCTTCTGCCAATAAAGATAATAAGTCCGTTGAAGCTTCTTCTTCCGCTGTTGTTTCTGCCCCCAAATCCGTTGCCGATTCGAACGCTCCTTTGTCCGCAAATGTTCTAGCTAAGGTCGGGGACTGGACGCTCACGACGGAAGATTTTAAAGAACGGCTGAAAAATTTAAAAGAACTTTCCCCTCAATTTGATATCAAGGATCCGAAATCCAAAAAACTTGTTTTAGATGAGTTGGTCAATCAACAGCTTCTCGTTAAAGAAGCTGAGGCCAACGGAACCGCGCAGAAAAAGGACGTCATCGAGGCCGTCGAGGAATTTAAGCGAACAGCGCTTGTGCGCGAAAGCATCAATGGGCTCGTCGGAAATATTCAGGCCACCGAACAGGAAGCGCAGGACTACTATAATCAAAATAAAGATACATTCGTTGAACCTGCCGATTGGCATTTAAGAGAGATCGTGGTTCCGACGGAAGCTGAGGCCAAGGAAATTTTGATCGAAGTTTTAAAGGGAACGGATTTTGCCGAAATGGCTAAGACCCGCTCGAAAAGCAAAAGCGCCGCCAGCGGCGGGGATTTGGGATTCCAAAAGGATTTAGATCCGGCGGTTGTGCGCGCGGTGAGTTCTTTAGAGGCGGGAGGGATCAGCAGTGTTGTTAAGGTTCCCGACGGATATGCTATTGTTAAACTTGAAGAGAAAAAAGGCGGCAAGCTGTTAAATTTTGCCGATATCAAAAAAGATATTGTGGATGGATTGACGGATCTCAAACGCCGGCAGGCCCTCTTGAGGCATATTGATGAACTTAAACAGAAAATGAATGTTAAAGTTAATGAAAGTCTTTTGACGCCGTAGGAATTTGTCATTCCCGAATGCTTTTCTGCCAAAGGCGGATCAGCCTCAAGCTGAAGTCGGGAATCCAGACGAGAGTGGACCCCCGACGACCAACGGAAGTCCCCGGCATGAGGGGACAAAAACATTCGGGGGTGACAGCCTGGGATAAATATCACAGCTTAGTACACCATCAAGGAGTAAGTATATGACCAATGAAGACAAAAAGAAGATCGTTTTTATCGTTTTAGCCGTAGTCGTTGGGTTGATTACCGCGATTCTCGTTGGTAATCATATCCAGACGGAGTTGAATAAGAAAACCGAGGAGCTTGCCCGGGATTTTGATAAAAATGTTAAACCTCTGCAGCAAGAGGTTAGTTCTCTGCGGCAGGAGCTGGTTGATACCAAGAAGAATATGGTTCAACAGATCGCCGCTGCCGCTGCCGCCGCAAAGGCGGCGGAACAGCCCAAAGCGGGTGCGGCCGCTGCCCCAGCGCCGGTGGTTTCTTTAGCCATTAAAACTCCTGCCGGCAAAAGAGCGCTGACTGTTCAAATTGATTCGTTGTCCGCCGTCGGAGGATTGATTAACCCAGGGGATTTTGTGGATGTTTTGGCCCGTTTGAATGTTCCCCGGGAGGCCGCGGGCGGTACCGGAGGCCCGGCAGAACAGATCACCGCGATGGTTTTTCAGAATCTCCAAGTTTTAGCGATTGGAACCAATTTAAGTAATCCCGGGATGTATGAGGCCCAGAACAAAGCCGGAAATTTGTATGTGACGCTGGCGATGGATCCCGAGGAGGCTGGTTTGATGTCTTTTATTCAGCAAAATGGCAAGGTGCAGTTAGCGTTAAGATCTCCTTCAGAAACGCAGTCGTATTTATTGCAAGCGTCCTCCTGGCAGACTCTTTCGGATTATCTTTTGGAAAAACAGGGGACCACCATCAGTGCTCCTAAATCAAAGGCCACAGTTGAGCCGGCTGCCGAGGAAGTTAAACCATATATTCAAATTTTCCGAGGAGGCCGGGAATTATAATCCCCGGGACAAAACCAATGAAAAAACGACAACAATGGAAGACACAGTTTGTTTTAAGCATTAGTTTCTTTTTAATTTTGTTTTTAAGTTTCTTATCGCGGGCGGAAATTTACGGGGACGACGTAGCTGCAACGACCGCTTCGGCCCCTGCCGCTCAGAATGACGAAGAGGTTATTTCGCAGGAAGAAATTCAGATGCTCCGGGGAGATTTACAGACGATTAAAGTTCATTCTCTGACGAGGGTCTCGGTGAGTAATCCGGAGGTGGCGGATTTTTCCAGCGTTGAAAGTGATCAGGTGGTGGTACTGGCGAAAAAAGCCGGACAAACAGAGGTGTTTCTCTGGGATGAGCACGGAAAAAGAACGATCTCGGTCCGGGTTCTTGAGGAAAATCTCCAGTCATTAAAATCGCGGCTTGAGGCGTTTTTGAAGACAACCCATATGGAAGGGGTTTCTTTCCTCGTGAGCGCTTATGAGGGAAAACTGATTGCCATCGGAGACCTTCCGAAAGATAAAAAAGCAGAGTTTGTCAAGATGATCGCGCCTTTTACGAACAGTGTCAGAGATCTTGTTAAAGAAGAAGTGGTCGAGGATTTGGTTCAGATTGACGTGCAGATTGCCGAGGTCAGTTCGACTGTAAGTAAAACATTAGGTCTGGATTGGACCAATGCGCT
>OBEQ010952022.1_pt1 | contig 10318 bp, 8 predicted proteins | sample 1670901 | NCBI WGS metagenome assembly OBEQ01 (sample SAMEA104232315, study PRJEB22302) | groundwater metagenome | biome: forest; feature: aquifer; material: groundwater | place: USA | collected 2011-08-07 | depth 5.4 m | reverse complement strand
GCTGCAGGCGGAACCGCGTCGCCCCATCACAGAACCGCTCGATCGGGGGATGCTCACGGCGCTGGCTCGATTGGTCGAGGAATCGACCGTGCAGCTCGAGGCGTACGACTCCGCCCGCGTGCTCGAACGCACCGAAAGCTTTTTCTGGACGTTCTGCGACGATTACCTCGAGCTTGTGAAGTCGCGGCGTTATGGTGACTTCGGCACTGAGGCCGCGGCGTCGGCCAACAGCGCGATGTTGGTCGCGCTTTCCACGCTCATGAGGCTGTTCGCGCCGTACCTGCCGTTCGTGACCGAGGAAGTCTGGTCCTGGTGGCGTCAGGGGTCGGTGCATACCGCAGCCTGGCCGGACGCGGCGGAGGTCGTTGCGCCGATCGGCGGAGCGGACGCATCCGCATTGGCGGTCCGCGAGGCAACGCAGAACGCGCTCGCCGAGGTCCGACGGCTCAAGTCGCTTTTGAAGAAGCCGACGAAGGCGGTCATCGCACGGGCGGTGCTCCCGTCCGGGTTCTCGGCGCTTCAGCCCGCGGCCAGGGATTTTCAGGCCGCCACGCACATACGCGAGCTGACATTCGCGGAGGTGGCGGAGGCGCAACTCGAGTTTGCCGAGGAGCCCGCCGCGTGAAGGCTGTTCCATTCGAGCCCCTCGATCCCGGCATGTACCGTGAGCTGGTGCGCCGCGCGCTGGCGGAGGACTTCGGCTGGGGCGACGTCACGACGGAGACGATCATCGACCGCGAGCAGAAGGCGCGGGGCGTGATCATCGCCAAGTCGAATTGCGTCATCGCGGGCATCGAGATCGCGGCGGATGCGTTCCGGCAGCTCGATCCCGCGGTGAACATCACGATTCATTACAAGGATGGGCAACGCTGCGGGCCAGGGTCCGAGGTGGCCGAGATCCGCGGTCATGCGGCGCCGCTGCTCACGGCGGAGCGGACGGCGCTCAACTTCCTCCAGCGACTGAGCGGCATCGCCACGCTGACACGTCAGTTCGTCGACGCCGCGGACGGCCGCATCATCATCCTCGACACGCGCAAGACCACCCCGATGCTGCGCGCGCTGGAAAAGTACGCGGTTCGCGCCGGCGGCGGCGTGAACCACCGCGCAGGGTTGGACGAGGGGATCCTGATCAAGGACAACCACATCCGGCTCCTGGGCAGCGTCCGCGGCGCTGTCGGCCAGATGCGGAAGTTGAACCGGGAGATGCCGACGGAGGTCGAGGCGCAGACCCTTGCGCAGGTGGACGAAGCCCTGGAGGCTGGTGCGGAGATCGTCATGCTCGACAATCTGTCGACCGAGGACATCATCGAGGCCGTCAAGCGCTGCGAGGGCCGCGCGAAGACCGAAATTTCAGGCGGTGTCACGCTTCAGCGCATGGGCGAGCTGGCGGCGACGGGCGCCGACTTCGTGTCGATCGGCGCGCTCACGCATTCGGCACCTGCTGTCGACATGAGTTTCGAGCTGGAGCCGTTGGGTTAACAACCCTTCGTGCCTTCGCGCACTTCGTGGTTGATTCGAATTCTCATGCCGCGATCAATCGTCACCCCGGATTCCCTTCCCGAAGACATCGCCGAAGCCCTTGCCGGCGCGGGTCATCGGCTTGGCCCATTCGAGGGGCGCCTTTCGTGGCACGAAGAGGTCCCGTCCACCAACGATCTCGCCGCCGTGATGGCGGAGCACGGCGCCGCTGAAGGTTGCGTGGTGGCTGCGAACGCACAGACATCGGGCCGCGGCCGGCTCGGCCGGAGCTGGGCATCCCCTCCCGGCGCCGGCCTGTACGTGTCGGCCATACTGCGTCCCGCCCCCGGCGTCATTCCGATGATCACGATTGCGGCGGGCGTGGCGATTGCCGATGGCGTGCAGGCGGCAAGCGGTCTCAGCCCGCGCGTGAAATGGCCGAACGATGTGTACGTCGGCCCGTGCAAACTTGCGGGCGTCCTGGCCGAGGCAGGAGGGTCGGGCAGAGGCGTTCAGCACGTGATCCTCGGGTTCGGCATCAACCTGTTGACGGCTGCTTATCCGCCGGACGTTGCGGCACGCGCGACCTCAATCGAGAGCGAGTTGGGCCGTCGGTGCGATCGGGGACTGGTGCTGGCCGAATGCCTTGCCGCGCTTGCCGATCGCTACCGGGCGCTTCAACGAGGCCAGGCCGAGACGGTGACGTTGGCGTGGCGCGAGCGGGCCGCAGACAGCCTCGGCCGGATCGTGGAGTGGGACTCCGACGGCGCCACACGCCGCGGCGTCGCGCAGGATATTGATTCGCGTGGCGCGCTGCTCGTCCGCGTCGATGGAGCCATCGTTCGTGTAGTCTCGGGTGAGGTGCGGTGGGTCTCGTGAAAACTCCCAATTCCCAACTCCCAACTCCCAAGGCGGAGGAACCCGAGCCGGGAGAGTACTGCCGTCAGCTCGAAGCGTACCTGTGCCGCAAGAACGACGGGCACCTGATTCGTATCGTCGGGCCTGCGTTCGAGCAGGTGTGCGGATGGTCGGCGCGAGGGATTCCGCTGAAACTCGCGATGCGCGGAATCGATCGGTACTTCGAGCGCTACTACGCAAAGGGACCACGGCGACGGCCCGTCCGCGTCGAGTTCTGCGAGCCTGACGTCCTCGACGTCTTCGACGAATGGCGCCGGTCGGTGGGCGTCTCGAGTGGCGAGGACCCGCGAGTGGCTTCTTCTGCCAGCAGCCTGCCCGCGCACCTCGAGCGCATCATTGCGCGGCTGACGACGCTGCGCGCGGGCGAGGAGCGGTGGCTCGATTCGGCCGTCGAGGCGATCGTGCGCGAGCTTGACGCGTCCCGCGCAAAGGCAAAAACGGTACGAGGCGACGCGCGTGAGATCCTGCTGGACCGCTTGCGGGAGCTCGATGCGTCGCTCATCGAGGCTGTACGCGCACAATGTGACGCGGGAACGCTCCAGCAGCTCGAAGCCGAAGCCGACGAGGAGCTGCGGCCATTCCGCAGCAGGATGCCCCCCGAGGCCTATCAACAGTCTCACCGCGCCTGCGTCGATCGGCTGCTGCGCGAGAGAGCGCGGCTGCCCACGATCGCCTACGAGTAGCCACGACGGTCACGAAGACGCCAATAACCACGAAGGACATCTTCGTGGTTGAATTCTTCGTCGTGACCGTCGTGGCGGATGCCTTGCTCACTCTTGACGTAGAAAAACCGACCGCCGGAGGCCGCATGCTGGCGCGGCACAACGGTCAGGTCGTGCTCGTCTGGGGCGCGATCCCGGGGGAGCGCGTTCGCGCGCGCATCGAGCGGGCCGGGAAGGGCGTGCTCTACGCGGAGACGATGGAGGTGATGACCGCCTCTCCCGATCGCCGCGACGTCGTCACCGACTGGCGCTGCGGTGGCAACGTGCTCGCGCATGTCACCTATCCACGCCAGTTGCACCTCAAGGCGGACATCATCCGCGACGCGTTTGCCCGCATCGCGCGAATGCCGCTGGCGGAAGCCCCCGGCGTCATCGGATCGCCTGAGCACGGGTATCGCATGCGTGCGCGCCTGCATGTGCGCGACACACGCATCGGATTCATGCGCGAAGGCAGTCACGAGCTGTGCGAAGTCGGGCCGACAGCGCAGATGCTGCCGGAGACCGTTGCCTGGATCGAATCCGCACAAGAGTGTCTCCGCCGCGATCGCCTGACGGGCCTCACGTCGATCGAGATCGCCGAAAACATTCCAGGTTCGGAGCGCGCGTGTCATCTCGAGCTTGAGCCTGGTACCAGCGCCACGCCATTTGCGGTGCTGGCCCGCGACGGGGTCACGGGCGTATCTGCGCAGCTCCTCGACCGTCGACGTGTCGAGGAGCTATCGGGTGTCCCGTCAGTGTCCGACGTGCTTCTCGTCAGGCCGGACGAGGAAGCGACCACGTTGCGGCTGCGGCGCGATGCCCGCGCTTTCTTTCAGGGGAATCGATTTCTTCTCGAGAGGCTCGTACGCCACGTGGCCGCGCTCGTGCCGGACGGCCCGATCGTCGATCTGTACGCCGGCGTCGGGTTGTTCGGACTGTCGCTTGCCGCGGGCGGCGCTGTCGACGTCACAGTCGTGGAAGGGGATCCGGTCAGCGGACGCGACCTAGAGGAGAACGCGCGGCCGTTCGCCGAGCGTGTGCACGTCGAGCATTCCAGCGTCGAGGAATTCGTTCGCCGCCGCTCGTCTGGTGACGACGCCACCTTCATCGTCGATCCGCCAAGGACAGGGATGTCGAAGGACGCCCTCAGCGGAATTGTCCGACTGATGCCGAAACGGATTATCTACGTGTCCTGCGACGTCGCAACGCTGGCGCGGGACTCACGCCTGCTGGTCAATGCGGGCTATTCGCTCGAAGGACTGTCCGGCATCGACCTGTTTCCGAATACGGCGCACGTGGAAACTGTCTGCGCCTTTCACCATCTATGAATCGATGATCGATGATCTGATGATCGATGTGGTCATTGGACCATTGATACGTTGACGGGTAACATGGCCTCGCGTAATCGGGTCCAGCCATGAGCGTCCCGCGACGTGTCCTGTTCCGTGTGCACCGAGGGCGAGGGCCCGTGTGCCTCCTCCTCCTTGGCGCGTGTCTCTGGTTGTCGGCGACCGTGGCCGCGCAACGCGCGATTGCTCCCCTTCGAGGCGTGGCCGTGCGCAGCCATCGGGACTCGCTCGTTACGTCGCGGACCCGCAGGCCCTCGTTGCGCTCGGCAAGGCGCTCTTCTGGGACGTGCAGGTCGGAAGCGACGGCCGGACCGCCTGCGCGACGTGTCACTTCCACGCAGGCGCCGATCATCGCGCCCGCAACCAGATGGCGAACCCGCAGCATACGGCCGTGGGGCTGCGGCCAAACCTCACGCTGACCGCCGACGATTTCCCATTTCACGCGTTCGCAAATCCCTCCGACAACACGTCGGCCGTCGTCCGCGACCAGCGGCTGATTGTCGGGTCGGCCGGCGTCGTGCAGCGCACGTTCGTAGACGTCAACGACGGGAGCGCGGTTGACGAAAGCGCGGACACCGGCGGCCCTGGAGTGTTCTCGTTCGGTGGCGTGAAGGTGCGGCAGGTGACGTCGCGCAATTCGCCGAGTGTGATCAATGCCGTCTTCTACGTCCGCAACTTTTGGGACGGCCGCGCAAGCGCTTTCTTCACGGGCGCGACGCCGTTTGGCGACTCGGATCGTCGCGCCAACGTGCTGGTCGTACGAGGTGCCGTGCTCGAGCCCGAGGCCGTGCGCCTGGACAATGCGAGCCTCGCCTCGCAGGCCGTAGGCCCACCTCTCAATGCGGTCGAGATGTCGTTTGACGGCCGGTCGTGGCCACGGTTGGGCCGCAAGCTGCTGGCGCTGACGCCGCTGGCGCGGCAGCAAGTGTCGATTGGCGACAGCGTGCTTGGCGGAATGGCGAGTACCAATGGACTCGGCCTGCGGGTCGAACATGATTATGCCTCGCTCGTGCGCGCGGCGTTCCAGCCGGCCTACTGGAGAAGCGCAGTGGTCGTCGACAGCGACGGACGGACTGTCGGGGGCGCTACCGTACCAATCGGCGCGAACGAGTTCACGCAGATGGCGTACAACTTCGGGCTCTTCTTCGGCCTCGCGATTTACGAATACGAGGCGATGCTCGTCGCCGACGACACGCCGGTGGATCGCTTTCTCGCGGGCGACAGCGCGGCGCTCTCAGCGCTCGAGCAACAGGGCCTGGCCGAGTTCCGCGCCGGCGGGTCGCAGTGCACGCAATGCCACCAGGGACCGGAGCTCTCGGCGGCCGGATTCACGACCGCCCTGTCGGCCAGTGCCCTGGATCCGCGCAGTCTCGGCTTCTTCCGCACTGGCGTCAGCGAGATTGGTGACGACCTTGGTGCGGCCGGGAACGACGGGTTCGGGCTGCCGCTCTTTCCCGGCGCGCCGGCCGGCCGTGCCGACGGTGCCTTCAAATCTCCGGGGCTGCGAAACGTCGAGCTGACCGGTCCTTACTTTCACACCGGCGGAGCTGCGACCCTGGAGCAGGTCATGGAGTTCTACGCAAGGAATGGCGATGTGCCGACTGGCGGCAACCTGGGACCGGGCATGGGCAACATCAGACTGAACGCCCAGGATCGCAGCGCACTGGTCGGCTTCATGAAGGCGCTCACCGACGAGCGCGTACGCTTCGAGCGGGCACCCTTCGATCATCCGGCCCTTTGCGTGCCGGTCGGCCACGTGGAGTCAGCACCTGGCGTGCTGCAGCCGGACACGTCGGTCGACGAAAACGGCCGCGCCGCCACCGATCTGTGGGCACTCGTGCCGGCGATCGGCCGGGGCGGAAACGCCGCGCCCCTTCAGACCTTCTCGGAGCTGCTGACGGGCGTCGGTCGCGACGGCTCGCGCGCCCATGCATTGGAACGAACCTGCGCGCCGTAGCCCGGTGATGCCGGAAAGGCGGCGTCTGCCGATGATTCACCATCTATGAATCGATGATCGATGATCAGATCATCGATCATCGATATCTCAAATCTTGCACGCCTGAACAAACCCTTCGAACAGATTGCGGAACTCACCTGTCCTGTAGAAGTTCTCAGGGTGCCACTGCACGCCAAGGCAGAAGCGGCGTGTCGGATCTTCGATCGCCTCGATGACGCCGTCGGGCGCGGTCGCCGACGAGATGAGTCCTTCGCCGAGCGCCTTCGGCGCCTGGTGATGGCGGCTGTTGACCGGGCACGCCTCGCCCGCTTCGATGCGCTCGCCCATCAGGCGCTCGAGCAGCGACCCTGATTCAATCCAGATATCGTGCGCCATCGAATGCTGCGGTATCACCACGCGGTGGTTCACGGTCGTGCCGACCTCGTCTGGGATGTCCTGGATGAGCGTGCCGCCGCGGGCGACGTTCAGCACCTGGATGCCGCGGCAGATGGCGAAGACGGGCAGGTCGGCGGCGAGGGCAAGGCGTACGAGCTCGATCTCGTATTCATCCCGGCCCGGCTCTGCCGCGTCGAACGTTGGATGCGGGGTCGCTCCATAAATTGTCGGAAGGACGTCACCCCCGCCAGCGAGAAGCACCCCCTGCACCGACGCAACGACATCGGCCGGGGAGTCGGCACTCCGATTGAGGACGCGCACGTCACCTCCGGCCCGGCGCACTGATTCCTCGTAGTCGGGCAGCTTGCCGCACGGCGCCATGGCGATTACCGGCATCGACGTCCTCGCACCTTTCGCACCCTTCGCTACATCCGCGGCGGCACCTCGACTCCCATGAGGTCGAGGGCTTTGGTCAACTGGGATCGCAGGTAGATTACCGCGGCCGCGCGCCAGCGTTTCACATCATCGCGCTCCTCGTTGAGGATTTGTGCGCGGTGGTAGAAGGCGTTGAACGACTGCGCCAGCGTGAACGCGTACTTCGCAAGCACCGAGAATTCGAGCGATCGGATGACCTGTTCGACGATTTCGTCGAGCCGCGCCGCGTCAAGGACCAGCGCCCAGAGCTCGTGGCTGCCGTTCGCGCCGTCAAGCTCTCCGGTCGGGACGTCCGTGAGGGCCTTCAAGAGCGTCGCTTCGTCGAGCCCATCGCGCTGCTGCAGCTTCTGAAAGATGTTGTTGGCCCGCACGACCGCGTACTGGATGTACGGCCCGCTTTCCCCCTCGAAGCTGAGCGCCTCCTCGAGGTCGAACGCGATGACCTTGCCGCGAGAAAACTTGATCATGAAATAGCGCACCGCAGCGATCGCGATCATCCGCGAAATACGCTGCTCCTCGTCCGTATCGAGCTCCGGGTTGCGCTTGCCGACTTCGCTGCCTGCGGAGCGAATCAGCGTGTCGAGCAGGTCGTCTGCCTTGACGCCCAGTCCCTTCCGTCCCGACACCTCGACGAATGGACGCTTCGCGTCTTCCGAGTCGGGCGGCGGCGCGTAGCCCAGCTCGCGCGCCGTGGCATGAGAAAGCGCCACCATCTCATACGAGAAGTGATGCGACCGCTCCGCTCCTTCTGGATGTCCGACGGCAATGAGCGCCTGCTTCAGGAGCTTCTGCAGGTACGACTGCCGTACGTCGATGACGTTGTAGACATATGCTGCGCCGCCGAACTCCGGGTGGTTTCCTTCGCCTCCGGTCGTGCACGTCGCCCAGAGCGGTCCGCGTGGCCGTGTCGTGAAGATGCGATAGTGGAAATCCTTCCCGAGCAGTCCCAGCTTCCAGAACTGATACGCGATGTCTTTGCCGACGTACGTCACCACACCATTCGATCGGACGATGACCTTCTCGCGCTCTTCGCCCTCGTCTTCGTCCTCCTTGGGAGTTGCCTCCAGGTCGTCCTGAATCGCCATCACCCAGCATCCTGCGAGACGTCCTTCGTTCTGGAGGTATACCGCACCCTTGGCTTTGAGCACCTCGAACGCCTGCGCCCAGAATCGGAGCCGCAGAATGTCCCCCTCCCACGTGAGGAGGTCGTAATCGACGTTCATGCGTGCCATCGTTTTCAGATGGCATCGGACGACCCGGTCCGCGATGAACGCCGCAATCCCGGCGTTCTCGTTGCCGCCATGCTCGATGTCGTGGAGTGCTTCGCCGCGGACCGCCAGGCGCTCCTTGTCCTGGCCGTACCACTCTGTCACCCTGGCGTACAGGTCCCAGCAGTAGTAGTCGAACTGCGTCGTGTCGGCGATCTGGCGGATATCCTCGAGCGTCTTTCCCTCGAGCACGCGGAAGCCGACAACCACGTCGGCCACCTGAACGCCGGTGTCGTCGATGTAGTTCTGCACTTCGACCGGAATGCCGCGGAAACGCAGCACGCGCACCAGCGTGTCGCCGAGCGCGGAGTTACGGAGGTGGCCGATATGCGCCGCCTTGTTCGGATTGATGGCCGTGTGCTCGACGATGGCTTTGGCCGCAGGGGGCCGTGGCGCCGTAGTCTCCGGCGCGAGGCGCGAGAGCAGGAAGTCCCGGCGCTCGAGAAAGAAATTGAGATAACCGTTGGGCGCGGCGGCGACCTGCCTGATGCCCTCGAGTGATCCGAAGGCGCCTGCGATCTCCTGCGCGATGGCGCGAGGGGCCTTGCGGAGGCGGCGCGCGAGCTCGAAGGCGACCGGCGTGCCGAGGTCGCCGAGCTCGCGGTTCGGCGGATACTCGAGTGCGATCGGCGGCGGCGTAGAAGACGACTCGTCGAGCGAGTAGAGCGTCGTCAGCAGTCGCGTGACATGCGCACGAAGGCGGTCATGAACGGGAAGAATCATTCGTGATTGGCGATTAGCGATTGGTGATTTGCGATTCGTGATTTGCGATTGTGATTACGGTGCGGTACGCTTCCTACGCTGAGCGCGGTTCGCCGTCCGCAGCAAGCAGGGCCCGCTCGTAGTCGCCGGGCGTGTTCACGTTGGTCAGCAATCGTCCGTCCGGGTCGAAAGGAGCCACCTCATCGGGGCCGATGTCGCGCACCTGCAGATCGCTGAGCGCATCCACGATGCGCAGGGCGCCCGCATCGATTCGTGTCTTCAGGCGATCGGCGATCCGGCGATGGTACGATGCGCACAACGGATGCGGGCCGTGCGCGTCGCGCGGAATCGCTGCATCAACACCTGCCCCAAGCGTGGCGAGCGCGGTCAGAAACGGCGCAGATATGAACGGCATGTCGCAGGCTATCACCAGCACCTGTTCGGTCGGCGCCTCGACGAGCGCCGTGTAGAGTCCCCCCAACGCGCCGGCTCCGGCAATGCGATCCTCCACGACCTGCACATCGGCTCCGTCGCCTGCCCGCCGAAGCTCCGGCGACGACGGGCCTGCCCGCCGAAGCTCCGGCGACGACGGGCCTGCCCGCCGAAGCCCTGGCGAAGGCGGGTGATGCCCGACGATCAGGATGTGCGGAGTAAGGGCGTGCAGCACCGAAAGCTGGCGTTCGAGAATCGAGCCGGCGCCGACCCGGAGCGCGCTCTTGTCGCGTCCGCCGAGCCGCCGCCCCTGCCCCCCGGCAAGGATTGCCGCAGTCCACATCAGTTCGCAGTGGGCAGCAGGCAATGGGCAGTTGGCGCTTCGCATCCGCGGGTCAAACCTGCCGGCCGCCGGCTGCCGACTGCGGTAACGTTACCAGAAAACGTTGCCCATGATTGAGAGCGGCGTTGGACGCCTGCTCGTGGCGAGCTTGCACCAGGGCATCGCGGATTTACTTCCCACGCGGCTCGAGTTCTACGAATCGTGGCTCAATCCATCCGGCCTCCGCGACGGACGGATCGGCCTGGCGCCGCTTGCCGCGGTGCTCAGCCTTCTTCGCCTGGAAGGGGAGCCGTACCGACTCATCGCTGGCCGCGCCGGAGAATACACCGCGGAATGGACGGTGTTCGATCTGTCGGCGTTTCAGCGCGCGGTGATCCGCG
>OBEQ011967072.1_pt1 | contig 10319 bp, 6 predicted proteins | sample 1670901 | NCBI WGS metagenome assembly OBEQ01 (sample SAMEA104232315, study PRJEB22302) | groundwater metagenome | biome: forest; feature: aquifer; material: groundwater | place: USA | collected 2011-08-07 | depth 5.4 m | reverse complement strand
CGTGGTTTGAAACAGGTTACCGACACTGGCGCGATTGACGCAGCCATTGATGCGGTGATGGCGGCTAACCCGGATAAAGTGGCCGAGGTAAAAAGCGGAAAAGATAAATTGCTTGGCTGGTTTGTTGGTCAGGTCATGAAATCTACCGGCGGAAAAGCCAATCCGCAGATGCTGAATGACGCACTGCGACAGAAGTTCGGGTTGTGAATTTGCCGGATTTTGACCGGCGATGCGCTGCGAAAGCATGCTGAACGCAAATTTCGACTCGGAAAATCATCATGTGCGCTGTCTCGAAAATGCGAATCAGTTGTCTCAAATTTGGCTGGCGTTAGCATTTTTGATCGCCCTATGAAAATTTTTCTATAGGTGTTGCCTGTAAGCCGCACTTCTATTTTCGGCGCGCCGGGGATGTTTATCCCAGCGTGCGATCAGATGCCTTGCGCATGATTGACAGAACTGATTTCACACAAAAGAAAAGCCGCGGCATGGGGTCTGCAGGCGCCTGAAAAGCGCAGAAATTGAACCATTAGCGCTTTGCCGGCGCGGCATCCGGCCTGCTAAAGTCCCCGGAAAGTATATTTCCATGAGGCAATATAGTGCGTTTTTTTGTCAGGTAATGCTGTCGATCAGCCCTGAAATATTGCGGCGCCAGATCAGCAGCAATAGCTGGATAATGGCCAATATCCTGGCTTATGCCGGGTTTTGTTAAGAGTTTGTTGGTAAATTCCACAGTTAGTATACGCAACTATTGTGCATAACATATCCAGAGCAGACAGATATGAGCCTTACACGGACGAAAAGTTTTCAGAATGGTTTTCGCGATTTCATTCGTTGCGCACCGCAGTGTGGTGCATTGACGGTGCAAGCAATATGGCAAACAGATATTTCAGGCCGGGATGCCGGGCTTATAAGGCTTGGTAGTAAATCGTTAATAAGTTCGGATAGGGGGGCTGGGATTGCTTGAATGCCCAGATTGGAGATCATGCCGAAGAAAAGCCCAAGTATATTGCGAATATTTTTATTGACGGAAGGATTGATTAATTAGATTACGAATCATTGGTCGAATCGTTGACGTGCGCCGGATGTGCAAAATGAAGATGGGCAATATGGTTTTCAGGATGCGGCTGGCGCAAAGGACTGGTGCAGCTTCAGAGGCGGAAGATGTGGAAGCAAGAACATTAACCCCGGGGTTTGACCTGAACATAGGGGGTTAGCTGGTAAATGCTTCGATCAGCGATAGCGGGTCCGAGAGGGCCGGGTTGAATGAGTACCCTGCTTTTGTTTTTCACCGGGACAGAGAGTTGCAATGTCCCACACACTAGAGAGGACTGAAAATGGCTATGAGTACAACAAGTAAACCTAAGAAAGCGGCTAAGAAGAAAACAGCCGTTAAGAAGACCGCAAAAGCTGCAGTGGCGAAGAAGCCCGCAGCGAAAAAGGCTGCTGTGAAAAAGCCGGCAGCGAAAAAAGCTGCGGTGAAGAAGCCTGCGGTTAAGAAGCCAGCGGCGAAAAAGGCTGCGGTAAAGAAGCCGGCAGCGAAAAAAGCTGCGGTCAAGAAGCCCGCAGCGAAAAAAGCTGCTGTGAAAAAGCCGGCGGCGAAAAAGAAGTAGTGACATCAGCCGTTTAATAAAACCGGCTGCATCCAGAGTGGGTGTAAAGGCCAGCGGTAAAGGGAAACAGGCGGCGCAAAAGCCTGTCGAACTTTACTACTGGCCTACCCCAAATGGCTGGAAAAATTAGATCTTCTGCGAAGAAGAAAAATTTCCTTACACCAAAAATTTCCCTACACCATTGTCCCTGTCAATATCGGCAAAGGCGGGCAGTTCAGGCCTCCTTTCTGAAAAGTTCTCCGAATAACCGCATGCCCGCGATTGCCGATCCGGATGGGCCTGGCGGCAAACCGATTTCGGTCTTTGAGTCCGGTGCGATCCTGCAATATCTTGGTAACAAGACAGGAAAATTTTACCAAAAATCTGTCCGGGCCCGGGTCGAAGTAGACGAATGGCCGTTCTGGCAGATGTGCGGATAAAATCCCTTACGCCATTAATCGCGATACCAATGAGGTCAACGGGCTTTATGGTGTGATGAACAAGCATCTGAAGAAATGGTTTGAACGGGTCGGCAGCCATCCTGCGGTGCAACGCGGATTTCGGGCTGGGCGGGAATTGCGTCAAGCCGCCGATCTGCGCACCAATATCCATGCGCGGGCGGCTCTGTTCGGCCAAAAGGCGCGTAAGCAGGCCTATTCGTGCAGCACGGGATCAGAGAGAATTAATAGTTCGCTTAATCCCGTTCATTGCGATCTGCCGCGCCGCCACACAGTAAGCAGTAATTTCCGGCCTTCTTCGATCAGCAGCACGGACAGGGCAGTGGATATGGCAAGTACCCAGTCAAAGGCGCTGAGTGGGCTCATATGAAAAATGGCTTGCGCCACAGGCCAGTTGACCACCAGAACCAGCAAGCTGATGACAGTAACCAGCGCCGCCCATAATTGCCAGTTGCTGAAGAAGTTATGCGCGAATGCCGAACAGGCTTCGGTTCGCACATTGAAGGCATTGCAGAACTGGAACAATACAAAGGTGGTAAAGGCCAGTGTTGTTGCACGTTGTGTGTCCCCAGTCGCAACACCATACCTCAGCATCAACAAAGTCCCCGTCGCCATAATGGCGCCGTAAAAACCGATAACCCCCAGCCGCTTCCAGGATAAAACGCGTTCATCCGGGCTGCGTGGCTTTGCCTCCATCAAGTCTGGGCGTGCAGGATCGAGCCCCAGCGCCATGGCGGGCGGGCCATCCATGATGATGTTAACCAGCAGAATTTGCAGTGCGGTAAACGGCACAGGCAGATTGAACAGCGGCGCCAGCAACATGGTGAAAATGGCGCCCCCATTGGTCGACACCTGAAAACGTAAAAATTTTATGATATTGTCGTAGATACGGCGGCCTTCATGTACGGCATCCACGATGGTGGCGAAATTGTCGTTGGTCAGCACCATTTTGGCCGCTTCCTTGGCGACATCGGTGCCAGTTATCCCCATGGCGATGCCTATGTCGGCCGCTTTCAGCGCGGGTGCGTCATTGACCCCATCGCCGGTCATTGCCACCACATGATTATGGCGTTTCAGGGCCTGTACGATCTTGACCTTATGTTCGGGCGCAACGCGGGCGAAAATGCCGACATGATCCAGACGTTCGGCCAATTGTTCGACGGACAGGCCTTCCAGTTCCGCACCGGTCATGATTTCGCCCGTGATGCCAAGTTCTGCGGCAATGGCGGCGGCGGTAAGCTTGTGATCCCCGGTGATCATTTTCACCTGAATACCCGCGCGATGGCAGACGGCGATGGCCTGGCGGGCTTCCTCGCGTGGCGGGTCCATCAATCCGACAATGCCCGCAAGGGTTAGCTTCTGGACCAATGCGATATGATCGCCGCACATATCGAACTCTTCCAGAGGCACCTCGCGATAGGCCACCGCCAGAACGCGCAATGCCTGTGCAGCCATATGTTCTACTTCGGCCATCATGGTTTGCGCTACCAGTGGCGCTTCGCCATTGGCCGTTAGATTTTTGCTGCACAGGGGCAACAGGATTTCCGGCGCCCCTTTGACATATAGATGAACCAGATTGTCAACGCGGTGGAAGGTAGCCATGAATTTGTGCGTGGAATCAAATGGGATTTCGGCGGTGCGTGGCACTTGCATCTGAAGTTCATTGCAATTGATGCCGCTTTTGGCGGCCAATACCACAAGCGCGCCCTCCATCGGATCGCCCGATACTTTGCCATCGTGTACGGTACAATCTGTGCACAGCACTGCTGGTTTCAGCAGTGCTGTAAAGTCCGGCAGTGGACCGCCACCATTGGCGCTGATCTGGCCGACATTCTCATATCCATTGCCGCTGGCGGAATAGCGGCTCCCCTGAAAATAAAACGCCCGCGCCATCATCTGGTTAAGCGTCAGGGTGCCCGTCTTGTCTGAGCAGATCACGGTGGTGCAGCCCAGGGTCTCGACCGATGAAAGCTGTTTCACAATGGCCTGGTTTCGCGCCATTAAATGCATGCCGACAGCCAGGGTTACCGTCACAACGGCGGGCAGGCCTTCAGGAATGGCGGCAACCGCAAGCGCCACGGCGGTCAGCAGGGTTTCCATCAACGGCTCGCCGCGCGCCACGCCCCACACCAGCAGCAGCATGGCAACGCCACCCGCAAGCATGGCCAACCGGCTGCCCACCGCATCCAATTGTATCTGTAGCGGCGTCATGGATGGCTCGGTCGATTCCATCATTTGCGCGATATGGCCGATCTGGGTTTGCATGCCCGTGGCGGTAACCACACATTCCCCGCGCCCGCGCGTAATGCAGGTGTTCATGAACGCCATGCTGGTGCGTTCGGCCAAGGGGGTTTTGGCGCCGCAAATTTTGCCGGTCGTTTTGGTGACAGGCACGGATTCGCCTGTAAAGGGTGATTCATCAATTTCGAGGGTGGTCGCCTGAATCAAGCGGCCATCGGCGGGCACACGGCTGCCTGCATCCAGCAGCACGATATCGCCGGGGACCAGTTCTTCCGCTGGCACCTCCATGGCCACGCCGCCACGGCGCACCCGGCAATTGGTGGCCAGCATTTTTTTCAGAACGGAAAGGCTTTTCTCGGCGCGCTGTTCCTGCTGAAAGCCCAGAAATGCGTTGAGTAAAATGACAAACAGGATAACCAGCGCATCGGTCATATCGCCAATGACGCCCGCCAGGACGGCAGCGAACAGCAGCACAATAATCAGATAGCTTTTGAATTGGTCCAGGAACAACAGCCAGCGCGACCGGGGGCGCTTTTCTGATAGCAGGTTCCTGCCATAACGCTCCAATCGCCGCGCAGCCTCATCGCTGCTCAGACCCGATGCCGCAGATACTTCCAGATTACTTAAAATATCGGCGACAGCGCGAGAATGCGCATCCGCCATCAAGCTCGGGTTTGTTCCCTGTTCCAGATCGGGGCGCTGTGAGATGCTATGTGAATCCATGCAGAACCAGGCGCCTCTAAACCATGTATGTCTTATGCCACGCGGGTTGCCGGCCGGGCCAACTTCATATGGGGCTGAAGCCGTCCTGGCTCAAGGTTTTCCGTTCATATGTTTTGGGTTTAGCCGGTCCATGAGGGCGAATAGCACCCCAGACGCAACGAAAGTCAGATGAATTCCCACCTTCCAGCCAAGCTGGGTGTCGGTCAATCCATCCGCGTTCATAAACGCCTTCAGCAGTTCGATCGCGGAAATGGCCGCAATCGAGCCGATAACCTTTATCTTGAGGTCGGAAAAGTCCACATGCCCCATCCAGTCGGGGCGGTCTTCATGATCCCCCGTATGCATTTTGGAAACGAAATTCTCATAGCCCGCATAGACGATAATGATCAGCAGATTGGCAATCAGAGTGATATCGATCAGCGACAATATGCCGATAATGACGTCACCGCTTTCAGCGGTCATGATCCCGCCCGCCAGAAAATAAAACTCCTTGGCGAACTTGATCAGCAACAGGACAATCGACAGCACCAGTCCGATATACAAAGGCGCCAGCAGCCAGCGGCTGCCAAACATCAGCCGCTCAAGCGCCATCTCAATAGATTTCACGATGCGTAATCCATAATTGTTAGTATTTATATTAGTGGGATAATTTTAGGTTCGCCCATTTATCTCATCGTCATCGCTAGCCGCAAAGCGTCTTTGCGCTTGCCCCCATAGCCGAAGGCGACGGGGGATGGCGATCCAGAGTCCCGCAGAAAGGCCTGTGTTTGTGGCTCTGGATTGCCACGCTTCGCTCGCAATGTTCGCTCGCAATGACGGTTGAGAATACGTCTCAATCTAAAATTATCCTGCAACCACAAACAGCCTATAGCACCTCTTCCGCCAAAAGCCGCATACTATCGGGGCGCAGCCCAGCGGCAAGCAATGACGTAATATGTTTCTTTTTGCCAGCCTGAATTTAGGCCTGCAGGCGGTCCCTGACCCGGTCCACTGAGCCAAGCAGGGCGATTTCGTCACATAATTTATCGGGCACCGCGGCGGCGGCTTCACCCTTTTTACCATCCAGATACAGATCCTGAATGACTTTTGCTTCTGCGCCATAACCAAGGCGAACAGCGTAATCGTTATAGAAGTTTTTGCCCCGCGCACCCATGCCGCCAATATACAGCGCCAGGAAATTTTTCACCGGGATGCGGCATTTTTCCAGGTCATCGCCAATGATCACATTGACGAACGGCGAGATGGTGAATGTATCCATGCTCTTTTTGCCGCCGGCCTTGGCGAAACCCTCTTTAATCGCGCCCTCGAACACATCGAAACGCTCCGGGTTCATGAACACCGGAATAAATCCGTCGGCCACTTCCGCCGCAACCGCAATGCCCGCGGGCGATATCGCGCCGGTGACGATGTGCAGGCTGGGATCGCCGTGCAGTATGCTTTTCAGCGGCTTGCCCAGCCCGGTGGAACCTTCGCCCATATAGGGAATCTGATAGTGATAGCCCTTGTGCTCCAGCGGCTGTTTGCGGTCCAGTATCTTGCGGATGATCTCGATATATTCGCGGGTGCGGGTCAGCGGGCGGCCATAGGGCACGCCGTGCCAGCCCTCGATCACCTGCGGCCCCGACGGCCCAATGCCCAGAATGAACCGCCCGCCCGACAGCGCTGTCAGCGTCATCGCGGTCATCGCCGCCATGGCGGGTGTGCGCGCCGACATCTGCATGATGGCGGTGCCGACCTTGATTTTCGTGGTGCTGGCCAGCAGCCACGCGGCGGGCGACACCGCGTCCGACCCCCAGGCCTCCGCCGTCCACACACTGTCAAAGCCGAGGCTCTCCGCCTCGCGCACCAGCCCCACCTGATTTTCAAAAGTTCCACCGGAATAGCCAAGCGTCATGCCGAGTTTCATGTTTCGTCTCCCTGTTTTGTTCCTGGTAATTTTACGCGCTAGATCGGGATGATTTTAGGCTCGTTCATAGTTAAGCCCCCCACCCCGGCCCTCCCCACGAGGGGGAGGGAGAAGATCAGAGATCGCTGATAAAGCCCCTCCCCCTCGTGGGGAGGGGTTGGGGTGGGGGACGACACAAGCCGTATTGATGGCTTAACCTAAATCATCTTGGTCTAAAGAAAAAGCCTGTAGCCGCATTTGAGCACAGCAGCAAGGCGTTTGGCTATATCCTTGCCGATGGGGCATTTACGGTGGGAACCTGTAAATGGATCAGCGTCAGCCGCCATAAGGTTCCGGCAGGGTCAGGCCGTCTGGGAGGTTTATGGGGGGATTGTTGCGAAGATAGCGAATGCCGTCGATCTGTTTTTGTATCAGGTTTCGCACCCTGACCAGGTCGGCCTCACTTAGGTCAGCGCCGCGCATATAAGCACCAGACAAGTTAGTCTCCCCCAAGTGCGCGTTGCTCAAGTCCGCTTGATCTAGTATTGCGCTACTCATGTCCGCCATAAACAGATTGGCTAGGTGTAGGTTCGCCAAAGTCATATTCGCCCTGCTCATCTTCGCAAAGTTTAGGTTAGCATTACTCAGGTTTGCATCAGAATCTAGATGCGCCTCTTCCAGTATTGATCCGGCCATCCGCGCTCTATTCAGGTTAGCCCAGTTCAGATTCGCTCGCCTGAGATTGCTGTGATCAAGCTGCATCTCGCTGAGGTTGATGTTAGGAGCATCGAGACCGCGCAGGTCGGCATAACGCAAATCGGTTTTGGGGCGCATAGCATCCCTATCTGGCAGCAGCCGACAGATCACTATTGTTGCAGCGGAAATGTCGACGGGAGGGCGTAGGAGCATGGGATTTCTTTCAATCGCTTGTTCCTCGCCCTCTAAGTCACTATCATCAAATGGTAGACTGTTCTTATGACGCGGCGGCCAGGGCGCAAGTTCGCGGATATAGGCGGCGAGGGTTTCCACAATTGTGTCGCGGTCGCGGGGGCTGTCCCTGGCGATGCGTTCCAGCGCATAGATGGCGCCAAGGCGCACGGCGCGTTTTTCATGGCCCAATTGTTCCACCGCCTTGGTGAAGCGTTCGGTGACCAGTGATTGAAAAGCTGTCTCTGATTGTTTCAGCGCGGCTTCGGCCTGATGGTTGGCGGCTTTGGTGCGGCGCGCGGCAAGGATAATGCCGACCACCGCTGCCGCGCCGCCGAACAGGGTGGCAAGCGACCAGACCAGATTGCGGATGCCTTCCGGGCCGCCGGGCAGGTTGCGCGCATCCGGCGCATTACCGGCCTGCGGCTTCGCGCCCTCCCAGAACTCCCAGGCGAGAAAAGCGCTGTGCTCAACATAGCGCCATCCAATCACAGTGGCGATCACGCACACATAAGCAATCAAAAACCACAGAATGGGACGCGCAGCGACATGACGTTGCCACAGCGCCGCCACCCATCCCCACATATCGCGGGCGATCAGAAATGCGCCCGTCTGTTTTTCTGCTGCCACCCCGTCCCCCACCGCTTCAGATATTCAGGCATTGTTCACGCCTGGCGTTTAGCCCATTTATATTGGAGCGCGAATAACGCATCTTTCCTATCCCCACGCATCTTTCCTACCCCCACCCCAACCCCTCCCCACAAGGGGGAGGGGCTTTACTATCGCGTGTGGGGCTTCTTCCCCCTCCCCCTCGTGGGGCATGAAGGTGCATGTACCAATAAGGGCCGGGGTGGGGGGCTAAAAGAATGATGCAATCGAAAGACTGCTTACCCTAAGCCGATAATTCCCTGATCAGCGCAGGGCGTTTGTCCAGCGGCGCATAGGTGAAATTGATGCTGATGCGGTCGACCAGGCCGGTATAGCGGCTTTTGATCATGGGGACGATTTCGTGCGGTTCGCCCACCACGGCGAAAGCGTCCAGCATTTCGTCCTCGATCAGTTCGCCCATTTCCACCCATTTGCCCTGCTTGGACATCAGGTTCAGTTGCGGCTGCAAATTGCTCCAGCCATGGGTTTCCAGCACGCCGCGATAAGCGGGCGTGGAGGCGTAAAAGGCGATGCGCTGCTTGATGGCCTGTTTGCACTCGGCGAATTCTTTTTCATTCTGGCCGGACACCACGAACACCGGATAGGACAGCTCGAACGTATTACGTGCGCGGCCGCGTTTTTTCAGGCTGGCGTCAACCACGGGCAATGTTTGCTGTTTGAGATATTTCACGCTGGTCATGGGATGCACCATGATGCCGTCGGCGACATCGGCGGCGACCTCGGTCATCATCGGGCCGACGGCGGCCAGGAACACGCGTGGCGCGCCATATTTGCTGGGATTCGGCGTAAACACCGGCGTCATCAGCGTGTGCGAATAAAACTCGCCCCGGAAATTCAGCGGTTCGCCGTCATACCAGCTGGCCCAGATGGCGCGCATGGCCAGGATCATTTCGCGCATGCGCGGTGCGGGATGCGACCAGGGCATGGAAAAACGCTTTTCGATATGCGCCTTGATCTGCGATCCAATGCCCATAATGAAACGGCCTTGGGAATAATCGTTCAGATCATTTCCGAGGGCGGCCATGTTCATGGGATTGCGGGCGAAGGCCACGGCAATGGCGGTAATCAGTTCGATTTTTTTGCTGTGCTCGGCCGCCAGCACCAGGGGCAGAAACGGGTCATGCCCGGTTTCCACAGTTTGTGGGCCGGTAAAGCCCGCCGCTTCAAGCTGGCCGATGCGCTCGGTGACTTTTTCCATCCCGATGGGCAGTTCGCCGTCTACTTTCATTGTTCCCTCCTGAACCGTGGAATCCGGATACTGTTCAGCCAGCCCCGTTGATTGGCGCCATAATACCGCTTTGTGATCGCGTTAGGCAGCATATTATGGCATTGCAGGAGGCCAAGTGACAGACAAAGACGGTTGATTATGACACTGGATACTACACCACTGATTGGCGCAACCGGGATCGACCTCAGTATGGGCGGCCGGCGGATTCTGGCGCATGTGGATTTATCCATCGGGCCGGGTGAGATTATTACGCTGATCGGGCCTAATGGCGCAGGCAAAAGCACCCTGGTGCGGGTTCTGCTGGGGCTGGTGCGCCCGGATCATGGCAAGGTGGTGCGCCGGGCGGGACTGCGGATTGGGTATCTGCCACAAAAATTTTCCATCGATCCGGTGCTACCGCTTAGTGTGGCGCGGCTCATGACCCTTACGTGCAAGGCCTCGCGCACTAAAATTGAGGCGGCGCTGGCTGAAACCGGAGTGGCGCATCTGATAGGCGCACAGGTGCAAACCCTGTCCGGCGGCGAATTGCAGCGCGTACTTCTTGCGCGCGCCCTGTTGCCGAATCCGGATTTGCTGGTGCTGGATGAACCGGTACAGGG
>OBEQ012863009.1_pt1 | contig 10320 bp, 17 predicted proteins | sample 1670901 | NCBI WGS metagenome assembly OBEQ01 (sample SAMEA104232315, study PRJEB22302) | groundwater metagenome | biome: forest; feature: aquifer; material: groundwater | place: USA | collected 2011-08-07 | depth 5.4 m | reverse complement strand
AGAAGTTCTTCCCAACACCGAACCGAAGCCGTTGTCTAACATCAAGGATGTTGGGGCGCCGCCTGAAAGGGTCCAGCTCAAGGTCACCGGTTGGCCGACGGCCACGGTTGAGACGCTGGAGGTGAAGGTGTCGATAGCGGGCGGAGTTGTAGTTGGATCCGGAGTAGGATTTGGAGTATTAGATGTTGATTCCGAAATACTAAAATAGTTATCACTTACATCTTCGACATAACCACCACCAATAGAACGGGCATTGTATATGATGGCTAACTTAAATTTGTCGCCCTTGAATGTCGTGGGAATTTGCCATGCATAACTATTCGTATTTGAAAAAACAGTTTTAATATTCTTAGCCACCGGTTTAGTGTTAGAATAATCAATCAGAATCAATTTTTCGTTAACATTTTTTAACACATTAGAAGTCCAAGTAATGGTATAGGTTTGGCCCTGGGTTAATGTTTCGCCTCCGTTTGGAGCGGTAATGGCAATGGCTGGCGCGGTCACTTTCAGACCGACCCAGTCTTGCACAATCATGCCAGAATACTGGTCAACGGCACATTGAATACCAAAACCCAAATTTCCAGTTACGGTTGGGGTAAAAGTAGCACTGCCACCAATAGCCGCATAATTATAAGAACCCCAGCTATATGGATAAGCCCGGGAAGAACCGGTGTTGCAATAACCTACGCCCGAAGACGGCCAGGTAAGTGAAACCGGAGTTCCAAGAACCACAGGGGCAGGGGTGTCTGACCCGTTAATTTTTAAATCAACAGAAGCGGCGCTGGCTGTTGCCGGCGAAACCGCAAAAACGGCACTTGTTACCAAAACTGCCGCAACTAACGCAAAAAGAGGTAATTTATTCATTATTTTAAATTTAATTACTAATGCTTAATTATAGCATAATACAACATTCCTTGTCAATAGCTAGGTGAATCTATCTGCCACCACGGAAGCGGCAAAGGAAAATGGTTTGACGCGAGGCTCAAAACCATGGCCCTTAATTAAACCCGTCACCTCTTTGACCATTTCTTTGGTTTTGCCGTGCTCGCCCACATCGGCGTGAATATAGGCAAATTGGTAATTAAAACCTTGGCGGGCGGCGCCAAATTCTTTTTCTAAGGTTTCGCGGAGCGTTAGCGCCAACTCGCAGCTTAAATACACTTCTTGTAAAATGCGCTGTTTCCAATTAGTAGATACCCCGGTAAAGCGCTTCAAATAATTATCCGGATAATGCATTTTCTTAAGAAAAAACCGCCCGCCCTGCCCTTTGCGAAGCACTACAATCGCAATCGGAAAAAATGGCTTGTCGGAAGAAGGCGAGTCACACCCCACCACAATTTCATAAAAAAATTCCGGCTGGGCCGAAATGTAATCAAAAATCTCTTTGATAACCTGCGCAAAATCCATATTCCCCTTGCTAGGGCTGAAAAACTGCCCCTGTAAAATCTCTGCTTCCATACCTAAACACTAGCAGATTCTACGATTTTTACAAATTCGTCTGCTTTCAGTGATGCGCCGCCGACGAGCAAGCCATCCATAACTTCCAAATACTGCTTTGCGTTTTCGGCGTTGACGCTTCCACCGTAAATAATGCTCACATCACCAGCTATCCTTTTTATCACGGTTGCGGCCTCTAAAACACTTGCGGGTTCACAATTTTTTCCAGTGCCAATAGCCCACACCGGTTCGTAGGCGACAACAACACCCGAAAGTCCCTGCAAACCTTCGCTAAGCTGGGTAGCCAACACTTCTGCCCTGTCTTCCCCCTCGTTTTCCCCAACACATAAAACGGGTTTTAGCCCCGCCGCCAAGGCCGCTTTTAATTTTTTATTAATCTGTTCATCTGTTTCATGCAAATATTTTCTGGATTCCGAATGCCCCACAATCACATATTCAACCCCCAAATCTTTTAATTGGGTTGCCGAAATTTGGCTTGTGAAGGCACCTTTTTCTTGCAAAGAAACATTTTGGGCTCCGAGCGTTAAACCTCTTAATTGCGACAAGTAAATAAACGGTGGACAAATCACCACTTCCGCTTTTGCATCTTGAACTCCGACCTCCACCGCATCAAAAAGTTCCACCGCCTCTTTGGCAGTAGCCGGATTCATTTTCCAATTTCCAATGATTATTTTCTTCATAATTATTCAGTTAATACTATTGCCCCGTCTTTAGTAATTGCCAACGTGTGTTCAAAATGGGCAGACAAACTGCCGTCGCGCGTGGCAAAACCGTAGCCGTCTTTGGCTTTTTTAATGGCGATACCGCCGGTGGTAAGCATGGGTTCAATGCAAATCACCATTCCCGCTTCCAGTTTGGTTCCTTTGTGGCGCTGGCCGTAATTGGGTACGCTAGGCTCTTCATGCACGCTTTTTCCAATGCCATGGCCCTGCAAATCACGCACAATGCCAAAACCCTGGTCTTCCACATAACGCTGAATGGTGCTGCCAATGTCTCCCGTGGTCACGCCTGCCCGGGCTTTTTTAATTGCCAATCTTAGGGCCGTTTTTGTTACGTTCATTAGCCTCTTAGTTTCAAACGGAATTTCCCCAATGGCCACAGTAACCGCCATATCAGTATTATATCCCTTCCACCAAACACCTAAATCAAGGCTGACAATGTCACCATTTTTCAAAACATATGTTGAAGGATAGCCATGCACAATCACATCATTCACCGAAACACATAACGAATATGGAAACCCTTCATACCCTTTGAAAGCCGGCTTGGCCCCCGCAGCCAAAATCAAGGCTTCAGCAGCCTTGTCTAATTCTAAGGTAGTAATTCCCGCCACCGCCATTTTAGAAACCTCTTTCAAAACCGTGGCCAAAATTTTCCCACCCTCTTTCATAATGGCAATTTCTTCCGGGGTTTTAATCAGATTCATGTGATACCAGTTTTACAATTTCTCCATGAACTTCTGCAATTGACCTTTCTCCGTTTATTTTATTGATATTAAATTGTTCACTTTTGAAATATTCAAACAACGGCAATGTGCGTTCTTTGTATTGCACCAAGCGCGTTTTGATAGTTTCAGGGTTATCCAAACCTTCACGTTTCACTAATTTTGAGCCGTCTATGGGGCACAACGTTATTTTTTCCGTTTCTTCATTATGCAAAATAGAATGGCGCATCAGTTCGCAGATTTTGCGGTTCACATTACGGTGCGCGGTAGTTTCCGGAGAAATTTCAATCAAGATAATTTTAATGTTTTCTTTTCCGTACAGCTCAACTAACAACGGCATTTCTTTTTCCGCTTCATACACGGTGCGCGGTGAACCAGACATGATCAAACTTTCACCTTCTTCAAAAATTCGCTTGATTTCCCGCATAATCAGCGTAGTGGCAAACGGCGGTGAAGTTAAAATTCCCTTTTTCCAATTTTCCATTTCCGAAAACACATCAATCTTCTCCCCAAAACATTCCACAAATCTTTCAGCAGAATCTTGCGGCAGGGCTTCCAGTTTTTTAAACTCCCGCTCAATAATCTTACTGCTTTCCAAAGAAAAAAGCCCCATTTTTTCAGACAGTAATTCAGATTGCGTTCCCTTCCCCGCCCCCGGCGGCCCGAAGACAATAATAACTTGTTTTGACATGGGTTTATTGTATCAGAAATTAAAAAATCCGCCAGAAGGCGGACCTTTCATTTCAAATTGTAAATTTCAAATTTCAAATTAAAAACTGTCGTACTCCCTCATCTGCAGCTGACTGTTGATTTGGCGCATACTGTCTAAGACTACGCTGACGATAATTAACAGTGAAGTTCCTCCGATTAAAAAGGTAAAGCCCGTTACCCCCGTGGCTCCGGCCACAATGTTGGGCAGCACGGCAATCAAGCCCAGAAAAATGGCTCCGGTAAAAAGTACCCGGTTTAAAATGTGGGCCATGTAATCTTTAGTAGAACTGCCCGGCCGCACGCCCGGAATAAAGCCGCCCATTTTTTGCAAGTTTTCAGAAATGGCTTTGGGGTCAAAGGTAACGGCGGTATAAAAATAAGTAAAGACAATTACCAAAATAAAATACATGATGCCGTGGGCCCAAGGGTCATTGAAAAACGCGGCCACGGCATTAGCCGCGGTTCCCACAAAACCGCCGACTCCTCCCAAAAATCCGGCAATCATGCCCGGAAACAGTAAAATAGAAAGGGCGAAAATGATGGGCATAACACCGGCCGGGTTTACGTTCAAAGGTAAATACGTTGAGCCCCCGCCGTACATTTTAGAACCCCGCACGCGCTTGGCATAGGAAACCGGAATATTACGGCGGGCTTCGGTAATTAACACCACCCCGGCGATAATCAAAATAGAAGAACCGAAAAACAGCAGGTAGGAGGGGATTTTTGAAGGATCCCAGCTTACGAAGGTTTGGAAAATGTTGATCGGCAAGCGGGCGATAATACCAGCAAAAATAAGCAAAGAAATACCGTTGCCCATGCCCTGTTCGGTAATAATTTCACCCAGCCACATCAAAAACATAGATCCGGCGATAATGGTAACAATGGAACTAACCATCACCATGGGCGAAAGGGCGCCGATAACCCCCTGGCGCTGGAACAGCGTTAACATGCCATACCCCTCAAAAGCGGCCAAGGGAATGGTCAACAACCTGCCCCACTGGTTGAATTTCTGCCGGCCGGCTTCACCCTCTTCTTTATACATTTTCTCTAAAGAGGGGAAAATCATGGTCAAAAGCTGTAAAATAATAGTAGCGGTAATATAAGGGCCAAGGCCAAGCAACACAATGGAAAAGTTACTCAACGCGCCCCCAGAAAAAATGTTGAGCAAACCGAATACTTGGTTCTGGTCAAAAAATCTCCGCAAGTTATCAGCACCAATACCCGGAATGGGCACATTGGCGGCAATCCGGAAAACCACAAAAAGCCCCAGTACAATCAAGGCCTTGGTTCTTAAATCTTTATTCTTAAAAAGGGTTGCCAGTTTTTCAAACATGGAAGAAACTTCTACTTAATAACTCCTCCTGCCTTCTCAATAGCCGCCTTTGCCGAAGCCGAAACTTTGCAACTTTCAAAAACCAGTTTTTTAGTCAATTCTCCTTTTCCCAAAATTTTTACCAACGGATTCTTGCCTTTTATCATGGCAATCAGTTTTTTATCAAGCAAGGTTTGAGCGTTCACCACATCGCCATTATTAAAATGCTTTTCCAAAAGAACCAAATTCACCACTTTAGTGTCAGAAGGCTCCACAAAAGCGCGGTATCCCTTTAATTTCGGATAACGCTTAATCAGTTCACGGATTACCGGGGCTAATTTTCTTCCGGACCGAGCAGTTTGACCCTTGCCACCCCTTCCAGAATAGGTTCCTTTCTTGCCCCCCCTGCCCACAATCTTGCGGAACTTGGAAGTATGTTTTGGTTGTAATTGGTGGGTTTGCATATTATTTTGCCTTTAACTTTTTCAAAGCTTCCATGGTGGCCCGGGCGTTATTCAGTTTGTTTTTGGTACCGGAAAGTATTTTACTGGAAACGTTTTTAATCCCAGCCAAGTCGCAAATAGTGCGCACGGCTCCGCCGGCAACCAAACCCCTGCCTTTTCTTTGCGGTTTCAATAAAATCACTGCCGGGCCGTATTTGGCTTCAACTTGATGGGGAATAGTACCGTCAACAATCACCACGTTAATGGCTGATTTTTTGGCGCGGGTGGTTGCTTTTTCAATAGCCTGGGAAACGTCTTTTCCCTTATCAATACCTATGCCTATTTTCCCCTTTTTATCTCCCGCTACCACAATGGCACGGAAACTCATCCGTTTTCCACCGCCGGTTACACGGGTCACGCGGGCCAAATCCAAAAGCTTGGTATCAAAACCATCGTTAACCGCTCCCGGCCTGCCCGAACCAAATCTTCGCACAGGGCGAAAACCATCAGTGTTTCTGCCTTCGGGCGTATTGACCGGTGTAGTTGTCTTTTTAATTTCTTCAGCCATTTGATAATTGATAATTAAAACTTCAGCCCGCCTTCCCGTGCACCGTCAGCAACTGCTTTCACCCGGCCGTGGTACACAAAGCCTCCGCGGTCAAACACCACCGCTTCAATTTTCTTGGCCATGGCTTCTTTGGCAATCAATTTTCCCACTTCCATGGCATGTTCAATTTTCTTGCCCTTCATTTTCATATCATTAGCAGAAACCAAAATTTTCCCGGTTTCATCATCAACCAACTGCGCGTAAATATGGGCAGCTGAACGGAAAATGGAAAGCCGGGGGCGCAAAGCCGTCCCAGTTATCCTGGATCGTATTCTGGTATGGATTCTTTGGCGTTTTAACTGTTTGGCTTGCATGTTTTTTATTTTTTAGCCGCAACCACTTTCTTACCTTCCTTCCTTCTGATTCTTTCACCTTGGTACTTAATTCCCTTCCCTTTATAAGGTTCGGCTTTCTTGGTTTCGCGGATTTCAGCAGAAATTTGCCCCACCACCTGGTTATCAATTCCGGAAACGGTAATCACGTTTTTTTCAACAGCAAAGGTAATCCCTTCCGGTTTTTTAATTTTCACCGGGTTTACAAAGCCCAAGTTCATCACTAATTCATCGCCTTGCACGGCCGCTTTAAAACCTACACCTTCAATTTCTAATTTCTTTTCAAAACCTTTTTCCACCCCTAAAATCATATTGGCAATCAAGGCGCGGTAAAGGCCCCAAAGGCCCCTGTCTTTGGTTGATAGTTCCCTTTTGGGCACGACAAAAAGCTTGCCATCTTTCACTTCAGCCTTGATGGCTTGGTGCATGGTGGAATTAAGCTCTCCCTTCGGCCCAGCCACCTTGATGTGCTGGCCCGAAATTTCCACTTTTACCGTGGCTGGGATTTCAATGAATTTTTTACCGATTCTTGACATAATTTACAAGTATAGCTTATTTTTCTGGCTTTTGCCAGCTTTTTGCCGATTTTACCAGACTTCCAGTAATACTTCTCCGCCCAGCTTTGCCTTTCTGGCTTCCACGCCGGTCATCAGCCCCTTTGGGGTTGAAATGACGGAAATGCCGAATCCTCCGCGGACCTTCTTTATTTCATTGGCTTTCACGTAAATCCTTTGGCCGGGTTTGGAAACTCTTTTCAATCCTTCGGCGGCCGGCAACTCAGCGGTATATTTTAACTGGATTTTCAACCCCTTGGTTTTCCCCTTGGCGGCTTTTTTCACCTCGCCCACAAAACCGGCGCGGCTCAAAAGCATCGCCACTTCGTTTTTTAGTTTTGAAAAAGGAATCAAAATCTCCGGCTTTTGCACAGCCTGGGCATTCCTAATCTGGTTTAACATGTCTGTAATTGGGTCTGTCATATGTTTAAAATTACCAAGATGATTTAGTTACTCCCGGAATTTCTCCTTTCAGCGCCAATTCCCTGAAACAGATCCTGCAAAGCCCGAAGGCTCTCATAAATCCGTGCCGGCGGCCACACTTAAAACACCTTCTTTGCAATCGTGAAGAAAATTTTGGCTTTTTATTTGCTTTTGCAACTTGTGATGCTTTTGCCATAAATGTCTATTTTTTATCTTCTTTTATTGGAAATCCCATTAAGGTAAACAACTCCATGCCTTTTGCCATGTCTTTGGCGTTGGTGGAAACCGTTATTTGCAAGCCGAAGATGGTTTTTTCTTTTTCCGTAAAAATTTCGGGAAAGTTGATATGTTCACGAAATCCAATGTTTAAGTTACCACCTTTATCAACTGCCTTGCGGCTGATACCCTGGAAATCCCTAGACTTTGGTAATGACAAATAAATCAGCCGTTCTAAAAAGTCCCACATGCGCTGCTTCCTTAAGGTTACCATGGCGGCAATTTCCAACCCTTCGCGCAATTTGAAACCGGCAATGGATTTTTTTGATTTTACCAGCCGCGGAGCCTGTCCGGCAATCAAGGCCAAGTCTTGCAAAATAAGTTTATAAAATTTCTCCCGCTCACCGGAAGTTTTAGTAGCCACTTCTTTTCCAAAAGAAGAATTTACCGTAACTTTGGTGATGCGCGGAACCGCCATCGGGTTTTTATACCCGAAGCGCTCCATCATTTTCTTAACTACCTCTTTTTTGTATTTTTCGTTCAGTTTTTCCATGGTTTTAAACTTCTGATTTGCATTTTTTACAAATCCTGAATTTCTTATCGCCTTCAATTTTATAACCTAATCGGGAAGGCTTAGAACATTTTGGGCACAAAAACTTCACATTAGAAGCCTGAAGGGGCATGGGTACTTTCACCACTTGGCCCTTTTCACCCTGCCGTTTTGGTTTTACGTGTTTTGATTTTAAATTCATGCCTTCAACCAAAATCATGCGCTGCTTGGGAAGCGATGTTAAAATCTTGGCAGTCCTGCCTTTGTCTTTTCCGGTAATGATTAATACGTTGTCGCCTTTTTTTACTTTCATGGTTGTTTACAGTAATTCAAACGCCATTTGAGCAATTTCATTAAAACCCTTGTCTTTAACTTCTTTGGCGGCCGGACCCAGCAGGCGGCTTCCTTTCGGTAACTTTCCTTCACCCAAAACCACTACCGCGTTATCATCAAACCTGATGTAAGAGCCGTCAGCCCGCTTAAATTCTTTCCTTTGGCGAATAACCACCGCTTTTACCACTTCGTGTTTTTTTACCAATTTGCGGGGGTCAGCTTTTTTGACGGTACCAACAATAATGTCTCCCAATTGAGCATACCTTCTGCCCGATCCGCCGGGAACATTAACACACTGGATAATTCTTGCTCCAGAATTGTCGGCAACAGTTACCATTGATCGTAATTGAATCATGTCTTTATATCTTGCTTATTACTTTCCATTTTTTATCTTTGGAAATTGGCGCGGTTTCTTCTATCACAACCGTTTCTCCCATTTTGTAGGTATTATTTTCGTCGTGGGCTTTGTATTTTTTGTGGACTTTGTACCTTCTTTTATATTTGGGATGCTCTTTAATACTTTCCACTTCAACCACCACGGTTTTTTGCATCTTATCTGAAGTTACAATTCCTTGTAATGTTTTCTTGGGCATGTTATTTCTGTTCATTTAATACCGTTAAAATCCTGGCAATTTCTTTACGGGTATTAGCCGCTTCTTTTACATTTTTCATCTGGTTAGCGGAAAACTTAAACCGAATGTCACTCAGGCTTTTTTTCAGCTCCTGGGCTTTTTTCATCAAATCTGCTTTATTGGTTTTGCGTAATTCCGCTGTTTTAGTCATTACAGTACATCTCTTTTAACAAATTTTGTCTTAATTGGCAACTTAATGGCCGCGCCCTTCAATGCTTGCCGGGCTACATCTTCTTTTAATCCGTCAATTTCAAAAATCATTCTTCCGGGTTTTATGGCAAAAACGTAGTGATGCACCCCTCCCTTTCCTCCTCCCAGCGGCACTTCTTCTCCCTTGGAAGTGACGGGTTTGTCAGTAAAAATCCTCACCCAAATTTTCCCTCCCTTTTTCATGTACCGGATAATGTATCTTCGGGCCGACTCAATCTGGCGGGCGGTGATCCACTTAGTGCCCATGGACTTCAATCCAAAACTACCAAAATTCAGTTCGGTTCCACGGGTTTCCACTCCTTTAGATTTACCCTTGTGCCATTTTCGGTGTTTAACTTTTTTGGGCATCATTAAGCTCATGGTCGTATGCTATTTATCAAATTTATCTCCTTTATACAGCCACACTTTCACTCCGATAATTCCGTAGGTACAATGCGCTTCGGCCAGGGCATAATCAATATCAGCCCTAATGGTTCCCAGCGGCATCCTGCCTTGCTTCAGCCATTCATCGCGGGCGATTTCATTGCCATTTAATCTTCCGGAAACATTCATTTTAATGCCCTTAACTTCCTTGTTTTGCATGGCCCGCTCCATATTCCTTTTCAATGCTTGCCTGAAGGGAATACGTTTTTCTAGCTGCTGGGCGGCCATTTGGGCGATCAGCGCCGCGGAAGTCCAGGGATTTTTGATTTCTTTGATATCTATTTTAATTTGGCGCTGGACGATTTTTTTAGCAAGGGTTTTTTTGGTTAAAAACGCCCCCAAAAGCTCTTTTTCAATCTGTTTTTTCAAAACCTCGGCCCCCTCTCCCCCCCGGCCGATAATCAAGCCCGGTCTGGCCGATTCAATAATAATATTTATTTTATTGGCGGAATGCTCTATCTGGATATTAGCCACTGAAGCCTCCGCTAACTTTTTATGTAAAAATTCTTTGATTAAAAAGTCTTGCTGTAAAAAACCTGGCATTTTTGAACCGTAAAAACCGCGGATATTGAAATCCTCCATTCCTTTGATCCTAAATGCTTTTGGGTGAACTTTATGCGTCATGTTTTTTGGATTTTGCTTTTTTGGATTTTTTTGTGATTTGTGATTTGT
>OBEQ010731428.1_pt1 | contig 10321 bp, 8 predicted proteins | sample 1670901 | NCBI WGS metagenome assembly OBEQ01 (sample SAMEA104232315, study PRJEB22302) | groundwater metagenome | biome: forest; feature: aquifer; material: groundwater | place: USA | collected 2011-08-07 | depth 5.4 m | reverse complement strand
TTTGATTCAAATTTCAGTTGACCCTACAACTAATAAAATTGAATGGATTGCAGACTTCGCAGAGACTAAGCCATTGATTGTACATCAGTCTGCTTGGAACACAAACTTGAGTAAAACATTGACCAAACAAACAGAAGAGTATAAATTAGGACAAAAAATTATTTCTTCTTTTAAGGTTACTGGACAATCGGCCACAACTTCTGACCAAACTTCCACTTGGAACACCTGTTTAGATAATTCTTCTGGGCTACAATTTAGATACCCCGCAGGCTGGTATATTTGGAACAGCCAACATACAGGCGGCGACCCAGTATTAGTAAGTTCATGTAATGGTGATATTACTAATTTATCTTATTCTGTAAGTGATTCTTACGACCCAGATCTTATAATGACCTCCTCCCCGGACTCCACTTCGTTGCGTCCGGGGTTTCCTTTTTTTGGGGTCATGAGAACTCGAGTTTGAGTTGCTTGGTTCCTGTCATCGTCTGGGGATACTCTCGTTTACCTTGCCAGCCAATGTAAGCTTTGATCTGTTGCTCGTTGAGTCCAATCGAAGAAACAAAATACCCAACGCTCCAAATACCTTCTTTGCCAAGATATATCTCTTGGATAACCCTGAATTTCTTGCGAAGATGCTGGCTGGTTGCCGCCTTCAATTTCTGGACAATCTCAGCGATAGTTAAGCTTGGTGGAAGCTCAAGTTGTATGTGGACATGATCACGGTCAGTATTGGCGGCAACCAGTTGGAGTATTGGGTATTTTTTGACGGTTATTTGGAGTAAACGCACAAACTCTTTTTCAATACCTTTGACCAGCCACGGTCTGCGATACTTCGTGCACCAGACGATGTGATACTGGAGTCGATAGACACTGTGATTTAAATATCGAGTTCTCATGACATCAGCCTAGCACTTCGTGCTAGGGCCATTCCACCCCGCACTCGCGCTTGAAGGCATTGCACGAAAAAGCGCGTCTGTGACGGCGCGCTCGTGCGGGGTTGCCTGGTGTTATAACGCAGCACCTCGGCAAAGCTGAAGGAAGCAGTGGATACGTTCGTTGATCTGGAATCCGATCCTAAAAAGTTCTTAATACATTAAATAAGATATACTTGACTTCAGTCGAACAACATGATAACTTTATGTTGTTTTTTGTAGCTTAAAAATGGGGAGAAAAAAATGAGAGGAGCTTGGCTTTTTATCTTAGTCTTAGTTGTAACATTATTTGCCCTAGGAAAAGGATTTCAGGCTGTAAAACAAGAGAAGCAAGATCAATTTCGAATGGAAGCCTCGATAAATAGCGCGGTCAAAGAAACCACAAATGTATGCACAAATACATCTATTAAAATCGTGCCGGCGCCTAGCCACTCTATACTCGAACCAGTTGTGGTAATTGCCGGATTAGTAATTAAACCCGGAGAAGAGATACGCTATCATCTTACGGTAAACGATGGCCAGATCCACATAATGAGATCAAAGAAAAGTTGGGGCTACGAATCTTCAACAGTTGTGGAGAGAGGTTCTAAGACTTGCCCAGACCCAAACAGATAGTCCAAAGAAAAATAAGTTCGTCGCCGTGGAAACACGGCTTTTAAATTGCTTTTTTAAACATTTATGCTACTGTAGAATAATAATTTAACAACCAAATAGTCAGCGGAGAGGAATTGAAAAGGAACAAGGGGCACAGGCCATAACTTTTAATCGTTTGAAAGTTGCGGTCTGAATCCTCACCCGCCTAAGTTTTTAGACATTTGTCCTGGCAAATTACCAAAGCAAGTCTAAAAAATTTGGTGGGTAAATTACTCCCCTCTCGATTTATTTGTTTGAGTTTGTCATGGAAATGAAAATATATAAGAAAGAGTTCGCCGGCAAACCTCTTTCAATTGAGCTTGGCCGTTTGGCCCAGCAAGCAAATGGCTCCTGCCGCATTCAATACGGAGATACGACTATCTTGGTGACTGCTACAATGTCGGCCCATCCCAAGGCCATAGACTACTTCCCTCTTTCTGTGGAATACGAAGAGAGATACTACGCCGCAGGTAAGATAAAGGGTTCAAAATGGCTAAAAAGAGAAGGCAGGCCTTCTGAAGAGGCTATTTTAACTGCGCGCTTGATTGACCGAGCAATGAGGCCGAGATTTAATCACCTAACTCGAAATGAAGTACAAATTGTAGCCACAATACTATCCTTCGACGGAGTTAATGATCCTGACATTCCTGCACTCTTTGGTGCATCTCTTGCATTGATGATTTCTGATATTCCATTTAACGGCCCGGTAGCCGCAGCGCGTATTGGCCGAATTGATAATAAATTAATATTCAATCCGACGTATGAAGAAAGGCAAAAAAGCGACTTTGATATTGTAGTCGCAGGTACAGCCAACAAGATAAACATGATAGAAGCCGGGGCCAAGATTGTTACTGGAAAAGACGTCGTCAAAGCAGTGGCCGCAGGCTTTGACCGGCTCAAAGAATTAATAAAAATACAAGAAGAAATAGCCAAGGATATCAATACCAAGAAGAAGGAGCTAACTATTTCTGTTAGAGATGAGGCGCTGGCGAAACTCGTCAGGGATTTTGTCGAACCAAAACTCGAAAAAGTCCTTTATACTCCTCATAAGGCTGCATATATTGAGGGTCTGCATATAGCAAGTGATGAACTAATTGAATTTATTAAATCTGAATTTAATGAACATCCTGAACTTAATAAAAAAATAGCAGAGGCAAAAGAGATCTTTGAAGAAGAGATTGACCGCATTGTACATAAAAATATTCTTGAATCAGAAAAAAGACCGGATGGCAGAAAAATAGATGAGCTCAGACATATTAATGGCGAGGTCGGAATCTTACCACGCTCTCATGGCACAGGTTTATTTAACCGAGGCACGACCCAGGCCTTATCAATCCTGACCCTTGCCGCACCCGGCATGGAGCAATGGATTGAAACGATGGAAATTGAACTGACCAAGAAACGCTTTATGCATCACTACGCTTTTCCACCTTATAGCGTTGGTGAGGTGGGGAGAATTGGCGGCGGCGGTAGACGTGAAATTGGGCATGGCGCTTTGGCAGAAAGAGCTCTGGAACCAATAATCCCCAGCCGAGAAGAATTCCCATATACTATCCGAGTTGTTTCTGAAATTCTCTCATCAAACGGATCTTCATCAATGGCTTCGGTTTGCGGATCCTCTCTTGCCATGATGGACGGCGGTGTCCCAATTAAGATGCCTGCTGCCGGCATTGCTATGGGTCTTATGTTTGATTCCAAAAGAGAAAAATACAAAGTTCTTACTGACATCCAAGGTCCAGAAGATCATCATGGAGATATGGACTTAAAGGTTGCCGGCACAAAAAATGGCGTTACTGCAATGCAAATGGATGTAAAAATAGAAGGTATCACTGAAGAGATACTTGATAAAGCTATGGAACAAGCCGAGAAGGCCAGGCTTGAGATCTTGGATAGAATGTCAAAAGCAATCGCTGAACCACGCAAAGAACTATCACAATTTGCACCAAGAGTTCAGATAATTAAAATTGATCCAGAAAAAATCCGTGAGGTTGTAGGCCCACAGGGCAAGGTAATAAACAAAATCATCGAAGAAACAGGTGTCGAAATTGATATAGAACAAGACGGAACTGTGTTTATTACTTCAACCACACCGGAGGGCATGAAAAAGGCAATCCAAATGATTGAGGGTATAACTTTCGAAGCTAACCCGGGCGACGAATTCGACGGTACCGTTTCAAGGCTACTTGATTTTGGCGCTATGGTTGAATATTTGCCGGGCAAAGAAGGCTTGGTTCATGTTTCCGAAATCTCACAAGATCACATCCGTAAGCCATCTGATGTTCTCAAGCTCGGCCAGTCTGTACATGTGCGTGTGAAAAATATTGACGACTATGGTAGAATTAATTTGACGATGCGTCCACGCGATAACTAATAGAACGATAGCCAATCTTTAACTATAAACTTAGGGTTATGGTGAGAGGTTACAGTCGTTCATTGTAATGGCTGATCAAAATCCTTCGACAAACTCAGGACAGGCTCCTTCATCTTTACCGACAACTACACAGCCGGCAGGAATTAATCCGATAAGTCCTCAGATAAAAATTCCAACACCACAAGCAATCCCGCCACCCAAGCCCCCTCTTCCCACAGGACAGATTGGTTCGTCTCTACCACCCAATTTACCCGTGAGACCGGTAACTCCAACACTGGTACAACCAAAACCCCCAGTAACACCAGTTACCCCTATTCAATCTGCTCCCCCTATTATTCAAAAAACTGAACCTGCTAAACCCATTGCACTATCCCCTCAGCCTCAGCCAGTAGCGTCAGCACCAAGGCCGGATTCGACGAGCTCACCGCAAGCAAGCACTATAGCTCCTAGCTTTAAATCTAGTATCCGCACTATGAGCGAAGACATTGCGGCGCTGAAAAAGGGTCAGCCCCCAGTCGGAGTTCAAATTGAAAAGCAAGTGGAAAAAGCAATAGCGCCACCACCTTCAATGGCACCCAAGGTAACGCCACCCCCACCAAGAACACCCGAGATGTCAGGAATTGAACTTGGAAAAATGGAAAAGGCCAGACCATTGCCGGCTGGCACATTACCACCCAATATGAGTCGTCCAACAGTCCCGACGATACCACCAGCCAAGATGGAGGGCATTAAACCGCCTGCATTAAAAGGTGGCGTATCTGGTCCAAAAATTTTAATATTAGAACTTGTTGGTTTAATTGTTATTGGCTCACTGGCTTGGTACTTCATATGGCGACACAACAACCCACCGCTAGCCACATCTACGCCAACACCTACAGCGACCCCGGTAGTGATACTTAAGCCAGCCATTGAAAGCGCATTTAGTGTTTTTGTAATCGACGCCTCTGCAAGTAGTGGGCCAGAATTATTTAGTAAATTAGAACACCTACCGAACAAAGAAACCTTATTAGTACCGAGAGTGCCTATTTTATATAAAGTATTTGAACCGCTATCAACTGGCCACAAGAGATATACCCTTAGTGGCTTGATGTCAGCTGGAACGACCCAAGTACCAGCGGATGTCGCACCATTAATATACGACAATAGTGTCTATCTTACCCTTTTAGCTAAAAATGATCAGACGAATAGCTATGGTGTAATTGTAAGACTCAAGGATTCTAGCGACGCGGCAACGGCCTTGAAAGCCTGGGAAAAGACACTAAGCAACGACCTGAAGGACTTGTTTAAATTTAGTCTGACCAAATCAGCATCATCAGTATTTTTGGATAATACGTATCAGGGGATATCAATACGATACAGAAACTTCTCCGACCCTGAGAAAACTGTTGACTATGCAGTTGTAACTATGGCCAATGGTGAAAAATACTTAATATTTACAAACTCTAGAGGACATATCTACGCCATTATTGATAAGCTGCTCGGATACTCTCCTGGTAAATAGTCTGCTCCTACAAAGGCGGAGTCTCTCTGACATCATTCTTGTCACCATTACCATCAATTTGTCATCATTGTCATCATCTAAAGTTATCCACAATTTGCTATTGCTGACATTTTAGGACGATATTATAATGAAAGTAGTTCATTGAGTTAGCGCTAGGTAGTCCGCCGTAAAGGACTGTCCGGCAAGTTCATTATTTTGGCCATTGGCCAAACATGGGCACTGATGCCCCCAAGTAACATTTGTTTTGGGCTTTATCGGTGCCCTTTTCGTTTTTATAAATACAATTGTATTATAACTAAAAATTAGTTATAATTGTTTTTAAACTTTATAAAATCATGGATCAAGAAACTCAAGCAAAACTAAAAGAATTACTCTTAAAGGAGAAAGAACAAATTGAATTAGAATTGGGTAAATTCACCAGTAGAAATCCTATGGTACAGGGTGATTACCAGACTCATTTTCACAAATCAGATCAGTCCGATACACTAGACGAAAAAGCTCACAGTGTGACCGAGTACGAGGAAGAAAAGGCAGTCGAACAAAACCTTGAATCACGCCTAAAAGAAATAAATGAAACTATAATCAGATTAGATACTGGGACGTATGGTGCCTGCTATAAGTGTCAGTCCCCCATTGATGAGAAGCGACTTAAGGTCCTCCCCGTGGCGGGATTATGTATGGATTGCGCTAAGAAAGTTGCTCTAGTTTAAATAACCCCGCCATGGCGGGGTTATTTTTTATCCGTTGACCCCCACACCCAGAAAGCAACTGCATCAACTTGGTTACGTGGCATAAATCACTAGTAATGCTAAGTGCCTACCTCTTGGTTAAAAAAATAACTACAGATGCTCTATGTAACCAATTGCTTTCTGGGTGTTTGGGTTGACCTCTGCTAACAAAGTAGCTACTCTTATTCGATGATTTCATCATTTAGAGTTTTCTCTGGCGCCATAATCGGTCTGGACGCATTTCCTATTGAAGTTGAGGTAGACTCTACCCCAGGATTACATTTCTTCAATATCGTGGGTCTGCCCGACAAGACCGTTGAAGAATCAAAAGATCGTATCGCCTCAGCTATCAGAAATAGCGGATTCATCGCACCTAACCAAAAGAACAGAAGAATAATAGTTAACCTTGCACCTGCTGACATTAAAAAAGAGGGTCCTGCCTACGACCTACCGATCTCTCTTGGCTATTTATTAACTACTAAACAACTTACATTTAATCCAGAAGGTAAGGTCTTTCTAGGTGAACTATCTTTGGATGGTTCTATTCGTAGAATTAATGGTACATTACCAGCCGCTTTAATGGCTAAGAAGCTCGGTTTTAAAGAAATAATCATACCCAGAGACAATGTAGATGAGGCAAGGATAGTAAAAGACATAAATGTTATTGGGGTTAAAACACTTACCGAACTAGTTGGTTATTTACAAAATAAAATATCAATTGAGCCAGCGAAAACATTAGATTATGAGGAGCTCCGCAAAAATCACGACAATGAATACTTTGATATTTGTAATATAAAAGGTCAAGAAAATGCAAAACGAGCACTACTGATCGCAGCAAGTGGAAGCCATAATTTACTATTATATGGTCCTCCAGGCTCTGGTAAAACCCTTCTAGCTCAAGCATTGTCAGGAATTTTGCCGACAATGAATCGTGATGAGGCCCTAGAGGTCACTAAAATCTACAGTATCTGCGGATTAATAAAGGACTCCCCCATTATTTCTAAACGCCCATTTAGGAGCCCCCATCACACAACTTCAGCCGCTGCTGTCATTGGAGGTGGAACCTCGCCAAAACCAGGCGAAATTTCCTTGGCTCATCGGGGCGTTCTATTTCTCGATGAATTACCAGAATTTCCCAGGAATGTCATCGAGGCATTGCGCCAGCCTATGGAAAGCGGCAATGTAATTGTTGCTCGAGCTGCAAGCTCAATCAGATTCCCCTCTCGTTTTATGCTGATAGCCGCTATGAATCCTTGTCCGTGCGGCAATTTTGGTGAAGAAGTAAAACCATGCACCTGCACGGCAAATGTAGTTTATAAATACCAACGAAAAGTTTCCGGCCCTATGCTTGATAGAATTGATATGCAGATAAATGTTCCCCGCGAAACATACGAAAAAATGTCAGATGCGACAAGTGGACCAAAAAGTGAAACATTTAGGAAAATAGTTGAAAATAGCAGGCAAATACAAAGTAAAAGATTTACTGGAACAGCAATTCAAACTAATAGCGAAATGGGGCCTAAAGAAATTAAAAAATATTGCCAAGTAAACAATGAAGCTGAAAATCTACTTAAAAATGCCGTATTAACCCATAATCTTTCGGGTAGAAGTTATCACAAAATACTTAAAATCGCCCGGACTATTGCTGATATAGATGGCCAAGAAATGATAATGCCAAATCATATTGCGGAAGCCATAGCATATAAAATAAGATCAGTGGATGAAACTAGATAATATATTCGAATGTTTCCCATGAAACAAAAACAGCCCCGACGTGACCCGTCGGGGCTGTTTTTGTTTTTATAAAATATAGCCTCTAATTCTTAGCTAGTGGATTCTTAGCACCATGGACTTCAAAGTGTAAATGACAACCCGTTGAATTACCTGTAGTGCCCATAAGCCCTATCTCCTGGCCTTTAGCTACGATCTGACCGGCATCAACTAAAAGCTGACTCAAGTGCGCATAAAGTGTCTCTGTTCCGTTTGAGTGGGTTATCCTGACGACCTTACCAAAGCCACCATTCCAACCGGATGCCTTCGCTAAGACTATAGGACCATCGGCAGCAGCATAAACCGGAGTGCCACAAGAATTGGTTACGTCAACTCCATTTCTACCATGAACCCTGCCCCAATTGTATCCAGTGGTGGGAATAAAGAATAAATCAGCAAGATTCGGCAAATAAGCAAACCTCTTAGCGGTGCTTTGCTGCCCTGGAACGGTAGATGGTGATTGAATCCTACCATTAGGAATCATTAGCTCTTCCCCATCCTGTAGGTTACCGTCTTGGGGCAATAAATTGAAGCTGATGATCTTATCTTTATCAACACTATATTTCTTAGCTATTAACTCTACGGTATCACCCTTAGTCACCCTATGGATTACGCCATTAACAGGAGGAATTTTCAAATCGACACCGGGCCTTATGTCATCTGAGCTTTTAAGATGGTTAGCCCAAATTATAGTATTTACGCTGACACCATAGTCCTTAGCAATAAAAGAGAGGGTATCGCCCTCTTGTACTGTATATGTTGCAACCTGTGTTCCCCTGTCTGTGAATTCATCAAAAATATCGGTCAGAATTGTTCCGCGAGAAACAACTGAATTACCCTGTATTGTATTCAGGGTTGATGGCCTTGGTGCCTGATCTTTCCCAGAATAAGCCATGACACTATTGATCTCGGAGAGCTGATTACGAACTGGTAAAGCTATGGCTGTCGCAGACGTTTCTTCTATATATCTAGTCAAAAAACCCTTAAAAATACTCCCCTGACCCTCTGAAGAGTAATTGCCTCTAAAAATGATAATGAGTAACGACAAAAACATAATAGCAAAAAAACCGACTTTGTCGTTTCTAAAGAATCCTTTATTAAAAAAGTTTTTGAACCAGGTCTTAATAGATGATATGAGAGAGTTAACAATGCTTGATAAATCAAGCATTTAAGATGCTTTTGAGCCTAAAACACAAAAATCCTCTTTGCGAGAATCTATATGAGATAGTAGCTCTTTAAAATGCCCAGGTCAAGATTGACAGTGGATAAAGAGAAGGCAAAATGCTAGTGTAATACCCAATAATGGACATCAAAGAATTGGGATTTTTGGGAGAAAATATAGCTGCGCGCCATTTGGAGCAGAAGGGCTATGAAATAATTACTAAAAACTACCGCAAACCATGGGGTGAAATTGATATTATTGCTAAAAAGCATGACATAATAACTTTTGTGGAAGTTAAGGCAAACCAAAGTTTTAGCCAAGCTTTCGACCCAGAAAATAGAGTTAATTTTCAAAAAATGCAAAAGATAAAAAGGACAGCCAGCCTATTTATGCAATATGAGGTGGGCAATGCAGAGACCGAGTGGCAAATAGATGTTATTTCTGTGGTATTTGATTTGCCAAACAAAAAAGCCAATATCAAACATTTCAAAAACATCTAGGGTTGGCTTGGCGTATGAATAATACTCCCGATCACCACTAGCAACCCCAGCGAGGTTGCGTCGTTCCGGTGAACCTGTGGATTTTCCTCGCAATAGGAAACATTGTACTGCTTGGAACCTTGCAAATCACACAGGTTCAACGGTGCTCTGAAGCATTATTCATACGCCCAAGCGCCCAAGTCTTAGTGTATAATTAAAATATGCCCAGTAACTCAACATTCAAATGATTTAGTTGCTAATATAAATTATGTGCGCTAGGTTTTTATTAAATAATTACAACTATTAATATGTAGGGATTTTTGTCTAAATCTGAAAGGCAATTGAAAGTTGTGTTACTGGGTATGCCCAAAATAGGAGCTCATGTTTCAATATCTGGAGGAATAATAAACGCGCCGGAACGCGCTCATGATTTAGGTTGTGAAACATTTCAGTCATTTACCCGCTCGCCACAAGGTGGGCCAGCGCCAGTCCTAACTCCCCAAATCATTGAAGAGTTCAAATCGAAGATGGCACAGTTTAATATAGAGACTTTCTATATACACACGCCATATTATATTAACTTCGCTTCTGCAGAACCAAGGATCAGACAAGCTTCGATCCGTGTTGTCAGGGAGGAACTAGAGAGAGGCAGCTTACTTGGTGCAAGATACATAATGACGCATCTGGGATCACATACCGGCCAATCACTTGAAGAGGGGACCAATGCAGTGATTGATGCTATTAC
>OBEQ012615859.1_pt1 | contig 10322 bp, 17 predicted proteins | sample 1670901 | NCBI WGS metagenome assembly OBEQ01 (sample SAMEA104232315, study PRJEB22302) | groundwater metagenome | biome: forest; feature: aquifer; material: groundwater | place: USA | collected 2011-08-07 | depth 5.4 m | reverse complement strand
GGCCAACATCAGCAAGGAACCGCCGTGGCCAACGCTTTTTTCCGAAATTAATCCTCCCAGCCACACCAAAAAAAGCGAGCCGGCAGTTACGGTAATAATCAAAGTTAGTAAATCAAAAAAAGATAATTGGGCGATAATGCCCTGACTTCTTAATAAAGTAACGGTGCCTAAAGATTGCAAGGCCGCCAACGGCACCGTGAGCAAACGGGAAAATTGATTAAACTTAGCTCGGCCTTCCGAACCCGATTCCATATAAAGTTCCCGCAGGTTGGGGAAAATCATTGTGAGCAACTGCATGATGATGGATCCGGTAATATATGGCCCCAAACCCAAAAGCAGCACCGAAAAATTTTGGAGTGTGCCGCCGGTGAACAAACTGACTAAGCCCAAAAGTTGATTAGACGCGAAAAATTGGGCCAAGCGAGCGCGGTCTATGCCCGGCAAAGGAATGGTGGAAGCCAAACGAAAAATAGCCAGCATCGCCAGAATAAAAATTATCTTGCGGCGCAGTTCTGGAATTTTGAAAATTTGTAAGACCTTGTCCATGAATATTAGTAATTGACTATTGAGGGATATTTCTAACTTCACCCCCCAAAGCTAAAATTCTTTCAGCCGCTTTTTTAGAAACAGCCAAACCCTCCAAAATAAGCTTTTTAGTTAGCTGGCCTTCACCTAAAACCTTTACTCTGGGGGTTTTGCCTTTTTTTGACTCAACCAAGCCGCGATGTACCAACATTTTCGGAGAAACCTTTTCTCCGGCTTTAAAATTATTTTCCAGAACAGTTAAATCAATGATGGCAAAAGCGCTACTTTGAACTTTAAACCCGATACCGCGCTTTTGCGGTATTTTCATCATCAAATCGCGCACCGCCGGACGAATCCTGTGGCCCGAGCGGGATTTTTGGCCTTTGGTGCCGCGGCCCGAAGTCGTGCCCCTCTTGCCGCCGCGGCCGATCCGTTTTTCTTTTTTCTTTCTTGTTGTTGGTTTAAGTTGATGTAAATCCATAAATATAACATCAATACGCTAATTAATCGCGAATGACGCTAATTTTATTTGTGTGTTTTATTCGCGTCATTAGTTTTCATTCGTGTATTGGTGTTGTGTCATTTTGTTTTAGCGGCGATTATTCTAAAGGCCTTTAGCGCCGCTCGAGCGTTGTTTATTTTATTGCCCGACCGCGACAATATCTTAGCGATAATATCTTTATAACCAGCCAACTCCGAAATGGCTCTAACCGCTCCGCCGGCATTTATACCGCGGCCCGGCGGCGCCGGTTTCAAAAAAATCACCGCCGAATTAAACTTAACCTTGATTTCAAAAGGTATCGTGCCCCGACCCAAAGGCACCTCCACTATATTTTTTTTGGCTTGATGCGAGGCCTTGGCCACGGCCTGGGCCACATCCACGCCCTTGCCCACGCCAAAACCAACTTTGCCTTTTCTGTTGCCAATAGCCACCGCGGCCCTAAACTTAAACCGTTTGCCGCCCTTTACGACTCTGGCCACCCGGTCTATTTCTAAAACCTTTTCTTCGTATTCTCTCACTTCCCGCTCGCGCCGTCTTGGACCAGAAAATGATTTGGTATTTTGGTTTCTCATAATTGATTAAAAATCCAGCCCGGCTGTCCTTAAGCCATCGGCTAACGCTTTAACCCGACCGTGATATTTGTAACCGCCGCGATCAAACACAATTTTCTTGTAGCCGTTTTTCAAAATCTCGGCGCCGATGGTTTTGCCCACGGTCGCGGCATCAACGATCTTTCTGTTTTTTGTTTTAATTTTCGCGCCAACAATTTTTTGATCGTTTAAGGCCGCCAAAGTCCGCCCGGCGCTATCATCTATCAACTGAACATAAATATGCCGGGCTGACCGAAAAACAGCCAAGCGCGGGCGCTCCGCGGCGCCTATTACTTTGGCCCTTATCCTTATTTTTCTTCTTAGATTAGCCGCGCGTTTATTAATCATGATTATGCCGAGGCCGAGGCCTTCTTGCCCGCTTTCCTTCTTATAACTTCGCCGCGATAATGAATACCTTTGCCTTTGTAGGGCTCCGGCTTTTTTATTTTTCTTATTTTAGCCGCTACTTCGCCCACTAAGGTTTTATCAATGCCTATTACCGAAATAACATTTTTTTCAACCTTAAAACCAATGCCCTCGGGCGCCTTAAATTCTACCGGATGAGAAAAACCCACATTCAAAATTAAATTATCGCCCTGAAGCTGGGCTTTATAACCAACGCCTTCTATTTCTAATTTTTTTTCGTAGCCCTGTGAAACCCCTGTGATCATATTGAAAATTATGGATCGGGTGGTACCCCAGAGCGCGTTTTTATTCTTACCGTTTCCGGCGGAAACCAAATTTATAATATTATCTTGCTTCAAAATAGTCAGCCCGCGCGGCAATTTGTGTTTGAGTTCGCCCTTGGGCCCGCGAGCCGTAACCAAACTATCATCAACTTCAAGCGTGACTTTTTCTGGCAGGTTAATTGTTTTTTTACCTATTCTTGACATATTAATTTTACGAAATTTGGCACAGAATCTCTCCGCCCAATTTAGCTTTTCTGGCTTCATCTCCAGTCATAAGGCCTCGGGAGGTGGAAACAATAATTGTGCTGCCCTTTTTTGAAAAAATTTCTCGGTTTTTCAAATATATTCTTTGACCCGGCTTGGAAATTCTTTTAACAGCCGCTATAGCCGGAAAGGATTGATCGTATTTTAATTTAAGTTCCAATTTTTTTACGATCGCGCGGCCTTTTTTTTCGTAATCCAAAATAAGACCGCTTTGTTTTAAAACCCGGGCTAGTTCCTGCTTTAGTTTAGAAAAAGGAATACTGACCGTTTCTTTGTTAACGGCCTGGGCATTTTTTATTCTAATTAACATGTCGGAAATTGGATCGGTCATATGCCAATTTTATTTACGAACGAAGTGAGTAACTATTAAATTGAGCACCCCGTTAGATAGCGCTTGGCGCATCTAATGGGGTAAGGTTTTGTTACTAAGAACTCGGCGTTGCGCTTGAGTTCTTAGACAAAGCCCTTACCATGAGGCCTTTTTAAGACCGGGTATTTCACCCTTGGCGGCCAATTCTCTTAAACAAATCCGGCAAATCCCAAAAGCCCTGATGTAACCTCTCTTGCGGCCGCACTTCCAACACCTATTCAGTTTTCGGCTTGAATACTTTGGTTTTTTTTGCGCCCGCGCAATAACTGATTTCTTAGGCATAATTATTTTCTGATGGGAAAACCCAGTTTCCTTAAAAATTCTAAACTCTTCTTTTTATCAGAACCGGAAATAACCGCCGTAAATTCAAAACCAAAAGTATGCGAAGCGTCAGCCGTGGCTTCGGAAAAAATTGTATGGTCTTTAATACCCACATTAAAATTCCCGTTGGCGTCAACTTTTGTTTCGTCTAACCCCCGAAAATCCCTGGTCCGGGGGAAAGCCACATTTACGGCTTTTTCTAAAAAATCATACATTTTATTGCCATGCAAAGTAACCTTAAGACCTAAAGGCATGCCGATTCTTGTTTTAAAAGAAGCAATGGCTTTTTTGGCTTTAGTTACCACCGGCTTCTGGCCGGTAATCGCGGTTATTTCAGCCGAAACCTTTTTAACCACATCATCCGGTTTGGCGCTTTGAACCACAGCCCGTCCCAAACCAACATTGACCACCACACTTTTAATCTTGGGCAAAGCCAAAATATTACCAACCTCTAAGGATGATTGGAGTTCTTTCAAGAAAGCTCTATCTTTAATTTTTTCCCGTAAGGACTTGCTCATGTGCCAGTTTTATCAAAAAAATTCGCCAACCCTGATTGGGGATTGGGAACTGGTCCATACTATAGCGCTTGGCCGCATTTTTTGCAAACTCTGGCTTTTTTGTCGCCGCTTAATAAATAACCCACCCGAGTGGTCTTAGCGCAGCGCTTACAAATAAGCATAACTTTGGAAGTGGCCAGAGGCATCGCCACCGAAATCATTTCGCCTTTCTTTTCGGCCTGTTTGGAACGGACATGTTTTTTGAGCAAATTCAAGCCCTCCACCACTATTTTGTTTTCGCGCGGCAACACCCGAACCACCTTGCCACGGCGGCCTTTATCTTTTCCTGAAAGTATTTTTACTTCGTCGCCCTTAATTATACGCATACGCTGATATAACACTAATACGCTAATCAATCGCGAATGACGCTAATAAATCCTTTATTAATTCGCGTCATTAGTTTTTATTCGTGTATTGGCGTTGTGTTAAACGACTTCTTCGGCTAAAGAAACAATTTTATCAAAACCTTTTTCTTTAAGTTCTCGCGGCACTGGGCCAAAAATCCGGCCGCCTTTGGGCTCTTTGCCGTCAACCAAAACCACGGCATTATCGCTAAAACGAACGCTGGTGCCGTCGGCGCGTTTGAATTCTTTTCTTTGCCTTACCACCACAGCCCTCAAAACCTCTTTTCTCTTAACCGCTTTTCTGGGTTCGGCTTCTTTAACGGAAACAACAATAGTATCGCCTATTTGAGCATAGCGCTTGCGGCTGCCTCCCAAAACCATAATGCACTGGACCTTTTTGGCTCCAGTATTATCAGCAACCTTTAACATTGTTCTTAGCTGTATCATATGCCAGTTTTATTTACGAGCTTAGCGAGTAACTACAAAAGTGAGCACCCCGAGCGCAGCCGAGGGGTAATCCTTCGACATTGCTCAGGATAAAGGTTTTGTTACTAAGAACTCGGCGTTTCACTTGAGTTCTTAGACAAAGCCCTTACCACCCAATGCTTGTCTTTAGAAATCGGCCTGGATTCTTCCAATAAAACCCGATCGCCCGTCTTAAGTTCGGCGCCGGTGTAATGGGCCTTATATTTTTTGGTGACTGTTATTCTTTTTTGATACTTAGGATGCGGCTTAACTGTCTCAACCGCAACAACAATCGTATTAGTCATTTTAACACTCACCACTTTTCCTTTTAAAATTCTCTTGGACATAATTCGCTATCGCTCAAAGTTAAAATTAAAAGTTAAAAACGAAAAATTACTGAATCCTTTCGGATAGTTTTTAGTTTTTACTTGTAACTTTTCCTTTTTCATTTTTACTTTTTAATTTGACTCATAATAGTTAACAATCTGGCGATATTTCTCTTAGCGACTTTTAACTGGTGGACTTCCTTTATCTGCGACCCGGATAATTTAAACCTTAACTGCATTAATTTATCTTGTTCTTCTTTTAACAGTTTATTCATTTCTTCCCGACTTTTTAATTTTAATTCTTTGGTCTTAAGCATGATTTATTAATGGGCTGAAACGATTCTGGTCTTAACCGGCAATTTGTGCGCCGCCAACCGCAAGGCCTCCCGCGCCAAGGCGTCGCTCACGCCGTCTATTTCAAAAATAACCCGACCGATTTCCAAAGGGAAAACAAAATGATCCACACTGCCTTTGCCGCCGCCCATGCCCACTTCCGCGCCCTTTCTTGTTACCGGCTTATATGGAAATATCCTTATCCAAATTTTGCCGCCGCGTTGGATATGGTGAGTCATGGCTCGCCGGCAGGCCTCTATTTGGCGAGAACTTATCCAAGCGGCTTCCAGCGCCTTAAGCCCAAAACTGCCGAAATCCAGTTTATTCCCGCGCGAAGCCAAACCCCGGGTGCGGCCTCTCTGCCATTTTCTATGTTTTACTTTTTTGGGTAGCAGCATATGCCAATTTTATTTATCTGCCTGACTGTCGTCAGGCAGACGAAGCGAGTAACTATTAAATTGAGCACCCCGTTAGATAACAAAGCCGACCGTTTTGTGAAACAGATTTTATAGGTTTGATTCATGTTATATGATGACTTATTCATTATCTTGTTTATCTAACGGGGTTCTCGATAATACAGCCGCTCGTTTCACTTGCGGGTATTATCGGAAAAAACATCTCCTTTATAAATCCAAACCTTAACCCCAATCACTCCGTAAGCGGTATTGGCCTCAACTTGAGCGTAATCAATATCGGCTCTAAGTTTTTGCAGTGGAATCTTGCCTTTGGAAAGATGCTCTCGGCGGGCTATTTCAGCCCCGCCCAAACGCCCTTTGGCCATAATTTTAATACCCTTAACCATCGGCTCGCCCATTACTTTTTCTATGGTCTGTTTCATCACCCTCCGGAAAGGCAAGCGGCGTTCCAATTGTTCAGTTACATTTCTAGCCACCAATTGAGCGTATAATTCTGGTTTTTTGATTTCTTCAATGTCTATCTTTATGGAATAACCGTGCTTTTGATTTTTTTTGCGATAGTGCTTGTCCAGTTCATTTCTTAAGCCCTGCTGTAACTCTTCCAAGCCCTTGCCGCCGCGACCGATTATTAAACCGGGCCGAGATGATTTTATAACTAGACCAATCTGATTGGCCGAACGAACAATTTCGGTACTCTCCAACGAGGCCTTATCCAACTTGCCAATAATATATTTTCTCAAAATAAAATCTTCCTCCAGAAATTCCTTGAATTTTTTCTGGGTGAACCAGCGTGATTTCCAGTCCTTTTGTATGCCCAGCCGAAACGAGACCGGGTTTATTTTTTGCGCCATTATATTGATTTTCGTTGAAACATCTTTTTTACAAAACCCGACCTTGGAGCAGTTTTCATTTTTGAACCACTTCTGATTTCTTTTCTTGAATCAAAACCGTCTCGGACGCGGCTCTCGGTATCGCTGGTTTTGACTTCACTGTCGCGTTTATTCTTATCAATTTCTTTGGTTAACTTGCCTACTTTTCTATCTCCTTCCAAAACCAAAGTTATATGGGATGTTTTTTTTCTTAGGGGCGCCGTGCGGCCGCGCGAGGACGGCCGAGATCTTTTAAAAACCGGACCGCCATCAACTTTCAAGGTCTCGATCTTTAAGCCCTCGGACGAAAGAGAAAAATTATGTTCGGCATTGGCAATAGCCGATTGTAATAACTTAAAAACCGGGCCAGCGCTTCTTTTGGGCAAAAACCTAAGCTGAGCCAAGGCCTCTTCGGCCGACAAACCCCGAACCAGGTTCACAACTGATCTTACTTTTCTGGGGCTGATATGCAAATGGTTTAGTTTAGCGGTAACCTTCATATTTTTATTTTTTGGCCGGAACCGCGGCTTTTTCGGCTTGGGCTTTAACCAGTTCCGCTGTTTTTTGGCTGGCCTCCAATTCTCGCTGCATTTTACCGCCATGCCTAGAAAACTTACGCGTTAAAGAAAACTCGCCTAATTTATGCCCCACCATTTCTTCGGATACCAAAACCGGAACATGAACCCGGCCGTTGTGAACGCCTAGCGTAAAACCCACCATCTCTGGAGTTATGGTGCAAGAACGCGACCAGGTCTTAATAATCTGCCTGGAACCAAGCCCGGCGGCCTTAATCTTCTTTAATAATTTTTCGTCCACAAACGGACCTTTCTTTAAACTTCTCATTTTTTTCTTCTGCTTAAAATAAACACGCGCGAAGGTTTCTTTTTGTTTCTGGTTTTTACGCCGCGAATACCCCCGCCCCAATAATTTTTGGAGCGTTTCAAACCCCGGGGCTGTTTACCTTCGCCGCCGCCATGAGGGTGGTCCACCGGATTCATAGCTGTGCCTCGAACAGTCGGCCTAATGCCTAAGAGGCGAGACCGGCCGGCCTTGCCTATAACTACCATTTTTTGCTCGGGATTGGAAAGTTCGCCCACCGAGGCCGAACACATCTCCAAAACCTTTCTGATTTCGCCCGAAGGCATAATCAGGTTTACAAAACCGCCTTCTTTGGCCGAGAGACCGATAAAAACCCCAGCCGAACGGCCCAGCTTGCCGCCTTGACCCGGATTTAATTCAACACTATAAACAGCCGTGCCCACCGGAATATATTTGAGCGGCATTCTATTGCCTGGTTTTAACGGACCCTCTTCTTTATATGAAGCGATCTCCATGCCCACATTAAGATTCTGCGGGGCCTGAATATAAGATCGCAAACCATTTTTATAGATAATCCTGGCGATAAAACTGGTGCGGTTAGGATCGTATTCAATGGCTTCAACTTTAGCTGTAATTCCATAAAAATTTTGCTTAAAATCAACATGGCGATACATTCTTTTAACGCCGCCGCCTTGATGGCGCACCGTAATCCGGCCGGAATTGTTACGGCCGGCTTGTGATTTTAAGGCGCTCACGAGCGCTTTAACCGGCTGCGTGGCCGTAATAAATTTCCGGTATTCAATGCTAGTCATGTTTCGGCGCGAAGGCGATGTCGGTTTGTAATACTTCATTTTTATGATTTTATGGCTTCTATTTTTTGACCAATTCGGACTCTGACGATAGCTTTTTTAAAACCGGTTTGCGTGCCCCATTTACCCTTCAAAAATTTATTCCGGCGCTTATGGTTTAAAACATTAACCTTTTCAACATTAACCCCAAACAGTCCTTCCACCGCCATTTTTATGGCGGGTTTGGTAGCTGAACCATTAACCTTAAAAACATAATTTCTGGCGGCCTCCAGATTCAGCGCTTTTTCGGTGATTATGGGATTGATTAAAACATCGGCCGCGCTATTTTTAACAGCGGTTTTGGTTTTATTTTTAATAACCGCGCCCATGGCCTGTTTTACTGGAACGGTCTTTGCGGCAGCGGCTTTATTTGATTTTTTAAAATTAAACAGACCCATACACTTATTTAGCGGCTAAGCAGTTAACCGCGCCCGTTGTCAAAATGATATTATGAAATTTCAAAACATCCAGCAGACCCAGATTATTAATAGAAACAACTTTCGTTTTAGGCAAATTAGCGCTGGCTCGGGTTAAATTTTCAACCGGCTGGGATGTTACCACCAGCAGACCCTGGCCGGTCCAGCCCAGTTTTGAAACAAGATTTTTAAAATCCTTAGTTTTGCCGCCCGCCAAATCCAATTTCTCCACAACCATTACTCTACCGCTTTTTAGTTTAGCGCTTAAAGCCATTTTTAATCCCAGCCGCGCGACTTTTAAATTTATTTTCTGGGAATAATTTTTATCATTACGAGGTCCGTGAGAAACCCCGCCGCCTTTCCATATGGGCGAACGAGTAGAACCGTGCCGAGCCCGACCGGTGCCTTTCTGCCGCCATGGTTTTTTGCCGCCGCCGCGAACATCGGAACGATCTTTAGTGTGCGCCACCGGTTTTCTTTGATTAGCCAACAAACCCACTCTGACTTGATGAACTAAATTAACATTCATCGGCACACCAAAAACACTATCAGCGAGATCAATTACACCAACCTCTTGATTGTCTTTATTGTATATCTTGGTCTGCATAAAATTATTTTCCAGAAAACTCAGAACAACTCGGAAGACGGAAAGTCAGATTGCCAGAAAACCAGATATCCCGATCCTCTGATTCTCTGACACTCCGAGTTTTCCGAGTTCTTCTGAAATTTCATCCTCTGATCTCCACTAAAGTCCCCCTTTTCCCCGGCACCGCGCCTTTTAAAGCCATAATTCCAGTAGCCACATCCACCTTAACCACCTGTAGATTTTTTACTGTGACTCTTTCGTTACCCATCCGACCAGCCATGCGTTTGCCTTTCAGCACTCTTTGCGGAAAACGACCACCGATAGAACCGGGTTTTCTTAAAACATCCCGATGGCCGTGCGAAGCCGGACCGCCTCTAAAACCATGCCTTTTAACCACGCCTTGAAAGCCCCGGCCGGTACTCTGGGCGCTCACGCTAACTTTTTCTCCCGGCGCGAACACCGAAATATCCATTTTGTCGCCTGTTTTATAAACCGAAACATCATTGGTTTTGAATTCTTTTATGTGGGCGAAACTGCCTAAACCCTTAAAGTGGCCCTTCAACGATTTGGAAAGATTGCTTTCTTTTTTGATGCCGGTGCCTACTTGCACAGCCATATAGCCATCCTTCTCTGGCGTTTTAATTTGCACCACAACATTATCTTCCGCGCCAATCAAAGTTACCGGAGTAACTTCTCCTTTTTCGTTAAACAACTGCATGCAACCTAATTTTTTTCCTAGAATAAACTTCATAATAATGTAACACTAATACGCGAATGCCCACGAATGACACTAATGCTCAAGAAAAAAGCTCGGGACTAGACCCGGCTTTTTCATGCTTCACCGGAAAATTACAGCTGCCATATCTTAAAAACTTATATCTTTAATATTCGCGTCATTCGCGCCAATTCGTATATTGGTGTTGGGTCATTACATTTTGATTTCCACATCCACTCCCGCCGGCAAATTTAGATTCATCAAAGCGTCTATAATCTTGGGATTAGGGTTAAGAATATCAATCAAGCGTTTATGCGATCTCATCTCAAACTGTTCCCGCGAGTTTTTATGCACAAAGGTGGAACGG
>OBEQ011165204.1_pt1 | contig 10322 bp, 14 predicted proteins | sample 1670901 | NCBI WGS metagenome assembly OBEQ01 (sample SAMEA104232315, study PRJEB22302) | groundwater metagenome | biome: forest; feature: aquifer; material: groundwater | place: USA | collected 2011-08-07 | depth 5.4 m | reverse complement strand
CTATGCCGAGGTGATGAAATGGTAGACATAGGGGACTTAAAATTCCCGGAGCGTAAGCTCGTGTGGGTTCGACTCCCACTCTCGGCACACATTGAGTTGAAAGGTGTAGAATGTAGTATCCGCCCGTAGCTCAGCTGGTAGAGCAGGGGCCTCTTAAGCCCAAGGTCGCAGGTTCGAACCCTGCCGGGCGGACAAGCACAAAACACTGCAGACGAGAATCAAATGCCGTATACTGCTCGTACTGGGGATGTGGTGAAATGGCATACACGTCAGTTTTAGGAACTGATGCCGCAAGGCGTGGAGGTTCGAGTCCTCTCATCCCCACAATGACAAAGTGTCCGAGTTTACCTCTTCTTAATTTCAACAATACCCAAATCTCGGCAAATCTTTTTACCCGTAAATGTGTTGATTTCCGTGTGGCGTGGAATAGAGAAGTTCTATTCGAAATTGGGGCATAGTATATTGTCCACCTTCTTTGAAGAGGACGCATCCGTGTTTTTGAAGATGACGAATCAACTCTATTCTCTTCATGCATGTTGGTTTACACAGCAACCGTAACACGATCAACGACAAATTGTTTCCGTCCTATATGCCTCATCAATAGACTTTGTTGCGCTGCCAAAACTAAACCGAGTGCCTCCGAAAGATTTTCTTTTGCTTCATCTAACGTTTTCCCTTGCGTGTTGACACCATGCACCTCCGCTACATATCCTGCAAACCAAGATCCACTTTTTACATAGACGGCAGTGTATGTCGTGTTTTGTTTTTTTAATGCAATTTGTTAGTATTATGGATATGAAAAAAATTTTAGAAAAAATCCATCACTACGACACTGTATTTGATCCTAATGGTGACGGGTATACCGTTACGGTTTCACAATTGCCGGGGTTAGTTACCGAAGGTAGCAATCTAAAGGAAGCACGGGAAATGGCGAAGGATGCGATCCGCTGTTATCTCGAGGCCGTCTTGAAAGAGAAGTCAATCTTCCCTCAACCACAAAGACGGGAAAAGATCAGGGTAACTGTCTAATCTGTGGCAAAACTTCCCCGTATACCATCATCACTGGTCATCCGCGCTTTGAAACGAGTTCATTTTTATGAATTTCACCAGTCAGGAAGCCATATCCAGTTACGGCATCCCAGCACGCCAGAACTCCGCGTCACGGTACCATTTCATCGAAAGGAGTTAACGCCAAAGACACTGAAGTCCATTCTCAAACAAGCAGATGTCACTGTCGAGGAATTTATTCGATTGCTTTGAAAACTTCTTGAGTAGCGGTACAAAAATAGCCTTCCACAGAAGCTTCTTTTTGATCCTCTCCCAAAAATTCGCAAAATCATTGACTTTTGTTTGTTTTGTGGTACTGTTGCGTGCAGGAGTTACGCGTCAGGGTGACGCGGTTGACAAGAACTAAAGATCATACTCCCCTAGAAAGGGAAAGAACGATGTTAGCACAGCTGGCAAGACTTCTCTTTAGAATTGCGGGATGGCTGGGTGGAACAACCACTGTCCCTACAACACCATTGACACGTAGACGTCACTCGTACCTGATCACAGAGCAAGAACATACAGTAAATGCTCTCTGGGCACTGGTTTGTTGGGTACTTTCGCTTATCGCGATTGTCCTAGTCGTTTTGGTGGTTAGTAAATCCAGTTACTGGAGTTTGATTATCGGAGTGTTTATCTGGATACTGGTAATGACAAATAAAAGGTGTCTACGAGTCTTCATGTTGGCGGTACCTGAAGCAACGGGTGCTATCACCATAAACCGACTCGTCCATGTGACGACAGCAGACCCTTATGCGAACCAACGCGTCTATCCAGTCGGACTATGGTTTAAACTTCCGCCCGAACAAGTCAAGGATGGACTCTTCATCAATCTGCGAATCGTTTCTCAGCCGTACCAAGAGGACTTTCCTGCAGGAGATGATGTGGTACTCGCGATGCGTGGAGGGTTTATCTATCGTTCACCATTGGAACTTCTACCTCGGTATGTCGCTGTTGACGATACGGTAATAAACGGGTCTTTGGTGGATATGACCACTAGCCTGTTACTGCAAGAAATAGTCCAAGGGCCAGCTCATGTTGGGCGTGGAAAGGTTAAAGAGTGGCAAGATGCGTTGCTAGCAATGCTTGGTGACACCACTACAGCGTTCCCGATGCTCCGTGCACAAGAAAGAGACCTCCTGTTGCGTCAGGGACTCAACGCGAACTTTGAAGACTTGTTTGGGATTGATTTCATTAGTGTCCTCATCGCCGATGCGGACTATGAGATGGAATACCAAAAAAGTCTGAACCAGCAGGCACGCGGTCTTCTTCTTGAGAGAAGGGCAAACGAAATTAAGGACAGGCATCCTGCGATGAGCGAGCTTGATGCCCATAATGTTGCGCTCCTTGAGTTCGGGCTTGTCACGAAAAACATCTGGGAGCTTAGCGGAGCTACTCCACTGTTTAATACGCTTGGTAATTCGCTTGGGCAGTGGCTTTCAGGAATCACTCCACCGACCCAACCACCAGCCCCCTAAAGGAGCTCCGAAATGCCAGAGACCAGAACGTATGGACGAAAAACGGCTATCGTTTCTTCGTCGCGGGCGAAGGAAAAACGATTTTTAGACGAAGCAAACGAGATCTTCGTCACAGTGCAACGTGCAGGATATGTAGTAGCCGGTGTATGGCTGCTACTCGGACTCGTCCTTGGACTTCTATACTGAAAGGATTCCGTCATGGCTACCACTAGTGATCCGAGCAATCAAAATCTGCCTGTTGTTCAAAATCCACAGGCGGTTTCTGTCCCACAAGGTGGAACTACTCCTCCTGCTAGTCAACAACCACCGAACCCGCCAGAAGCAGACCCACAGCAACCACAAACGGCTTCTGCCCAACAAGTGGAAGCTCCTACTGGTCAACAGACTGCCCAGAGAGCAACAGGGCAAGAACAAATCCAGAGTTCGTCGGTCAGTTGGTTAGTTGGATGGGTGGTCGGAGGATTAATTGTAGCTTTAATCGTCATGGGTTGGATTTTGCACTCGAGTAACAAAAAGACCGATGATGACGAAATAAGGCCGAAGGGAGGAAAGTCGGCTGTGGTAAGACAGGAAGCACCCTCACCTACCGAAACACCCTGCCAAGATGTCCCGGAGTTTCCGTCAGGAAGAACTGGTGATTTCTGCAGTTCGTTAAAGGCAGGAGTACAGACAAAACTCATAAAACCTGTGCCGTATACATTGGTGCAGGTCCTTCCGACTGTCCCGATTGAAATACACTTTTTTGATGATTGGGACGAAGGAAAACTTACGGGGAAGGTAAAGCTAAATGGAACAAACAGAAATCCTTCCTTCCCTCCCCGATGGACGAGCTTCATTATCGTCGCTGAAAAGGACGGGCAAGTCAGAATGAGGAGTGGCATGCCCCGTATAAATATTCAATGAGTTTGGTGTTCCTAACCTAGGCGAGGAAGGGACGACATAGAGTCGTCCCTTCCAGCGCCGGACTGTTTTTCTCACGTGGATGTGAGAGAAATGGTCTTTTTTTGTGTCTGCTACTCTACACTACGGAGTGACGGTAGGAATGTTGAATGTGGTCGCAACGATGTTGAGGAGCGCGACCGCGGAAACCATGACGACAAGACCGACGATACCGTAGATCATGTGCTGCTTCCCTATCGTGCGGGCTTCGCCGCCGTCTGCTCCAGCGTTTTTAATAAATTCGAACACGCCGTAGAGAAACACGAGAAGTGCAACGCCCATCATAAGGGAGATAAGCGGATAGAGGATCGCGCTTTTTATGTTGTTTATGAACGGTCCTGCCACTGCACTTGCACTTACTGCGGCATAGGCGATGTTCATATCATTTTTGACCTTCTGGTGGAATCATCCGAGGATTTTTACTCTGGATTAGATCGGCCCATACTGTTGAGTTGCACCTGTTGACCCATTTGGACCAGGAGCCCTTGGAAGATTCTGAATTGTCTGCCCTTGAAGACCAAAACCGTTAGAGACGAGATTAACGATACCCCACAGTGATACCATCACTAGGAAACCGATGATGGAATAGAGCATGAGTTGTTTGCCTTCTTCACGCTTGGTTTCATCGCCTCCTCCGAAAATGAAGGCTTTGAAGATTCCCCATAGGAAAACTACAAAGGCAAGTGCAAAGATCAGTGGTACCAGAGTATTATTTATAAAAATGACTATGTTTCCACCAAAACTAGTTATTGGTGCAAAAGTTCCATAATCTCCAGCCGCTGCAAACACAACAACTGGAAGCAAGAAGCTTCCTACTATACTAACTACCGATAGAATTTTTTTCATAGACAAGGTTAATGATTAAATGTCTTAATAGCATTGTAGCTGATTGTGGCTTGGACGGCAGAGATGGTGTGGATAGCAAGGAAGCATCCAACATCAAAGAATTGTTCTGAAAAGAGCGACGATGCCCCATACACCCGACATGACGACGAGTCCGATAACGCCGTACAGTAGGATATCCTTTCCCTTTTTAACCTTAGTCTCATCTCCTCCGCCGATGATCCATGCGTTCGCGATGCCCCACAGCACGACAAGAAATGAGAGACCGAAGAGAACGGGAATTATGAGATTTATGATCGAGAGGAAGGAACCGACGAGGCTTTTGAAATCGGTCGGAGCGGCGGCGCTTGCGAACGCGGGTAGGATGAGCAATGACAAAAGCAAAAGAGAGCGAAAGAGTATTTGCATAGGAAATTATGGTTGTAGTGATTTAACGGTAGTGAGAATGATGGTGAGGAGGATATTGGCACCGAGGATGATGGCTCCGCCAATGAGGCTATAGAGAAGGGCGTTGCGTGCTTTGGTGATTTGGTCGGGCTTGCCTTGGGCGGTGACAAAGAGGAAGCCCGCATAGATGATGAAGAAAATGATGATTGGTGTCGCAAAGAGCGTGACGATCTGGAGGATGAGCTGGAGGAGTTCGGAGATGGAGGTGACTTTGAGAGGGTTGAGGAGTTTCATCATTGGACCTCCTGATACACCAGTGTCTATTACAGGATCAGGAGTCACTACACTTGACCCTGGTCCACCAATAACTCCACTACCTCCAGGACCAGTTGGTGTAAAAGAATCTCCTGGGCCAATAAGTTCTACCGCAAACGCTATATTCGCAAAAGAAAACAAACTACTTGCAAAAACAACCGCAATAAGCCCTAAAACTATATATTTTTTATGTTTCATCGTAATAATTGATTAAATCGGTCGGCGGCATCCGAGACGGCCTGGCTTACGGGCCGCCGGCCGCTGGTCACGTCTTCGATCATGGTTTTTATAATATTCTCGGTCCCGGAAGGATTAGGATTTAAGAAACCGCGAGCAATGAGCGCCATGGTGTACATGGTCTGGCGAAAGGGGTCGGGGTTGCCGAGCGCAAGCGCGGCACGGTCGGTGGGAGCGAGGCCTAAGCCAAGGGCGAGCGCGCTTGCGCGCTCGCCCTGATCATTTACCCCGCCAAGCTTCGCGATCGCAAGATACGCACCCGCGACGTTTTTGCTGCTTCGAAGAACGGAAAGCGCATAAAATTTGCCATAGCTTTTTTTGATGGTGACTCCGCTTCCCTGCGGGATTTGCGCGGCGTCAAAGTTGAGGTTTGGATTGCTCGCGCGAAGTGACGCATACTCGCTCCCGAAGCCGAAATAAAGCGCAAGGTCTTCGGAAAGAAATGCGTTGCGGTCGGTAGGAAGCGATCGATTCCATGTGTAGATGGGGCGTGCAGGGTTTGCAAACTGGGTATAAAAGTCAAGCGCGGCATCGGCAGGCGGCCGCCCCGTCTGCACGGCGGATTGATTAATGGATACATTGTATCCATTTGCGCTCTCGGTAATAAGCGGACTCCCCGCTTGCAAAAGCAGCGTGAGCAGCACCTCCGGTGCATTCTGGACATTGGCATATTCGCCGAACGCGAGTGCGGATTTGTCTATCGCGAATACCTGATTTGGCTTCAACTTCACAAGGCGCGGCACGATTTTGGAGACGATTTCTTCCCACGTTGCCGGTGGCGCGGCAAGTCCGGCACTCGAAAAGATGTCACGATTCCAATACATCACGAGCGGATCTACCGCAAACGGAAAACCGTACATGCCGTCGGACAATGAGAAAATCTCCGCACCGTCTACATAGGTATCTTTGATATTCCGCAGTGGAAGCGTCGCGTACGGAATAGGATATATCTTTGCGCGCTCGGAGACGAGCGCGTCGCTTGTAAGCACAATGGCATCCGGCCCTCGACCCTCGGCAACAGCATTGACAAGCTCGTCGTGGAATGTACGCGGATCTTTTTGAATATATGAAACGACTTTGAAGTTGCCGTCGGCACTACTGATTGTGCTGATCACAGCACTGAATGTAGACGCATCAAGGGTGCCCCATATCATGACGCTCGTGCCGTACGGATTGGGTGTGCTTCCAAAACCGCGAAATACTGAGAAAAAAATTACGCCTCCGACTGCAAGCGCGGCGAAGATGCCGATGAGAATGATTTGAAATGGTCGAAGGTTCATAGCAAAATAGATATATAAAAATTACACCGCGCGAAATGCAAGCCCATAGTGATGTTCGCCGGCAGGAAACGCCCGCTCAAAGTGAAAGCCGTGCTGCTCAACAAGGGTCTTGGCGTCCGCTTCTGAAACTACGTCGCCTGTCTGCGGTCCCATGCCTCCAAACGACTCGCTCCAGTCGAGCACAAAGAGCTTCCCGCCACTTCGCAAGAGACGGCGTATCTCGTCGAGTGCGGCCGACTTATCTTCAAATTGAAAGAGCGCGTTTGAAAGCACAGCAACATCAAGAACGCCTTCTTTTAGTTTACACCCGTCTTTCATCTCAATGTCGCACCAGAGCATCTCGACATTGTCGAGATGCTCTGTGCGAGCCATTGCAGCAACGTGTTCGACAAGCTGTTTTTGTATTTCGAATGTGTAGACCTTGCCTGACGCACCAACTGCTCGCGAAAGTGCTTTTACAAAATAGCCGCTTCCTGCGCCGAAGTCACCGACACTATCTCCTTCGCGAAGATGGAAATGCGTCACGACTTTCTCTGGGACAACAAATTGCATGTGATAAGTATAACCCTGCCGCGCACTTCGTGCGCAGCAGGTCCGTGGACACTGCGCCATCCCTAAAAATACACCACAGAGGCAATTCCGTCTCCCTCGCGCAGTTTCATCACGCGGACGCCCTGGGTTTGCCTGCCGTGCGAAGGCACATCTTTTACCGGCAAGCGGATCACCTGTCCGCGCTTGCTCATAACGACAAACTCACCGAGCTCGAGATCTTCGCCTGAAAGCACAGAGCCATTTACCACATTTCCCGTTTTGCTTGTCACTTTTGCGGTTTTGATACCCGAGCCGCCGCGCTTTTGGATTTTATATTCTTTCACCGGCGTCGTCTTCCCGAAACCGTTTTCGGTGATGATCAGGATTTCAGCTTTGCCCGCGTCGTCTTTGCCGATTACGTCGGCCGAAACGACGAAGTCGTTTCGGCCGATCTTCACGCCTCGCACGCCCGCCGCCGTGCGCCCCATCTGTCGAATATCTGATTCTTTAAATCGGATCGACTGCCCGCGTGATGTCACAAGCGAGACGGTATCTCCCTTTCCAACAAATCGCGCGGCGATGAGCGAATCACTACCCTTCAACGTCATCGCAATAAGCCCACTTCGGCGAACATCCTTGAAGCTTGCGACATCCACCTTCTTTGCGACGCCTTCCCGTGTCACCATCATCATGGCGCTTTCACTTTCCTTTGCGCCTTCCCACGCCTCCTTGCGCACCGCGAGAATCGAGGTCACTGATTCTTCCGCAGTCAAAGAAAGAAAGTTCATGATCGACTTTCCTCTCGTCGAACGCCGCCCCTCCGGAATCTCATACATTTTGATGCTGTACACTTTTCCTTTGTTCGTGAAAAAGAGCAGATCGCTATGCATTGAAGTCGTAAGTAAAGTCGTCACAAAATCTTCTTCTTTTGTGTTTAGATCAACGACGCCGACGCCGCCGCGCTTTTGCGTACGATACTCCGAAGGATTCGTGCGCTTGATGTATCCGCCTTGCGTCAAAACGACAACGCTCTCATCGTCTGGCACAAGATCTTCGGGGTTGAGGATCTTCACCCCTCCCGAGACGATCTTCGTCCGTCGATTATCGCCATATTTTGTCGCAACTTCGCCAAGTTCGCTCTTTATCAGTCCCCGCATCTTGGCGATACTCTTGAGGATGGCTTCGAGATCGCGTATCAAGGCCTGCACTTCTTTGAGCTCGTCTTCTATTTTTTTGCGCTCGAGCCCGGCGAGTTTTGCAAGCCGCATTTCGAGAATCGCCGCCGCCTGGAGATCGGAAAACTTGAATTTCTTCATGAGCTCCGCGTGCGCGGTCGGCACATCTTTTGCCGCACGGATCAATTTCACAATCTCGTCGATATGATCGAGCGCGATTTTAAGCCCAAGCAAAATGTGCTCGCGATCTTTCGCTTTGGTGAGATCAAACTGCGTACGCCTGCGCACCACTTCTTCCCGATGTTTTATATATGACTGGAGGATTGACTTCAAAGAGAGTGTCTGCGGAACGCCATCGACAATCGCCACCATGTTGTAATGAAAGGTGTCTTCGAGTTGGGTGTGTTTGTAGAGCTTGTTGAGCACCGTTTGCGGTTGTGCGCCCGCTTTGAGCTCCACGACAACACGAATATCTTTTGTTGATTCGTCACGAAGGTCTTTAATGCCTTCGATCCGCTTGTCACGCACCAAGTCGGCGATTTTTATCAGCATCTCGGCTTTATTCACCCGATACGGAATCGAGGTAATGATTATTGAAAATGTTCCCTTTTTGTCTTCGACGACTTCCGCTTCGCCACGCACGACGACTCCACCCTTCCCGTTGGCGTACGCGTGTGCGATGTCCCGTTTGTTAAATGCGATCGCGCCGGTCGGGAAGTCGGGACCTTTAACAAATTTCAAAAGATCGTCTGTCGTCGCCTCCGGATTGTCGATGAGATGCGTTGTTGCGTCGACGACTTCTCGGAGATTGTGCGGCGGAATGTTCGTCGCCATACCGACGGCGATTCCAAGCGTTCCTTGAAGCAAAAGGTTGGGCACGGCCGCAGGCAAGACTTCTGGCTCGCGCTTCGTACCGTCAAAGTTTGGCCGCCAATTGACGGTCCCTTTTTCAAGATCACGCAGCAACTCCTCGGCGATCTTCGACATTTTTGCTTCGGTGTATCGATACGCCGCCGCAGAATCTCCGTCGATGCTACCAAAATTTCCCTGTCCGGTAATAAGCGGGTATCGTGTCGAAAATGGTTGGACGAGCTTCACCATCGCCTCATACACCGCAACGTCGCCATGCGGATGGAAACTACCCAGCACATCTCCGACGACCGTCGCTGATTTCTTGAATCGTGCGGTCGAGGTAAGCCCGTTTAAACGCATCGAATAGAGGATGCGGCGATGCACGGGCTTTAAGCCGTCTCGCACGTCCGGCAAGGCGCGCGCGGTAATAACCGACATCGCATAATCGAGATACGACGTGCGCATCTCGTCGCTAATGCCTTGCATAATAATTCCTTTTTCTGAACCTGGCTCGTTATTCATGGAGATGTCTTACGCGTTGTCGTGCCGATGCGCACTTCCCGCCGAGCAACTGGCGTCACGACTGGCGCTTGCTTCTCAAGCTGATAGTCGTTTTGATTCGCGTCTGCACCAGGCGGCGCCCCCACCGTGTAAGCGTCACTTTTGGGAGCGCTGCCAATGATTTTCTGTTCTTCCTCGGTTGTCGTTGCCTGACCCGTCGCACCGATAAGCTGGCCAAGATTATTTTTCGTGTCTGCAAAAAAAGAAGAAAGACTGCTCGCACCCTCCGCCTGTGCGGTCTGGTCTCCCTGTGGAAGCGCGCGTAATCGCGTCGGAAGCGTCACTCCCCATAAAAGTCCGATGACGCCCGTCACACAGAGCGCCGTCAAAAACGAAACCTGCACGCGTGTTTCTTTTGGTTTTTCACGGAGCCGTTCGAGCAGTGGTCGTTTCATATGTCGTAGATATTTTTTAGGACGTTATGCCTTCAATACTACTATAGCACCTTCCATTTCAAGCACGTCTTTCTTTTTCACCGTGAACTTTTCTTCTGCTTTAATATCCTCGATCCCCTCTTCTTTGAGAAATGCTTTGAGAGCGACAGCGTCATAATGCATCGGAATAATCACATGAGCTTCGAGCTTCACCCCGAGCGAGGATGCGCTTGACGCATCGAGTACGTCCCCTCCGCCAATCGGCACAAAGAGAATATCGACGTCGCCGAATTGCTCGAGGAT
>OBEQ010988539.1_pt1 | contig 10322 bp, 8 predicted proteins | sample 1670901 | NCBI WGS metagenome assembly OBEQ01 (sample SAMEA104232315, study PRJEB22302) | groundwater metagenome | biome: forest; feature: aquifer; material: groundwater | place: USA | collected 2011-08-07 | depth 5.4 m | reverse complement strand
GGGGCGGCCGGATGCGGACGACCCCCGCCGGCGATGGTGGCGGCGAGCAGCGCCGCGGCCGCCACCAGCCCCAGCGCGGCGGCCAGCACGCGGCGACGCCGCTCGAGGGTCGCGCCCTCCAGCGCCGACAGCAGCGCGCGCATCGACTCGAAGCGCCCCGCCGGGTCGGGCTCGAGGCCTCGCTGCAGCACGCGGCGCAGACGTGTCGACACGCGCTGGCCGCGCGCCAGCGCGGGTGGCATGGGCACGCGCCCGCTGCGCTCGATGGCGGCGACGTCGGGACGCTCGCGATAGATGGCCTCGTAGAGCGTGACCATGAAGGCGAACTGGTCGGCGCGCGCGTCGGCGGCGCGGCCGTGGCGCTGCTCGGGCGCCATGTACGCGGGCGTGCCCAGCACCGCGCCGGTGCGCGTGAGCGGCGTGCCCAGGCCGCCCGAGGGCGCGGTGGTCGCCGATGCCGACGGCTGTGCGGTGACCGCGCGGACCGCGATCGGCTCGTGGTCGTCCGGGCCGGGTGGCGCCGGCGTGACGTCGTCGGCGGCGCGGGCCAGGCCGAAATCGACCACGCGCACACGCCCGTCGGGCGAGCGCAGCACGTTGTCGGGCTTGAAGTCGCGATGCACGATGCCGGCGTCGTGCGCGGCGGCCAGGCCGCGCCCGGCGTCGAGGAAGACGCGCAGGATGTCGGCCTGGCCGGGCTGCGTGTGCGCCACCCACACCTTGAGCGTCTCGCCCTCGATGAACTCCATGGCCACGAAGACCTGGCCGGCGATCGTGCCCACGTCGTGGACCGCGACCACGTTGGGGTGCTGCAGGCGAGCCAGCGCCTGCGCCTCGCGCACCAGGCGGTCGCGGCCGTAGTCGCTGGTGCTGTGCGCGAGCAGCAGCACCTTGACCGCCACGACGCGGTTCAGATCCGGGTCGTAGGCCTTGTAGACCACGCCCATGCCGCCCGCACCGATGCGGTCGAGCACCACGTAGCGGCCCACCGCGGCGCCGCGCGGCAGCGCCTCCATGCTGACGTGGTGGTGCACGTGCACACGCCCGGGCGCCTCGCCTTCACCCGCGGTCAGGGTGGGCGCATCGACGTCGGGGGGTGGCTCGCTCGGCAGGCGCAACCCGTGGATCTAAGCAGATATCGCGGGCGGGCGCTCAGCTTCGTGCTTGCGCCTGCTTGCGTACGCGCGGTCGCTGGCCGACCAGCTTCTTGCCCGGCCAGCAGATGGGGCAATGCGGGCCGCGGAAATTGTGGCCGCGCGAGCATTTTTTCCAGCCGTTCTTGGTCTGCATGGGAGGCCTCCCCGCCTCGGAGTTGCAAACCGAACGCCAGGATTCCGCGCGGCAACGGTCAGACGCTAGGGAACGAACCAGTTGCCCGAGGCCACCAGCATGCATTGCATCTTGACCGTGTCGCCGTAGTAGCCCTCCAGCCCGCGGCCCTCGATGTTGTCCCACAGCGCGTTCAGCCACGTCTGGTTGGTCCCCGCCTGGGGCTCGACCATGGCGCTGACCGCGAAGGGTGAGACGAAGCACAGGTCGGGGCCACCACCGGTGGGCGTGCCGTTCAGCTGGTAGCCATCCTTGATGGCGTCGGGGTTGCCGCCAGTCTGGGTGCGAATCCACGCGTTGATCGGGCGCACCGCCGCCTGCGAGCGTGGCTCGCCCGTCATGAGGTAGTCGGTGGCCAGGCGCCAGGGCACGCGACAGGCGTTGTAGTCGTAGCGCCCATCGCTGCCGCCTTCCAGCCAGCCGCCCGGCGCGGGCTCGGGCGTCGCGCCGTCGGCCTTGACCAGGAATCCGGGCAGGAGGCCGGTCTGCGCCGACGCGTGCGTCTGCACGTAGGCGACCACGGCGTAGGTCTTGTCGACGACGTCGTTCCAGCGCGCCACGCCGCTCTTCTGCGCGAACGACTTGAAGTGGCTGAGCATGAAATCGGACGGCCGGGTGCCGTTGTAGTGCGAGTCGCCCGAGCTGACCCAGTCGCCGACCAGGATCGAGTTGGCCGGGTGCACATCCGACTCGAGGACGGCGGCGATGACCTTGAGCGCCTGGGCGTGGTAGTCGATGGCGCCGGCCGAGCCCCACTGCCGGTCGGCGAGCAGGAGCGCGTAGGCGACGTCGAGATCACCGTCGGTGGCCGAGTCGGGACCCATGACGTTCTGGCATTGCGCGTCCTGCGCCCAGGCCATGAGCCCGTTGTTGTTGTTGCTGCGGTGGGCGTCGAAGTACTTGTACAGGCCGTCGAAGACCGTGTGCGCCTGCGGGTCGTGGCCTTCCATCATGGCGGTGATGACCATGGCGTAGCCGTGGCCTTCGGAGACCGTGTACGCGGAGGTGCCGCTGTCGGTGATGATGCGGAACTGGCCGCCGCCACAGGCGGGCTCGATGTACGCCGCCTTCCACGCGTCGTAGTAGCTCGCGGTGGCGCTGTCGAGCTCGGCCTGCGAATGGTTGCTGGGGAAGATCACGCCCGTGCCGAAGTAGCCCCCGTGCGTGCCGAACGGATGCGGACCGCCGCTGCTCGTGGGTGTGCAGGTGTGCTCGGCGCTGCACGAGTCGGTGCCGCTGCAGCCGGGCGTACAGGTCTGGCTGGTCCCGCAGCTGTCGGTGAACTGACCGCAGACGTAGCCGAGCGAGCCGCAGGTCTGGCTGGGCGTGCACAGGCCACCGTCGTCGGTCACCACGCTGGCCGCGTCGGGCGTGGGGTGGGCGGGGCTCACGTCGCCACCGCAGGCCATCGCCGCGAGCACGGCAATGGACAAAGCGATTCTCAGCAATCGCGTCATTCGCCAGGACCTCCTGCGGACAGGCTATCTGCTTGGCCGTCTGCCGGACATCAAGTAAGCGAAAAATACGTGTAAAGGATGTAATGGCCGTGCGGGCGGTGCTGACACGAGCGTGCGCCCGAGGCACCCCACGGCGTCGATGAAACCCCGCGTCACGACTGCCGTCCGCCGCGGTGGTTCGGGGCTCGGAATATGCAATGGCAGGGATCCGGTGATTCCATGCCTGCCTCCCAGCCGCTGCTGCTGACCCGCTTCTCGATGACGCCGCCCCGGTACGAGGCCTCGCAGGCCCGTATTCTGGAATGGCTCGCTGACGCACACGCCGAATCGGAGGCCGCGCTCGCCAACCTCTCGTCGGACGACCGGGACGAGCTCCGGGTGCGCATGGGCCGGCTGATCCGACGCTGCGCGTGCGGACCCGACCGCATCGCCCGGCGTGGCTTCTCCTTCCCCGGTCCCTACGCCGCGAGCTGGGACGAGGACCCGATCTACGACCTGCCCCGCTTTCCCCACGGCGCCGGCGCGAGCACGCGCTCGCGCTGCTACGCCGAGATCATCGACGCCTACTTCGAGGCCACCTACGCCAGCGAGACCGCGCCGCCGCGCGACCTCCTGCACGTGACCTGCACCGGCTACGTGTCACCGAGCGGCGCGCAGAAGCTGGTGGCCGGCCGTGGCTGGGGCGCGCTCACGCGGGTCACCCACGCCTACCACATGGGCTGCTACGCGGCGCTGCCCGCGGTGCGCGTGGCCGCGGGGCTCCTGGCCAGCGAGGACGCGCGTCTGCGCGCGCCCGCCGCGGCACGCGTCGACGTGGTGCACACCGAGCTGTGCTCGCTGCACCTGGATCCGGGCGCGCACTCCATCGAGCAGCTGGTGGTGCAGAGCCTGTTCGCCGACGGCCTGATCCGCTACTCGCTCGTGCCCGCCGCGCTGCACGCCGGACCGGGCCTGCAGCTCCTCGTCGGTCACGAGCAGATCCTGCCCGACACCGCCGCGTGCATGGCCTGGGTGGCCGGCGACCACGGCATGCAGATGACGCTGGCGCGCGACGTGCCCGACCGCATCGCGGGGGCGCTGCGCGCCTTCGTCATCGAGCTGTACCGGCGGGCCGGCATCGCCGTGGCGTACACGAGGGGCAGCGTGTTCGCGGTCCATCCGGGCGGGCCCAAGATCATCGACCGCGTGCGCGAGGTGCTCGAGCTGTCGGAGGCGCAGGTGCAGCACAGCCGCGGCGTGCTGCTCGACCACGGCAACATGTCGTCGGCCACGCTGCCACACATCTGGATGCGCGTGCTCGACGACGCCACGGTCGCGCCCGGCACGCTGGTGGCCAGCCTGGCCTTCGGCCCCGGCCTGACCGTGTGCGGCGCCCTGTTCGAGAAGCGAGGTCCGACACGGTGAGCCATGGCGACACTCGTGCTAGTGCCCGCGGCGCTGCAAGCACTGGCCATGCTGGCCGACGAGGGCTGGTACCACCGCCGGCGCGGGTTGCCTCGCTGGGAGCGTCTCGGTCATCCCCTCGACACCCTGACGGTGGCGCTGTGCTACGCGTGGCTGTGCGTCAGCCGGCCGGCCGAGCCGCACGCGCTCGGCGTGTACGTGGCACTGGCGATCTTCTCCTGCCTGTTCGTGACCAAGGACGAGGGCGTGCACACGCGCCTGTGCAGCCCGGGCGAGCACTGGCTGCACGCCATCCTGTTCGTGCTGCACCCGCTGGTGTTCGTGGCCTTCGGGGCCATCTGGTGGTGGCAGGCGGCGGGCATGTTCTGGCTGGTGCACGCGCAACTGGCACTCACTTGCGCATTGATGATCTACCAACTGGTGTACTGGAGCGTGTCATGGAAAGACCGGTGAACAACGCGATCTACGCCGAGATGGGCGCGCGCTGGTACGAAGCCAAGGACGATCCGGTGGCGCTCCTGCGCGCGGAGGCGCGCCATCGCAATCCCTGGGTCGCCGAGCAGATTGCCAATGTGCTGGGCGAGCGACAATGCTCGGTGCTCGACGTCGGCTGCGGCGCGGGCTTCCTGTCCAACTACCTGGCCGAGCGCGGCCACCGCGTCATCGGCCTCGACGCCGAGGACGACTGCCTGGCCGTGGCCGCACGTCACGACGGCACGCGCTCGGTCGACTACCTGCACGGCGACGCCCTGTCCCTGCCCTACGTCGACGCCAGCTTCGACGTCGTGTGCGCCATGGACTTCCTCGAGCACGTCGAGGAGCCCGAGCGCGCCATCGCCGAGGCCGCGCGCGTGCTCGTCCCCGGCGGCCTGTTCTTCTTCCACACCTTCAACCGCAACTGGCTGTCCTGGCTGGTGGTCATCAAGGGCGTGGAGTGGTTCGTGCGCAACACCCCCGACGACATGCACGTGCTGCGGCTGTTCCTCAAGCCGCAGGAGGTGGCCGCCATGTGCCAGGCGCACGGTCTGGAGACCATCCAGATCCTGGGCTCGCGCCCGCGTTTCGGTGCGGCGGCCTGGAAGACCCTGGCCACCGGCGTGGTCGGCGACGATTTCCAGTTCAGGTTCACGCCCTCGACCAGGCTGGCCTACACCGGCTACGCGCGCCGTCTGGCCGGATGAGCATGCTCTACCGGCCCGACGCGCTCGACCGTCGCGATCCCGAGCTGATCCGGCGCTTGCTACCGCTCGGCGAGTGGCTGGCCGAGCACTACTTCCACGTGCGCCACGAGGTCGAAGGCGAGCTGCCGGCGCGGCCCTCGCTCTTCGTGGCGAATCACAATGGCGGCATCATGGGGCCGGACCTCTTCTGCACCCTTCCGCTGCTCTGGCGCCTGCTCGGGCCCCAGCGGCCGCTCTATGCACTCGCGCACGACTTCGCCATGCGGCAATTCAAGCCGCTCGGTTGGCTGCTGCAGAAGATCGGCGCGGTCAGCGCGTGCCGCGAGAACGCCGCGCGCGTGCTCGCCAGCGGAGGCGACGTGCTGGTCTACCCGGGCGGCGATCTCGACGCCTACCGCGCCTTCCGGCGCAGGGACGAGGTCGTGATCCTGCCGCGCACCGGCTTCGTGCGCGTGGCGCAGGCGTTGCGCGCGCCCATCGTGCCAATCGTCGCCTACGGCGCGCACCGCAGCGCGGTCATCGTGTCGGAGGGAAAGTGGCTGGCGCGCCGGCTGGGAATGCAGCGCTGGGCGCGGCTGCAAAGATTTCCTGTGGCGCTGGCCCTGCCCTACGGCCTGGCGCTCGGGCCGTGGCTTCCGTACCTGCCCTTGCCGTTTCCGATTCGCTTGCGCCTCCTGGCGCCGGTGCACGTGGCAGCCGACGAGCCGCCCATGGAGGCAGCCACGAGGATCCAGCGCTCGATGCAGGAATCCCTCGAGGAGATGCGGCATGCGGCGTGACGTCCGCAGCGAACGCCCCCCCACGCCTCACGTGATCGAACACGTTGTCGTTGACGTGATCGTTGACGAGTCAGACGGCGACGGCGACGGCGACGTGGCCGTGGACGCTCGTGGACGTCTCGACGTTGACCCCGAACCTCGGGCGTCGGAAAGAAAAGCCTCCCCTTGCTCCGATCAGGAAGGATGGCCTTCAGCGACAACGACAAGGTCAAGGTCAACGTGAGTCCACCTGGAGCGGACGTCACCGCCCTCGCCCCCCTCCCCGACGGCGGGAAACTGGCATACACGCTCCTCGGCCCCGCTCCGGAAGCCACGCCGCCCCTGCTCCTCCACCGCCCCCTCGGCGGCTCCATGGCGCTCTGGGGCGACTTCGCCTCGACGCTGGCCCGCCACTTCCGCGTCATCGCCTTCGACCCGCGCGGCGTGGGCCACTCCAGCGACGTCCCGCCCGGCCACACCACGCGCGCCATGGCGCGCGACGCGTGCGCCCTGCTCGACTTCCTGGGCGTGCGGCGCGCGCACGTGTTCGGCCTGTCGCTCGGCGGCATGGTCGCGTCGTGGCAAGCCATCGATGCGCCCGAGCGCATCGTCCGGCTGGTCCTCGCCTCCACCCTGCCCGACTCCAGCTCCGTGTCGGTCGCCGGACTCGCCCGCGCGACGTCGTTCATCCGCTGTTACCTGCGCCCGGGCAGCGAGGCCGAGATCTGCCTGGTGCACAAGGTCCTCTCGCCTGGCTTCTGCACCGCACACCCACGCCGCTGCGCCGAGATCGAACGCACCATCCGCCGCGTTCCGGCGCACCGACGCGACCTGCTGCGGCTCGCCATCGCCGCGGCGCGGCACCACGCCGGAACGGCGCTGCGTGGCGCCCGGCAGGAGACACTCCTCCTCTTCGGCGCGCTCGACCCGTTCGTCACGCGATCGCCGCGCGCCGAGCTGCTGCGCGATTGCCCGCACGGCGTGCTCGAGCTCATCGACGGCGTCGGGCACGACCTCACCCTCGAAGCTCCCGTCGAGACCGCCGAGAGAGTGATCGCATTTCTCGCGGCCGCGCCCGGTCAATCGGATGGCCCTTCGGGTCATTGAGACCACTCCACAGGCCTCGTAACTTGGCGCGCGACCTGTCACGGAGGCCACTCCCATGCACATGATGAAACCGTCGCTGCCGCGCCGCTGGCTCCTCCTCCTCGCCTCGCTCTTCGCCCCCTCCCTGTCACTCTCCCTCTCACTCTCCCTCCTCGCCTGTGTCGGTGACATCACCACTCCGGAATCCTCGCCGCAGCCTCCGGATTCCCCGCAAGCCACCGAAACCTCCTCCCTCGCTGCGCCTGCGTGCGTCACCTCCGCGGCCACGCGGGGCGAGACCAAGCTGTGCGCGAGCTGCGAATGCGGATCGTGCGCGGCGCCCACGCAGGCCTGCCTCGCCTCCGGCAACGCCGCGCGTGACGCGGCGTGCGGCGCGCTCGCGGCGTGTCAGCACGCCAGCGGCTGCACCGGCGACGCGTGCTACTGCGGCACCGGCTTCACCGCCCTCGGTTGCATCTTCAACCCGCAGGGTCCGTGCGTGGCTCAGATCGACGCCGCGACGGGGGCGCACGGCATGTTCGCCATCCAGCAGGCGCGCACACGGCCCGAGCTGGCCTACGCGCGCTCGGAGGCGCTGTACGCCTGCGGCAGCGCGCAGTGCCCGGTCGCCTGCGCCGCGCGCGGCGCGGCCTGCACCACCGACTCGCTCGCCTGCCAGGACCGCATCTGCCAGCTCGACGCCGCGCTCGAGCAGCGCCGCGCCGCCTCGGCCGCGCAGCCGCTCGCGCCGCCGGTCATCGCCAGCATCACCATCGACGGCGCCGTGGTCTGGCACGCCGGCGACGCCGCCCGGCCCAGCTTCCGCCCCGGCCAGGAAGTCGTCCTCGCCGGCCACGGCTTCGGCGCCGGCGGCGACGTCGACTTCACCAAGATCATGCTCGGCGACGCGCGCGTGCTCGAGACCGACCTCAAGATGTTCGAGCAGAAGCTCGACATCCTCAAGCAGGTCAACTACGAGCTCAGCCACCCGCACTCCTTCTGGGACAAGGACGTCAAGCGCTGGACCGACACGTCGATCACCTTCCGCGTGCCCGTGCACGCGTCGAGCGGCCCGCTGATCATCCAGGTGCAGAAGCGCCTGCCCGCCAACCGCTCCCTCCTGCGCCCGGGCGAGCCGCACCTGGTCGTCGACGCGCAGACCATGCGCATCCGTGACGGCAACTTCACGCCCGCCTGCGACGTGGTCTCCAACCTGGGCCCGACCGCGACCTCCTCGCCCATCGACGTCGACGTCAGCAACAGCGGCTTCGCGGCGCTGGTCGAGCATGGGCGCGAGATCTTCTGGTCGTACGACTTCAACATCGGCGCCGCGCACGCCTTCCGCGACCTCGACTGGAAGCCCATCCTGGCCGGCACCGCCACCGACCCGATGACCGGCGCCCCCGCCGACCCGGTCGCGCTCTTCGGCGCCTACCCGGCGCTGCGCGGCGAGGTGCCCGACGAGTCCATCGACGACGTCTTCTTCGCCCCCTACCCGCAGCCCAACCCCATCCCCGGCTTCCTCGCCATCGGCCAGCAGCTCTACGAGGGCTGGACGCGCGGCACCGGCCGCGTCGGCTACCGCTACGCCCAGTCGGTGCACCCGTTCAAGGGCAACGGCGAGTGGATCGGCTTCAACTGCAGCTCGTGCCACGGCGTGCGCATCAGCTACGAGAAGGCGCCCGGGCAGCGCGTGACCAAGATCGTGCCCGGCCTGCCCAACCCGAGCTGGAGCATGAAGTGGTCGCTCCTGGGCACCTTCAAGGGCATCCAGGCCGACGAGGAAGGCCCGCGCTGGGCGCCCGGCAAGGCCGCCGTCGACAAGACCGCGCTCATCTACTCCATGCCGCAGGGCACGGGCGAGCACACCATCGTGCGCGCCGCCGGCGAGGGCAGCCACACCGACAACGACTACCAGTTCTCGCCCATCGCCATTCCCAACGTGACCCACTACCTGCCCATCCGCAGGTCGCTCTCGCATACCGAGTCGTACGTCGGCTTCGAGGGCTCGTACATCCACTCCGAGGAGCCCGATGGCGCCATGGGCTCGATGCGCGCGCCCGACCTGCAGGCCCTGACCGCGTACATGTCGACGCTCGACTCCGACGACGACGACCTGCGCAACGTGGGTCTCTTCCGCTACCTGGCCGACGCCGGCCGGCTCGGCGACGAGGTCGGCAGCAGCATCGGCGAGGGCGCGTTCGTGCAGGCCGGCTGGGCGTCCTTCCCCGCGCTGCGCACGCACGTCGACGCGGGCCGGCAGATCTTCCTCAACCGCTGCGGCTCCTGCCACGAGGACGGCCTGGGCGCGCACACCACCGAGCGCATGGTCCGCCTCGACGAGGTCGGCCACTTCTTCGCGCCCACGGTCTACCAGCGCGAGATGCAGGCCATCCGCGCCACCTTCCTGCGCGACCTCTACTGGACCCAGCACCGCGGCCTGCTCTCCGACGGCCACGTGCGCAACCTGACCGACCTGGTCGACCCCGATCGCTGCACCCAGGGCACCGCCCTCTACGACGCCTACTACACGCTGCACGCGCCCTCCGACCCGGGCCCGGCCGGCCCCGACTTCCCCACGCCCTACCCCACCTCGACCCGCCGCGGCGACGTCTTCCGCGTCCCCCGCGCCGCCTCCTCCAGCCCCGACGACCCTGGCGCCAAGCGCAACCGCTTCATCGAGCGGCACAAGTACTTCGTCACCGTGCCCTGGGATCCCAGCTTCTACTACTGGGACTACCAGAAGCTGCGCGCCGAATACGGCCCCGCCGAGCTGGGCACCGCCGGCCCGATTGGCCTACCCGCCGCCCCCCACCCCTGGTGCGCCGGCTCCGCCGAGGTCGAAGACCTCGTCCAGTACCTCCTCACCCTCTAAGCCTCAAATGCCCCGCTCGCCACCTTCGTCACCACGAGCACCCTCCCCAGCGAGGACCTCGCTAACGCGCGCGCCGTAACCCACGCGGCGCGCTACCCCTTGAACGCGCGGAGCGTCAGCCGTTCGTCTTCTTCCGGCTGCGCCGCGCCGGCCGTGAGTTCTTTGGCCAGATAGAGCAGCATGACCTCGCTCGTGTATCCCGGCGCGGGGGCGAATTCGAGGAGCGTGCGAT
>OBEQ012217505.1_pt1 | contig 10323 bp, 11 predicted proteins | sample 1670901 | NCBI WGS metagenome assembly OBEQ01 (sample SAMEA104232315, study PRJEB22302) | groundwater metagenome | biome: forest; feature: aquifer; material: groundwater | place: USA | collected 2011-08-07 | depth 5.4 m | reverse complement strand
TTGCCTCATTCGGAGATCACCGGATCAAAGGTTGCTACACGCCTCCCCGGTGCTTATAGCAGCTACGCCACGTCCTTCATCGCCTCTTAGTGCCTAGGCATCCACCATATGCTCTTGGGTTCTATTGGGAACCCAAAAAACCATTTGTCCGACATCCGCAAAGATGCCGAACGTAACCGCAACATTTACTTGCGAACACACTGTTTGCACAGTGCACTCGTGATTGTTTTTGTGTGATCACCAAAATAGTTCTACCGACGAAAAGACCTCGCATTCGACCTGGCTCATGCCAAGCTTTGCGATATAAATCTTAAAGTAGAATATCTTGGTGTGTTGCTCGATGATCACACCTTTTGTTTTGTTCATGTCTCCTCCTGAAAAGAGAGACACAAACAATTTTCCTTAAATTTTGCGCACTGCGAATTTTTTATCCCCGAAAGGTTCGTCCGCCTCAGGCGGATCAAACACTTTCGATGCGAAAAATCCGAATTGCATCAAAATTGAAGAAAAATTTTTTCTGCATAGGGCTTGTTATCAACCAAAGATACTCTCCTTGGAAATTCCCTGCAGGTTTCGTATTTCAAATTGCTATCCCTCCAATCGTTTTCCCTTCAAACAAAAATCCGCCAGAGCGGATACAAGCCAAACGAGGCGCTGTATACGCTTTATGTGGTTTGTGTGAGAAGGTTACTCATAACTGATTTCCCAAGTATAGTCATGCCGAAACAACTGTCAAGCGCAGAGCAATTGGGGAATAGATGGGGATAGAATTAACCCCCAAAAATATTGACTTTTTTAATATCTTGTATTGAAATATCATTATTATTCACTTCTGTGGGGAAGATAGGTAAACAAAAACATTCGTCTATGGACGAATGTTTTTGTCCTCAAAAAACTGACGAGAATTATTTTCTCCCTTGCTTGATTTCTGAGCGAACTTCTCTAATAAAGTCAGCTGCGGCGTCCTTGCCGCCCAAGCCAAACGCAAGTCCTCCCGCAAGCGCGAGCATTGCCACAAGACCCGTAAAGAGAATGTTCATGAATTGCGGCGCAATACCGAGCTGCGCAAATGCCGTCATCAAGGCGAAAATCCAGATAGCCCAGCGCGTAATGCCCCCCAAGAGATGAGCAACATGTGAACCAACTGCCTGAGATGCGCCCGAAATCATGTTACCAACAATGTCCGCTGCGACCGACGCGATGAACAAAACGAGCATTGCAACAACAACATTCGGGATATACGCAAGCACCTGAACCAAGAAGGCATTCACCTCCGAGAGTCCGAGCACATTCAGTGCAACAATCAAAAAGACGATGACGAAAAAGAGTTTGGCAAGCCACCCGAGAAATGCCCCGGAATTGAGACGATATCCCGCCCGCTCAACAAACTTATCGACACCCGCCTTCGCGAGCCATACATCAACACGAAGTGCATCAATGATTTGAGCAATCACACGGCCAACCGCCATGCCAAACACCCAACCCAAGACGACGAGGAGAAATGCAGCGAGAATGTTGGGGAGGACCGCACCAACACCACCCGTTACATCAAGAATCGACTGCGCAAGATCCGCTTGTAAAATTTGCAACATAAAATTTGCTAAAAATAATGAATAATTTGAATAATGTTCTACCTATTCATTATACCAAGTGGATAAGCATGTGGAAAACTAAAGTATAACTCTGTGGATAACCCAATAAAAACCCTCTGATAAGAGTATAATCAAAGAAATATGCCTTAATAAGGCCATATTATAAGGATAGTTTTTGTTGTCTCTAGTCCACCTTCACCCAATTACGAGCTCCTCCTCCTTGAAATACGATCGAAAGGGTGTCATAAAGCAACCTGGATAGGACTTCCCATCAAGCGATTGCGGCGCTTATTCAAGAGGTACGGGACAATGCCCAAGGCGATGCCTCCAATGCCGATGATGCTGGTCACCACGTCAAACGTCGGGATGCTATACACAGCAATAAAGAGAAGGAATGATGCACTCACCAAGGGAAAGATAACTCGGGTGAACGATGCAAGGAAGTTGCTTTTGATAAAACTCCGATGATACCATGCGCAGGCAAGTCCTGTGAGACCAAGATAAAATGAAATCTGAAATCCAATGGCAGAAATGAAATATTTAAGAATTTGATTCACGGTAGGAATGTAGGATGAGAGGAAGAGGAGCAGCATACCAAAGCCCCAGATAAACAACACGGCAACATGGGGTGTTTTCCACGTCGCATGCACCTTTGCATAACGCGGATGCAGTACGCCATCACGTCCTTTCGCGAAGAGCGTGCGAGTGAATTGAATGATCGAAGTCTCAAGTGTTCCCAGCGTGCTTAAAAGCACGGCAATGATAGCGAGGTACCCGAACCAATTGCCATAGAGTTTCTCCGCCACCGCATAAATAACGTTGGTGTTATAGTGCTCCATCTCGCTATCGGAGAGCCCGAGGAGGACGATGATGATGAATAACACGAAAAAAATGAGGAGATAGCTCATTGCCCAAAATGCTCCGCGCCCTGGTGTGCGGGACGGATCCTTGGTTTCTTCATTTAAGTTCATCACCACATCCCAACCCCAATAAAAAAACATAGCCGTTAATGCGCCGTTTGCAAAGAGCTGGGGGGTAAATTCGCGAATAGAAAACCAACCCCACGAAAAGGGATGCTCTGCACTGTGTGGAAAAATGCGGAAACTCGCAACACCGATGACGAGAAGAATCATCAGCTCAACGACGGTCATTGCCACCTGTACGTAGCTTGTCAGCTTAATTCCCTTGATTACAACTGCTGAAATGGCGGTGAGGAGCACTGCGGCAATAACCGTGATGAGATGGACATTGTTGATATGGTCGGGTGCAAAAATGAGGAGAAACGCATTGGCAGCAGGAATCGTCCCCGACACCATGAAGAGACAGGATGCGACAAGAAGCGCCCAACCGGAAAAAAATCCTGCGGTCGGGCCAAAGATTTGTCCCACCCATGCAAAAGAAGCACCCGCATTCGGATTCATCTTGTTGAGGTGAATAAATGCAAACGTGATGCCGAACATGATGATGCCACAATAAAGAAGACTGGCGACAGAAAGCACTCCTACCGCCGCGATAATCGTCGTTGCAGTTACCTCAACACTAAACGCAGGCGCAGTGCCTGCAATCCCCATGACAATCGACTCCCAGACGCCTATCGATCCTCGCGCAAGTGTTTGTTCGGTTGCCATGACAAAATTACCTACCGTTCATCACTAAAATAAATTTAACTTGTTCAACACAACCAAATGCGGATAGTCGATGATATCGCGAATGAATTTGTCGTAAATACCAAAACGATACTCAAAGTCGGGTGTTTCCATTACCGCATAGATAAGTTCCTTGCCGAGCTCCGCTTCGAGTCGGCGTAGCGCACTCTCGATGAGCGGCTTTTTCATTTTGTCTCCGACCAACAGAATATCGATGCGCGAACTTTCTTCGTCAAGAAAAATCCCAGCGACGATGATGAGTTTGAGCTGGCCACAATTACGAAAACGCGCTGCAACATCTTCCTTGCCGAGTGCAATCTCAGTAACGAGTGCGCGCAGTGCGGCAAGATAGGGAAATCGTGAATCCATACCGTAGCCGTTCACTTTACGTTTCTCAAGTTCGCCACCACGTCCCGAGCGCTTCGGACGCATCTTGATCATCATGCGCTGTTTAATAAGGCCGATATTTTCCAAAAGTGTAACCTCCTTTCGAAGCGTTGCACCCAAAACCCTGCTCCGCTTCCTCATCTCCGCCACATCGAACACGTCTTCAGGATTCATCAAAAAAAGCCGCATGAGCTTCACGCGTGACGGAGAACCAAACAGTTTCGCCAGGACTTCCATGAACACCATTCTACTATTAATCGGCACCTCAGCGCCAGAAAGATTTGTGCATAAAAAAGCCGCACCATATGATGCGGCATCGTGCTATGCCTTTGAGGTTACCCCTCCGGCATGCTCCATTTGCTTCATTTCTTGATACGCCAACTTATTGGTCATCCGTCGGGTCGGCAACACCTCAAAGTGGGTGATTTCACACGGATCCAAAATATAGACCGTGTCACCAACGGGATGGAGGTAAAGTGTGTCCTCGTAGTCGTGGTGCGACTCACCCTCAGCAACCTTTGGTTCATACCCGGTAATGACACCCACGATGGGGATTGGCATTGTACGACAAGCGACTTTCACTTCTTGCTTCTCGCTTACAAGCTCGGGAAGATGCTCGGTAATCAGACGGCGAATTTCTGCCTCATTAGAACAAATCTGTGATTTGATCATCATGTTCTCCTTTGGTTGCACAAAACGAAAGTGCGGTGCTTCAGTGTTCAGGTCTTAATGCTGTTCCCTGAAAAACTTTGGGAGCGCACGGCTATGTTCTTTCGAATTAAACTTTGATGAAGAGCAGATTCCATCTTTCTTGGCCGGACAATTCCCATCGTAGAGCCGATCGGTACAACGCACAGTACCTGGCACATCAGTACAACGAAGATGTTTTCGATCCTTGAGCTCAATAACAATGGACATGAGTTGCTCCTTATCTATGCATCTCTTGAAACTCTACATAAATTAATAAATTTGTCAAGAAAAAAACGGCATACTGCGCCGTTGTGATGAGAAACTATTCTTTATTTTTTGTCCCGCGTATTTCCTCCTGGATCTTACTGAGCCACGCCACCCACTGCTCAATCGTTAATGACTGCAATACCTCACCCTTATTCACCACATTCAAATCGATGAGTCGACTATCGAGCAATGCGATAGTGTTCACCGAATGTTCTCTCCGGTACGCACTAAGTGTGGGGATATTTTCTTCCCCGAACACATCCTCGCCTTTTCCCCACCCGGTCGCTTTTGCAATCTTCCCGTAAAGCCCACACATGAAGCACTCGCCGGCATCGCCATTCGGCCAACCGAGCGGTTCTTCGATCCAGTATGCGAATTGATGATGTAGAGTGTCAGGAAAACGAAAGTGCTCCCTGTACGGCACGAGAGTAAGGCCATTCAGATCAACGAGCTTCCGTTTCTTCAGCTCATTGATGGCAGAGAGAATCGTCTCGCTGGGAAAATAAAGGTTCGTTGTCTTTGCTTTGCTCACCACATTACCCTGTTCGTTCTTTCTTTCTAAAGAATGAATAGGGAGCGTGTCCGGTATGGTGCTGAGTAGTTCTTCAACAGTTTGAACAAAAAGCATCGAGTTGTATTCGCCCATGTACTCACCCGCCTGGTGCATCTGAAAAATGTCATATGCGGCATCGGCAAGAGACATCGATGCCCACTTCTCTGAATGTTTTTGGCGAAGATCTTCTTTGACAACTTCGCGTGCATCATTTTTTGCAACACAGCGAAAGTCTTCGAGTGTCCGCGTCGACTTGCAATCACACGGGCAAACAAGATCAACAACAGAGCGAGGTTTTCCGTTTATATCGACTAAATGTTGTCGAAACAAACCCACTGGGTGTTTCGTATCAGTATCGAATTCACGAATGAGTTCGAGTGTTACCTGATGTTGTTTTTCGTACCCTGCAAGCTGCTCTGGTGAGAGGGGCATGTCAGTCTCCTTATGCAATGAACAGAAATCTCTCCCAAGAGTACGTCCACACTGCTCTTTGTGCAACAAAAAACATCCGCGCTATCATGACAGCACGGATGTTTTTTATCTCCAAAAAGGTGTTTACTTGAGATTCACCTTGCCTCCCGCTTCCTCGATACGCTTCTTGAGCGCTTCGGCATCGGCTTTCTTCATTCCCGTCTTCAACACTGAGGGCACTCCATCGACAAGATCCTTTGCCTCCTTGAGACCCAACCCGAGCACCTCCTTCACGATCTTGATGATTTGGATTGGTGTTGCACCCCCTGCCGTAAGCTCAACATCAAAGGAATCTTTTTCCTCTTCTGCCGCTGCAGCCGGACCTGCTGCAGCTGCGACTGCTGCTGTTGCAGACACACCCCATTTCTCTTCAAGCAGCTTCACAAGCTCGTGTAATTCAAGCAACGTCAATTTTTCCACTCCATGAACAATGTCTTTGAATTTTGCGGAAACTTCTACTGTTGTATTTTCCATAATGAATTAACTAATGACTGATAACGAATGATGGTGTTATGCTGCCACACCCTCCATTTGCTTTGCCTTCATATCAACTACGCGCACGACCCTTGCAATGGATTCATTGAGCATGCCAACAAACTGACCGAGAAGGACCTCGCGAGAAGGAATGAGCGCCAAGCCGGTAATCTCCTCTTTCGACATATATGCACCTTGATACACGCCACCCATGAGTGCGAGCTTTTCCTTGTGGAGTTTCACGAATTCATATACTCCCTTGGGAGATGCCACCGGATCACCTGACCAAGCGACTCCCAACTCTCCGTCAAAAGATGGTTGCGTACCTTTGACGCCAAGCGATTCGAGTGCGCGCTTGACGAGCGTCTTCTTTGCAACGTAATAGCTCACTCCTTGCTCACGCAACTTCTTGCGAAACGCGGTTGTCTCTGCAACAGGAAGACCGTGGAAATTCACGAACACAATCGTTTCGGCTTGCTTCAATCCCTTGTCGAGGGTTGCAAGTATCTCCCCCTTCTTTTGCTTTGTAATTGCCACGATTTTTTTGTTTTCCTATAAAATAAAAATCGACCTTTCGCTAAAGAGTCGACGTCAAAACCTTTTTGGTTGAGGTTGTCCTATTGCCGATAAGGCACGGACACAGTCGGCTTCGGTAGGAAATTAATCCGCCCCAGGCGGAACCTACTGTCTACAGCGTTAAAGGGGACTATAGCAAATGGATTATCAGGTGTCAAAAAAGCCCTGTGTAGGGTGAGAATTCCTCATAGGGGGGATTTTTTCTTGTTGAGTTTACTGAAACGTATTCGTAACAAAAATAACAAGAATAGAAACAAGAATAACGCCAACAAACCCAAATGCGAAGCGAAAAAATGTCTTATTAAAGAGATTCATACTTCTGTCAGTATACGTTAAATCTACTCTTTCGCCATTTACCTTACTTGCTGTACAAAAAAGCCGAGATAAACTCGGCGTTGTAATTTTCTTTATTTTTTAGTTGACGACTTATGGGTGGTCAATGAACCAGCGCCGCCGAAGTTCTTCCTGTCTTATCTCTAAAGCATTGAGGGGTCTGTGGCAAACTTCGGCAATTGTCGTTGGCCGCTCCCAATCCTTGATGCCGTGATTGTAGACAAAGTTATGCGACCATTCAAAACAAGTAACTGGTGTCGCGAAATTAATATCACCTCTCTCTCTTTTTCTCGGCACGTCCACTGTTTTATAAAGACACGTCCGAAACTCAAGTGAGGTGTTTTTCGTGGGAATGTTCCAAAAAAGACCGGCGGACACGGTGTGATCGACAATAAAAAGCCGCGGAAATTTAGGAGGTTTTTCCCCATACAGATTGCCTTGTTTTTCGGGTATCCAAGAAGGGGCCGGATCTATCCATTGGTAAAGATAGTGACGATTCTCTGCGAAGTCTGGATTGCTTGCGTACACAGGATCTTCATCTATTGAGTCAATCTCCCAGTTTGGGTGACGAAAGAGCGTGTAGCCATAGGGTGTATCCATGTAGCCGTCACGACTTTCCGTGAAATAATTGGCGATCTCACCGGTTGGAAGCATTTCGGAATGAAACACACATCCACGGATAAATTGCACGAACACATATTTCTTAACTTTTTCCAGTGTGTTTGTTTCATATGAAGCATACATATCCGTCCCGTACTGATCACGGGTTGCATCACCCTCGAGATGCACATGCTCCAATTGCACACGAAAGGTAACCCCCTTGAGATCACAGGTGTCATTTTTTTTGCACTCTTTTTTATTGGGAACGTAACGTGTATGGCGTTTCTCCGAAATAACTGACGTTACCTGAGATAACGCTTCGGTATTCCAAATCAGCAAAGCCATGATGTACGTGAAGATGATGGTCTTCCGCATTGTTAACCCTTTTCAAAATCAAAGAAATGTTTTCTAACCTTTCTCACACTATCCCGCTTGTACAAAGAAAAAATATTGACAATTATTTATTTCATTGTACAGCGACCACACTCCATCAAATGAAGAGTGTCCCAAGGGGAATACATAGGACTGTCCTATGTATTTTTTAGATGAGTTCTTCTTCTCGGATACGCACCCACTCATCAAGGAGATCTTGAAATTCAAGGGTGCTACGAAAATAGCCGGGAAATTCAGCACGATTAAGGATCGCTGCTTCATCACGCTTTTTTCCTGTAAATTCGGGATAACTAGAATATTTATAGGACTCGAGATATTGCCTCGCCTTTGCGGGGTCAGTAACACCGATATCTTTCCAGGTTGAGTCGACAAGCTTGACTGGATTGAGGTGAATATAAGCGAAAAGATATTTGAGATATTCGTCGCGCCGAGCATGTCGCGCCTTAAAGTTCCCCTGAAAAAGATGCCCAACACGCTTTTCTTTCTTATTAAAATAGGAAGAATATCCTGTTCCCAACTTCGACATAAAAGTGCTCAGTCCCCCGTCGGTGAGTTCTTTGACAAGAATATGGTAGTGGTTTGGCATGAGCACATAAGCCCCAATAGCCACTTGTGGCTTTCCCCGCTCGATCTTGGAAAGTGGCAACCGCTCGATTTCTCGGAATATATAGGGTTTATCTCCATTGGCAAGATAGAGAAGCTTCAAAAACCGCTCGTAATGAGCTTTTTCTTTGAAAATATCGCGCTTTTCTACACCGCGATTGTAGATATGGTAATACTCACCCGGAGCAAAAGTCATATAGCGTTCCATAACTTGTAAATCCTAATACATAGGACTGTCCTATGTACACTAGAGTTCTGTTATTTTTTGTGTTGTGCAGATTATGGAAAACATTTCGAGCAGATACGCAGATACATAGGACTGTCCTATGTATCTTTTGCGCATAACAAAAACCCCCTCTTGCGAGGGGGTTTTTGTTGGTCTGACGATATTCGACCTTCGTGAGACCTAATCTTTCCAATTCAATTCTACCTTCCAACCGAGAAACTAACCGTTTATCCGCCTTATAGGCCCGGATTACTTGGTGAGTGTCTGCGTGTCAGTCGGGAGATTCTTCACCAGCCAGTCACCCATCCAATCAGCGGTTGAAGCAGCGTGACCAGATGACGACTCGTCAGACCAGACAAAGGTTGCTGTCGGACTTAATGCCTCAGCTAACGACTCTTGAGTGGGGGCAACGTTTGCCGTCTGACCAACTGCAATGTTGCTCTGGAAGTTGAGACCAGTTGTGAGTGCAATGCCACCGATACTTGCCTTCACATCGTAGTCCTTGTAACCACCGGCAGAGATCTCCTGATCACCTGTTGAGGTAAAGGTTACCGTTGTTGAAGCACCGTTCAACGCTGCGGATGTACCCGTCAGTACTGCTGCCTGGTTTGCATCGTCGTAGATGCCCCAACCGCCTGACGTTGTCGTGATGCCTGTCGAGCTTGCGATCGTAAGGATCAGCTTCCTCCATGCAACCGTGCCGCCAGGATCAGCAGAAATTCTGAACTTCGCTACTGTTACTGTTCCGGACGAAAGGACCGTTGTTGGAAGCGCAAGCAGGGTGATCGTCGGCTTCGTCTTGAAGGCATACTGGTTGGTTCCCGTTACTGCGGTGTTCTTGTAGGACGTTACACCAGTTGAGGTCAAGTACTTCGTACTCGCATGCGATATCGCCACATTGAGCGAGGTCGTTGCGAAGCCGGTACCAACCCCACCGAGGTTCGCGTACACGTCGATGATCTTTGTCCCATTGTAGGGAACCACGACAGACAAGCCCGTTGCCGTTGCCGTTGTACCACTTATTGCAACACGTTTCAATTCTGTCGCGCCGTCTTTGAAGACGAGCTCAGAAACCGCTGCGGCATTCGCTGCACTTCCAATCGTTGCTCCAATGTCAGTCAGTGTAAAGATGTCGTTCGAAGAGGTGTACTTCAGTGAAAGTACTTTCGGCATCGAGAGACCAATTACATTGCTCGCGATCGGAGTTGATGCATCAGAGGCAATCGTGAGTGTACCGGAACCGACGGTAATCGCCTGGCCAGCTACACCAGCTGAAGCAGAAGTTACTGCAGTGCCTGCGGTCTGTGAAGTACCAGAAACCACTAGTGTTCCCGTAACATTGTCACCGGCTGTCAACACGGATGAGAGGTTTCCATAAACCGCGAAACTCATCGTAGTATTTGGCGCCATCGACTCGTTGATGGACCATGTCTGCGATGCGGCACCGGAGGCCTTCGTCGTCGAAGTCTTTCCGTTGTATACCACATAGAGATTCGTCAAGTTTGTTGACGT
>OBEQ012722395.1_pt1 | contig 10324 bp, 13 predicted proteins | sample 1670901 | NCBI WGS metagenome assembly OBEQ01 (sample SAMEA104232315, study PRJEB22302) | groundwater metagenome | biome: forest; feature: aquifer; material: groundwater | place: USA | collected 2011-08-07 | depth 5.4 m | reverse complement strand
TTTGGGTGGGACCAGTTTTTGAAGACAATGAACGAGCCGCTGATTGTTTGTGACTTGGAAGGTGTGATTCGGATCGTGAACACTTCGTATTTGCATCTTTTCGGTTACGGGGAAAAAGAATTGCAGGGCAAGAACATTCAATTTCTTTCCGGCGGAAACACCTGGCAGAAAAAAATGATGAGCGAAGGCAACGTGAAAAATTATGAGTGTTCGTTCTGGGGCAAAGGCGGTTCGAATGTTTTCGTCAGCCTTTCAGCCTCGGTTCTTCGCACAACCGATGGTCGGCCGCAAGGTTATGTGATCGTGGCCCGGGATGTCACCGAACGTAAGCAAATCGAACGCGAGCTTAAAATTTTGAATGAAACCCTGGAAGAACGAGTGCGCAAACGCACAAAAGAACTCGCCAACAAAATTCACGAACTCGAATGGCTGAACCAGGTGATGATGGGACGCGAGGAAAGGATCCTTGAGCTCAAAGAACAACTTCGTGTGCTTGAACAGAAAACGCAAACAGGGAAGGAGACAGTCAATGGACGTGCCACTAGTCCGAACGCTCATTATTGATGACAACGGCAACTACGCCACTTTGTTGAAGGCAATGTTAGAGGAGGGGCGTGATCCCGGATTTTCGGTGGAGTGCGCGGGGTCTCTTGCGTCTGCGTTGGCGCGTCTTGAAGCCGAGGGTTTTGATTTGGTGCTTCTGGATTTGAATTTGCCGGATTCCGAGGGCTACGCGACTTGTGAGAAGATTCGAGAGGCGGCGCCTTCTTTGTCGATTGTGATCGTGAGCGGTTTCACCGAAGAAGAAGGATCGGCGGTCGAGTGTTTGCAGAGGGGCGCTCAGGATTATCTGGTCAAAGGAAATTTCGACCGAAAACTTCTGCTGCATTCCGTTCGTTACGCGACACAAAGAAAGAAAATTGAAACGGAATATCAAAACGCCCAGCGCGCTCTGGTGGAAGCGAACCAGATGTTGGTGCAAAAAGTCCGTGAGTTGGACCGGTTGAATACGATCATGATGGGACGTGAAGAGCGTATCCTGGAGTTGAAGGAAGAGGTGAAGGCCTTGAAAACACAATTAGCGGGGAACGCAATGATGGCTAATCAGGAACGCTTCCATGCATAGCCAAAAACGGATGCTCGAAAGAGAGCAGAAAATACCGATCCGTATTCTTATTAAAAATGCCGCGATCGCGCTTGCCATTTTTATTATTTATTTTTTAAGCGGAAAGCTCGGACTCCGTCTCGCGATCGTGAACGCAAGCGCGACGGCGGTGTGGCCTCCGACCGGAATTGCGCTCGTGACTTTTCTTTTGTTCGGGTTTCGCGTGTGGCCGATTATTCTTCTCGCCGCGTTCTTTGTCAATATCACAACCGCCGGTTCAGTTGTTTCCTGCCTGGGGATTGCGGCGGGAAACACGCTCGAAGGAATTGTCGGCGCTTATTTCGTGAACCGATTCGCACGAGGCCGTCGTGTTTTTGAGCAGCCCGTGGATATTATAAAATTTGCGTTTTTAGCCGGGATGTTGAGCACGATGGTCAGCGCGACCGTCGGCGTGACCAGTCTGTATTTGGGCGGTTATGTCGAAAAAGCGAATTATCTGGCTACTTGGCTGACCTGGTGGTTCGGAGACGTTTCAGGGAATCTGACGATAGCCCCGCTTTTGCTTCTTTGGGCCGAAAACTACCGAATTGACTGGAAATCGAAAAAAATTCTTGAAGTAACTTTTTTGTTTGTTTCTTTGACGTTGGTGTCGTTATTCGTTTTTTATGGCGTGTTTGTTTGGCAGGAAAAAAATTACCCTGTGGAATTCCTGTGTGTTCCGTTTTTGATTTGGGCGGCGTTTCGTTTTGGCCGTCGGGAAGCGGCGACGGCTATTTTCGTGCTGTTTGTTGTGGCAATCGCGGGGACATTGCACGGTTTTGGGCCTTTCATGCGCCCTTCTCCGAACGAATCTTTGTTGTTAATGCAAACATTCATCGGGTTTGCTTCCGTAGTGACGCTGATCGTGGCGGCGGTGGTTGAGCAGCGGAAGAAAGCGGAAGAAACTCTGATTTATTTGGCCTCTATCGTCGAAAATTCCGAGGAAGCGATCATCGGAAAAGATTTGGACGGCATTGTCACGAGCTGGAATTCGGGCGCTGAAAAAATGTACGGTTACTCCACCGAAGAAATGATCGGTCGTCCGATCACACGGCTCTTATTACCGGAAAATGTCGACGAGGTGAAAGAGTTTCTTAAAAAACTTGCTAAGGGTGAGCACATTCGCCAGTACGAAACCCAACGTGTCCGGAAGGATGGTCGCGTGATCGATGTTTCTTTGACCATTTCGCCCATTTTGGACCGCGAAGGCCATATCATTGGCGCTTCGACGATCGCGCAAAACATTTCAGAAAGAAAAACATCGGAAAAACACCGGGAGAACCAGGCGAAAGCGCTGTCAAAGAGTAACTACGAGCTTGCGCTTCGTGAAAAAATCATGCGCAGTTTGCTCGAAGATATCCAGGCTTCCAAAATGACGTTGGAGGAACAGAAAAAATCTTTGCAAGAGGCCAATAAAAAACTCGAAACTTTGAGTGCGCTCAAGGATGAATTTGTCGCGACTGTCAGCCATGAACTTCGGACCCCGTTGACGGCCGTGAAAGAAGGGATCAGTCTCCTGGTCGACCGTTTGCTGGGCCCGTTGAACGATGAGCAGCATGATTTCTTGACCACCGTGGACCAAAATATTGACCGCCTGACGGAACTGATCAATAACATGTTGGATTTGTCCAAAATTGAGGCAGGGCGTTTCCGCATGCTCCGGCGTCCGGCGCAAGTGAATGACCTGATTTCAGAGACAATCCAAAATTATAAAACGATGGCGGTTAAGCGTCAGCTTCGCACGGAACTAAAGCCGGTTTCTCCTGTTTTCATTGATTCAGCAAGAATCCTTCAGGTTTTGGGCAATCTTTTCTCCAATGCGGTGAAATTCACAAAAGACGATGGCGTGGTCACCTTGCGTGTTTCGGAGAAAAGCGGTTCCGTCGAAGTCTCGGTTGAAGACAATGGGATGGGGATTGCGAAAGAAGATTTGCCAAGGCTTTTCAAGAAATTCTCCCAAGTGGGGCAAAAGCGTTCTCAGGGCACGGGGTTGGGACTCGCGCTTTGCAAGGAATTGCTGGAATTGCACGGGGGAACGATTCACGTGGAGTCGGAGTTGGGGCGTGGGACACGTTTTGTTTTCACACTTCCCATCTATACTCCCCAGCTGGCGATGGAAGAATATTTTAAAGAGCAGCTTCAGTGGGCCGAACACAATAAGCAAAGCGGGGTGGGTGTCATTGTATTGGACGTGGCTCCCTTGTTCAAAATGAAGTCTCTTTTAAAAGGACCGTCCACGGGAAATCCGCAGGAAGACGTGGAAATATTTGTGCGCAGACACTTGCATGACACGGATTCTGTTTGCTGGCCTGAGGCCGAACGTATGATGATTCTGTCAGTGGCGACGGGGCAGGTTCTTTTGCAGGAGGTGGGACGTCTGACGCTTGCGCTTCGTGAAAGGACCGCGACGTTGTTGGATCAAAAGAGTTTTGCCCATTTAAATTTTGGCACTGCGTATTTTCCGTCGGATGGCGCAGATGTTTATGCGCTGTATCGAACGGCGCTTTTACGACTGAATTCGCTGGAACTGGCGACCGAGCATTTTTAAAAGGGATAGTTGGAGGAAATATGGAAGAACGCCCAAAAATATTGCTGGTGGACGATGAGCCGAGCCTTGTCAAGGTGGTGAGCCGGCGGCTTGAGGCCGAAGGTTTTGAGGTTTGTGTTGCGATGGACGGGGAAGAGGCTCTGCGCCAGGTTGTCATGGAAAATCCACGTCTGATTATTCTCGACGTCATGCTGCCGCGATTGACCGGTTATGAAGTATGCCGGAAATTGAAAGCAGACCCCAAGTATCAGGACATCCCTATCGTGTTATTTACGGCCAAAGTGCAGGAACAGGATGAAAAGATAGGATTCGAAGCCGGTGCCGACGCTTATGTACGAAAGCCATTTCGCGCGCCGGAGCTTCTGGAAAAAATCAGAAATTTATTGGAAAGGGTGGGGAGGTGATATCCATGGAAGAAAATCAAATCAATGCCAGGCTCTCTCGAGTCCTTTTGGTGGATGATGAGCCGAGCGTTTTGCAAGTGTTGTCCCAGCGACTCAAGACTCAGGGTTACGAGGTGTTCACGGCAACCGATGGCGAAGAAGCGTTGCAAAAAGCGGATCGTGAGCATCCGGATGTGATATTGCTGGACATTATGCTGCCCAAGAAAAATGGAAACGCCGTTGCCGCGGAGCTTCGTGAAAAACAAGGCACGGCCAAGATACCAATCATTTTTATTACTTGCTTGATCAGCAACAATGAAGCTCGCGTGATGCATTATCAGTCCGGCGGTCAGCGAATCCTGGGCAAACCGATCGACAGTCGTGTGTTGGTGCAGCTGATCGAAGAAGTTTGCATGCATTGATTCAAACAAAACACAGACTGTGTAATCTGTGCTTTTTTGAATTCTTATAATCTATTTCCCCCAATTTAATATTAATCGAATTTAATCTTAATTTAATCTTTTTTTAAGAAACGCTTTGGTATCCTTGGTGCCAAAATGAGAACAAATTTTTTCCAAAGTAACTACTGGAACGGAGATTCACGATGAGACACCCACTGTTTTTATGGTTGGCTTTTGGTTTGGCGGGATGGGGAATCGCTCTTGATAGCCCCATAGAGGCCGCTGAAGTCTGGAAAGATATGAATAATCAGGTGCTTCAGCTTTACCAAATGGGCCGTCATGAAAAAGCGATTCCCGTGGCGGAGCAGGCACTCAAGAAAGCAGAGTCTGAGTTTGGAGCCGAATCGCCCGAAACGGCGCTTTCGTTGAATAACCTGGCGTTGCTTTATAAAACGGAAGGAAAATACGACGAGGCGATCCGGCTTTATGAACGTTCTTTGGCGATCGCGGAAAAAATCGCAGGACCTCGGCATGAAGACCTTCTTGTGCCCCTGAACAATCTGGCGATGCTGTATGAGTCGCAAGGAGAAAAAGAAAAAGCCGAGAAAGTCTATGAAAGAATCCGAAACATGGGCCAGCCGGGAACGGCGGAAGTTATAAAAAAACGAGCCAGACAATAAATAAGATGTCATCCCCGAAAGCTTTAATCGGGGATCCATATACGGTTGCATTAGTTCCTGGATTCCCGCTTTCCGCCAGCTTTCCGGCGGATCCGTCCTCCGGCGGAAAAGATTGCGGAATGACAGTTGAGGGGGAGATTGCAATGAAAACCAAAAGAAAGCAAAAACAAACAAGTCCATGCATGTCTATAGGCAATGGCATGGATAGCTATGAGATGCGCCGTCTGAAAAAAGACCCTGTAATTTCGCTTCAAGAAGCGATACAAAAGCTGAAACGAAGCCGGCAGTTACGATTTCTTTATAGCGAGTGAAAAAATGACACAGAAAATCCTCGTGGTGGATGACAAAGAAAAAATAAGGCAGATTTATAAGAGTTTGCTTACGCGCGCTGGTTACGATGTCGTGGAAGCCCATGACGGCCACCGCGCGACGAATCTTTTGGTGACGCTGCAAAACATCCATCTTATTTTATTGGATATCCGTATGCCGCTGGTGGACGGCGTTCTGCTGTATGAAGTGGCCAAGCAATACGACCCCGATATCAAAATCATCGTAACCAGCGTCCATCGTTTGGAAGACCAAAAACGCCTGATCGGCCGGGCGGACGATTATTATGAAAAATTTCAAGACACGGAAGTTTTGTTGTCCAAGGTCAAAAAAGTTTTTAATTCCACCACGCCGCTCTCAGTGTTTTCATCTCAACATTAAAATTTAATAATCCTAATTTAATCTTTCTTTAATCCGATTTTTTTTAAAGTGAAATTAAAATTCGATTTTGGACGATTTTTCACAAGGAGGCGTTATGTCACGCGGAAAATTTATCATGAAGACTCAACTCATCACTTTGATGATTTTTGTAGCATCGTCTTTGCCGGTCTTAGCCGACACCACTGTCACGGTGGATCAAGGAAAAGTCGTCGTCGATCAAAACGCATCTCGAACGGTGGTGGTGCAGAAGTCTCCGGTTATTTTTACCGAAGCGAATGACCCGAGGGAAATCGAAGGAGAAATCATCCGTGTGGACATCCCGGCACGGCAGATCGTCGTGGAAGACATCGATGGGCGGGACCACAAAGTTCTGCTCAAACAAGGGATGATCGGTAACTACAAAGTGGGCGATTATGTCAAAATTTACCTGATGGCCGATCTGAAGGAAGCCAAAACAATCCAGACATATAAAACCGCGGATTTGGAAGGCGACATCATCAACCTTGATTACGATAGAAACCAAATTGTGGTTCGCGAATCAAACGCAAGCAACAGAATCGTCGTGATGAAACCTGGCGTGATAAATCAATACAAGGCCGGCGACCGGGTGCGTTTTTATGTCGTTTCGGATGCGACAAGTTTGGCGGAAGCTAGAGTAATTCGCGTACGCTAATCGACTTAGATACGTGACACTATTGGACGTGGTCCGAAAGATGCCCGTTGTTTACAGCACAGATGTGAGAAATATTTAACGAATCGTGGTTTCCGAAACTCTGTAACGCGGACCACGTCCAGTGAACGCAAGGACTTGTGTTGGCGGAAGCCATGGCTTCGGGAGTGCCGGTGACGGCTGTGGATGCGCCGGGAGTGCGGGAAGTGGTAAAAGATAAAATAAACGGGTGTCTTCTCCGCGACGAAAGCGTCGGTGATTTTTTCGAGGCGCTGGAATGGATCGCACAACAAAAGGAAGAAAAAAAGGAAAGGCTGAAAAAAGAATGCCGCAAAACCGCGGAAGAATTCGGCAAAGAAAAAAGTATTGAGCATGCGCTGAAAATATACCAAGCGCTTGTTTTGAATAAAGCGTTTATTCGGCGTCAAAGTCAGGACAGCGCGTGGGAGAGAACCGTTCGGTTGATTCAAGCCCATTGGGATCTGGTCAAAAATTTAGCCAAGGCAACAACGGAAGCTTTATTACACTCACATTAAGGAAGGTGGTGAACGGATGCCCAAAGCTCTTATAGTCGATGACGAAAAGAAAGTCAGAAAAAATTACAGGGAATTGTTGTCCAGGGAAGCGTTTGAGGTGCTTGAGGCTGAAAACGGAGAAGAGGCGGGCCTCCAGCTGATTCAGCATGCGGATATTGATTTGATCCTGCTCGACATTCACATGCCGGTCGTGAATGGCATGGTTTTGTTTGATTTGATTAAATTGAACAATCCCAGCTCCAAGGTGATCGTGGCCAGCGTTTATCCCATCGACGACCAAAAACGCGTGATTGACGAAGCGGACGTTTATCATGATAAATCGGAAGGATTCGACGTTCTTCTTCTGAAGATCAAAAAGGTTTTGTCCAAGATGGAGCAGAGAGCGTGAATTATTTCAGGTCATGAGCATCATAAAAATTATTATTTTTTTTATTTTGGCTCATGATATAATTCTTTTCCGCGTTTTCTAGTAATCACTAGGATAGGGCGAAAGGTTCAATGCCTAAAATTCTAATCATGGACGACGAGGATGGTCTTCGGCAGATTTATGCGCGATATTTGGGTGCCGACGGCTTCCAGGTGTTGGAAGCATCCGACGACGAGAAAGTCCTGCAGGAATTGCGTGACGAAAATTTCGACGCGATCCTGTTGGATATTCGGATGCCGATGGCCGATGGCCCGAGCTTGATCCCCACGCTTCGTCACTATCATCCCCACGCCAAAATCATTATTTCCAGCTGCTACGACCTGGCCGTTCAGAAAAAAATGATCACGAATGTCGAAGGCTATTTCAATAAAACGGAAGGATGCCGCGCACTGTCGCTCAAAGTGAAAGAAGTGTTGTGCTGATATGATTTCAAATTCGAAGAGGCGCACGGAAAGAGAATGCCAGGATTTTATTCATGCCGTTTCCCATGATCTTCAAGAGCCGCTCGCCAAAGTCATCACGATCAGCGAGCTTCTTCTGGAAACTTCGAAGAATCTGGATGAAACCGAAAAAGATTATTTACGACGGATGTTCGAGGCCGGCAGGCGGATGAAGAAACTCATCGAAGATCTCGCAAATTCCCACCTAGAGCAATGACCGGTTCTAAAAAGAAACTCATTTTATTCACCGACGATGATGAGGATGATTTTCTTCTTTTGAGGGATTTATTCAAGGAATCAAACCAAGACGTCGAGCTCCGTTGGGCCAAAGACGGCGAGGAAGCGCTCGATTTTTTAAGGCGCCAGGAAAATCCGAAGCCTTTTCTCATTCTGCTGGATCTCAACATGCCCAAACTGAACGGGCGCGAAATATTGAAGCAGGTCCGGAGCCACAAGGAGTTGTGCCACATTCCGGTGATCGTTCTGACAAATTCGATGAATCGCCAAGAAGCGGTGGAGGTCTATCAGTCGGGCGCGAATTCGTTCATCCGGAAACCTTCGGGTTACAAAGATCTCCGTGAATTCGTCCGGGTATTTTACAAATATTGGTTTGATTATTCGCTGCTGGTTTGATTAATTTTTTTTAATTTTATTTTAATCTGTTTTTAATGAAAAGCTTTTTAGAATCATCCCGTGAAACCCATTCGCCTACCATGAGAAGAGAGTTTTAAAGAGGAGATAAAAATGAAAGAGTCCACGCTGCCCCGCCGCTCATCGTTGCTGAATTCCAAGCGCAACAAAAAATTCAATGATCGCCCCACGTTGGTTCTCACTCATGACAACGCTTTGCAAGACAACGGCAACGGCCATTTTTCCGAAACTAAAATGAAACCTTATTCTTTGGATTTAGATATGGAAAGGCAATTGAAAGAGCTTTTACGGGTCGTCAAACACGTGAGGCAGGGCAATTTCACCGTTCGCGCTCGCGTGCAGGAAGGAATTATCGGCGATATCGGCGAGGTTCTGAACGATATCATCGAAAAGAATGAGAACGTGGCGGCGGAATTTGTGCGCGTGGCGAAAATCGTCGGACAAGAAGGAAAAATGACCGAACGGGCGTTTCTCGGCGGAATGGAAGGTTCGTGGATGACAAAAATCGCTTCGGTTAATTCCCTGATCGGCGATTTGGTGCAGCCGACGAATGAAGTGGCGCGCGTGATCACGTCCGTGGCCAAAGGCGATTTGTCGCAGAAGATGTCTCTCGAGATCGATGGCCGTTCCGTGAAAGGGGAGTTTTCACGCATCGGAAAAACCGTGAATGCGATGGTGGATCAGCTTAACTTTTTTGCTTCGGAAGTGACTCGTGTTGCCAAAGAAGTCGGTACGGAAGGAAAACTCGGAGGCCAGGCCAATGTCAAAGGCGCTTCGGGAATTTGGAAAGACTTGACTGACAACGTGAACGGCCTTGCCGGAAACCTGACGAACCAAGTGCGTAACATCGCCAAGGTGACCACAGCCGTTGCCAAAGGCGACTTGTCTCAGAAAATCACCGTTGACGCCAAAGGCGAAATCCTTGAACTGAAGAATACGATCAACGTCATGGTCGATCAGCTTAACTCGTTTGCAGCCGAAGTAACCCGTGTTGCCAAAGAAGTCGGTACACAAGGACGCTTGGGCGGTCAAGCCGACGTGAAAGGGGTGTCAGGAACCTGGAAAGACTTGACTGACAACGTGAACGGCCTTGCCGGAAACCTGACCAACCAAGTGCGTAACATCGCCAAGGTGACCACAGCCGTTGCCAAAGGCGACTTGTCTCAGAAAATCACCGTTGACGCCAAAGGCGAAATCCTCGAACTTAAAAACACCATCAATACCATGGTCGATCAGCTTAACTCGTTTGCAGCCGAAGTAACCCGTGTTGCCAAAGAAGTCGGTACGGAAGGAAAGCTCGGAGGCCAAGCCGACGTGAAAGGGGTGTCAGGAACCTGGAAAGACTTGACCGACAACGTGAACGGCCTTGCCGGAAACCTGACCAACCAAGTGCGTAACATCGCGAAGGTTTCGACCGCTGTTGCCAAAGGCGACTTGTCCCAGAAAATCACCGTTGACGCCAAAGGCGAAATCCTCGAACTTAAAAACACCATCAATATCATGGTGGACCAACTCAACTCGTTTGTCGCCGAAGTAACCCGCGTTGCCAAAGAAGTCGGTACGGAAGGAAAGCTCGGAGGCCAAGCCGACGTGAAAGGGGTGTCAGGAACCTGGAAAGACTTGACCGACAACGTGAATTTTATGGCATCAAACCTCACCAAGCAAGTGCGCGGTATTGTGAAGGTTGTGACGGCTGTGGCCAACGGAGACTTGTCCCAGAAATTCGTTCTCGAAGC
>OBEQ011432381.1_pt1 | contig 10324 bp, 14 predicted proteins | sample 1670901 | NCBI WGS metagenome assembly OBEQ01 (sample SAMEA104232315, study PRJEB22302) | groundwater metagenome | biome: forest; feature: aquifer; material: groundwater | place: USA | collected 2011-08-07 | depth 5.4 m | reverse complement strand
CATGGTTGGACAGGCTGAATTGCACAAGCCGCATTTTATGCAATAAGAAAATTGCAAATACTCTTCAACATCTTTTGGAGTCTGCAAAAATTCTTTCGCATCACTTGTTATTTCCGAGTCTTCTCTTATTATGTACGGTTTAAGCTTTTTATGACTTGAAAAAAGGCTGGTAAAGTCCACTACCAAATCTCGAATTATTGGAAAATTACTCATTGGTTCTACGGTAACTATGTCTGAATTAAGTTCCGAGATCTTTGTGTAACATGCTAATGATGGTTTACCGTTTATCTTCATTCCACAAGATCCACATGAAGCTTGCCTGCAAGAATATCTTACAGCTATGGAAGTATCAAGATGTTGTTTTACGTACAAAATAGCATCTAAAACCGTGGTCCATTTTTGCACCGGAACCTTAAACTCTACAAATTTATGCGATGATTCATGATTGGGATTGAATTTAGATATCATCAGGGTTATTGATTTTGGTGTAGGAACTGCAGTTTGAGAAACTTCCTCTGTCATTTTCGGAGAGATTGCAGCCATACTAAGAAATTCCCATGCCGGCCATTAATATAGTTCTAGAACCATAAGCGACGAGTGCTGTCATAGCAGAAATGCATCCCCAGTTGACAATTTTTTCGTATCCGATACCTTGCTTTAGCTCTAGTAGTATAACGCGTAATCCATTAAAACCGTGAATTGATAACAAGACTAACACTACTTCGAGCATCAGAGAGTAAGGCAATAAATGATAGTTAGCAATGACGTTTTCATATTGTAGCGAAACCGTAAAGTTCTGAGTCATCCTAAAAAGAATGTGAATTGCTACAAGTGCTACTGCTCCAAGCGCTGTTCCGTAATGTATTTTCATAATTACACTTTCGCGCATTTTAATCACCAAACAATACTCCTGCTCCGTACAGCATTGCAATAATTGCAAGTGCTATAGAAATCCAGATACTAGCTCTTTGTTTATAATTCAATGATGCAGCTTTGTAAGGATAATCTGGCGTGCCAGGTTTGCCAACGCCAATTCCACCATGGCCTAGCATTACTCTTATTCCGTTAGCAGTATGATATGCTGACATTCCTATAACCAAAATAAGTATAATGTGACCCTCAGTTGTCTGGGTTAATTCTAACATATTGTCCCATGCTACCTTACCATTTACTATTGCACTAGTTTCAATTACATGTCCGATCAAATAAAAAAGGAGCCCAAGACCTGTCAACCTCTGTAACCAATATGCAACGCGTTCAATCCCATAACGCGTCGGGTTTAGCATGCCTTTGATGCCTTCACGATTTGATTGTCTTTCCATCAATACTTTCTCTCCACTGGCTTGTATTTAGTAATAGTTACAGGATGCTCCTTGAGAGTGGGTTCTTTTGGGTCATAATATGCAAGCGTATGATGCAAAAAATTCTTGTCATCTCTTTCAGGATAATCGGTCCTTGCATGTGAACCTCTTGTTTCTTTTCTTCTTATGGCTCCTACCAACACTACTTCTGCAACTCGAAACATTGAATCAAGTTCCATGACATTAGTGAAGTTGGTATTGTATTCTTTTGCTTGATCATCAACATGTTTCCATGTTTTTTCTCTGAGCTCTCTCAATTTCTTTAGTCCCGAAACCAGATCTTTTTCATTTCTAAAGACATATGCTTTCTCGTTCATCATCTCGGTTAATTCTTGTTTAATTTCATATGGGTTCACATCTCCACGTCCACGAAATACTCCATCAAAGATTCTCTTTTCTTCAGCTGTAACAAGGTGTATCGGGAAGGGCGGTGGTGTGTTATCTAAAACATATTTTGCCGCAAGCTCGCCGGTTACTTTACCCCACACTAAACATTCACTGGTAGAATTTGCTCCCAGCCTATTTGCACCATGAACACTATTACAAGCAGCCTCGCCCGCTGCCCAAATTCCTTGTATTTCTGTTGCTCCGTTGATGTCGGTATGTATTCCTCCCATCATGTAGTGACAGACTGGTCTTACATCGATTGGTTCATTGCTAGGATCAATTCCAGAAAACTTGATTGAGATCTCACGAATAGCTGGGAGTTTTCTTGCAATAACATCTTCGCCAAGGTGCCTCAAATCAAGTTTTAAACAATCAACTCCTGATTCGTGCTTAAAGCCACGACCTTCATTTATCTCAGTCATCATTGCTCGTGATACTACATCTCTTGGCGAAAGTTCCATCTTTCCAGGCGCGTATCTTTTCATAAACCTCTCACCGTCCTTGTTAATTAGATACCCACCTTCACCCCTTGCCCCTTCGGTAATTAGTATGCCAGATGGCAAAATACCAGTTGGGTGGAATTGAACAAACTCCATATCCTTTAAGGCCAGTCCTGCACGGTATGCCATATCAAGTCCATCAGGTGTTGAAGAGAGTCCGTAGGTTGAATAACTGTAAATTCTACCTGCCCCCCCAGTTGCAATAATAAGAGCTTTTCCTTTTATGATATAGAATGTTCCACTTGCAAGCTCAATGGCTGTTACGCCACAAAACTTTTGTCCATCATGAATTATTGAAGTCGTAAACCATTCGTTGTAAAATTCTATATTATCAAATTTTTGGCATGTATCATATAGAGTCTGCATTTCATAAAATCCCACCTTGTCCTGAGCATACGTTGCCCTTGGAAAACTGAAACCTCCAAAATTTCTTTGCCCAATTCTCCCGTCTTCTCTTCTTGACCATGGCATACCCCAATGCTCAAGCTGATAAATTTCAGATGGCATTTCGTGCACCAGTCTTTCAACTACATCTTGATCAGCAAGGAAATCACTTCCCTTTACTGTATCGTAAACATGAGATTCTATGCTGTCTCCCTCTTCAGGAAAAAGGACAGCTGCTGTTCCCCCTTCTGCTGAAACAGAATGTGAACGCATAACTTGAAGTTTTGAAATAACTGCGATCTTTATTTGCGAGCTTGTCTTTGCAGCTTGAATTGCAGCACGTAGACCGGCAAGACCAGAGCCGACAATTAACAGATCATGTTCTATCGTGTCGGTCATGTTTAGACATCTTCCTTTTCAAATTAGATAAATATGTCTTGTGAAGGATTTGCACAAATTAAAATCGAATCATTAATATATATCGCTAGCGATATCGCTAGTGATGTTCGCACAATGGGTTCAAAGAGTTGGAAGTTCAATCCCAAGAGGATTTTCAAGATATTTCATTTTAGATGCATTGAAGAAAAAACCATGCACTGGTAAGGAGATAATTAACGAAGCGGTTGCACAGAGTGAAGGCAAGTGGAAACCTTCTCCAGGATTAATCTATCCTCTGCTTGGTAGATTACTTGATGAAAATCTAATCGAAGAAACAAAGGATGGTAAGTATCAGATAACTAGGAGGGGGAGAGCGATGACAGATGATCTTGAAGCCATAAATAAAATAATCAAAAAACAGCTTGACGTTGTATTCAGAGTAAGCGGCATTGGAAAGTTTGTAGCCATGGATCTTCTCGAACGTATAACAAGCATAGGAAACATACTTAGCTCTAATGTTTCAAATATGACAAAAGAGGAGACTGTAAAGTACAGGAAATTTCTGGAGTCAGAGTTGCAAAAACTCGATTCTGCCGAAAAAAAATCACGTGGAAAGGAAATCAAGATTAATTAAACCATAAATAACTGCCAATAACAATATCAGCAATTGGTAAGCCTGAGAAAGTTATTATACGATAATTCTTCGCCACTTGTTGTTCCTGGTGTGTATGACGCAATAGGCGCCAGAATAGCTCAGAAGGTGGGTTTTGAAGCGATGTTTCAAACTGGTTACGGAACATCTGCTACTTTGCTTGGAATGCCTGACTATGGATTTATAGGCCCAACCGAAACCGTGGAAAACGCAAGAAGGATTTGTCGCGCAGTTTCGGTCCCTGTAATTGTTGATGCTGATACAGGTTATGGGAATCCACTCAGTGTTTGGAAGCTTGTAAAGGACTTGGAATCTGCCGGAGCCTCTGGAATTTTTCTTGAAGATCAAAAATGGCCAAAAAGATGCGGCCACATGAGTGGTAAAGAAGTAATTCCTAAGGAGGAGTATGCAGAAAAGCTACGAGTTGCGTTAGATGCAAGAAAAAACAAAGATTTCATAATTGTAGCGAGAACCGATGCAAGAGCCCCGGAGGGACTTGATGCTGCAATAGAACGCGGCAAACAATACAGGAAGATTGGCGCAGATGCAATTTTTGTTGAAGCACCAAAATCTGTTGCCGAAATGAAAAAGATTGGAAGGTCAATAAAGGCACCACTTGTCGCAAATATGATTGAGGGTGGTGCAACGCCACTTCTTTCTGCACAAAAGCTTCATAAAATTGGATTCAAACTTATTTTATATCCATTGTCTATTCTCTTTGCAAATGCGTTTGCTTCTTTGCAAGTCATGCGTGAGCTAAGAAGAACTGGTACAACTACTCGGCATAGAAAAAATCTCGTTCCATTTGACCAGTTCAACAAAATTGTTGATCTAGCTAAATTCAGGAATATGGAGAGAAGGTACGTTATAAAGAGATAAAAAAAGGAAAAAATCCCTCAAGTCAATGGGTTTCCTATGTAGTGTTTCGCTTTACTTCTATATCTATGGTGGAAACGTTTCTTGATCGTCCATCTTGCGATTCTAGCATCTCTGATCCGATCTTGATGTTTCCGATAGAATAGCCAGCATTTTCAGTTTTTCGCGCAACGATTTGTGCTACGTCCACTGCACGGCCAATGCTGAGCCCTCTTGCCTTGATAGATACTCTTGGTTGGTTTGCCAGCTGTATTAGCGTAGATGTAACGTACGCCATCAGCGGTTTCTTTCCTATATAGATAGTCTCTCTAGACTCGGACATGCCAAATTGTTATAATTTAGGATAATTTAAATCTAAGAATGTAAAACTGGGCTCGTTGAATTTTGCGATCTATTTTATTCTAATTTTCCTTACATTTGGCGTGGGTTATACATATGGATATGGTGAAATTTCTGCCTCTGACTTTAGAATAGTAAATTCTTTAGGTCAGGATATTAATTCTCCTGTAGTCGAACAACAACTAAACCTTCAGATCTCACTTACAAACCTTAGTGACAAAAACGTTGACTGGGTATATATTGTCCAAATTATCGATTCTAATGGAGCAGTCGTGGATGTTAATTTTGTAACAGGATCACTTGTAAAAAACCAGACACTAAAGCCTGCCCTCTTTTGGATACCGCACTTAGATGGTGTTTATAAAATTGAAACTTTTGTGTGGAACAATTTACATGACATAGATCCGCTCGCGTCAAAATCTACTTTCACTATAACTGTGACATAAAATATTTTATGGAAAATCTGTAATATGCAACCGTAGTTTATCAGTGCAACTGCCATTACGAGTGGTATCAAAAGTCATTAGATGAGGTTTGTAGAATAAAAATTTCATCAACACGCTGCAAGATTTTAAAAAAGTGGACCGGGTGGGATTTGAACCCACGATCTCACCCATGCCAAGGGCGTATCCTACTGGGCTAGACGACCGGCCCATAATTTGCAATCAGAATCATCTGATTTGCATTAACTTTTTTCGAGAGGTTATTAACGTTTAGTTGTAACAGTAAAAAATTCATTATCAAAATAACATAAGATATTTAACCATCATGTGAGACAATTTTCGCGTGGTTGTTGACAATAAAGCTACTCTAGCATATATTCAAATACAAAAAGAGGATCTTGCCATTTTCAGACTAGTGCCAAAAGATACACCAGTACCAGAATACAAAGCTGGTCAGTTTATAACAATTGGATTGCACGTCCCAAGCGAAAACAAAATTGTAAGGCGTGCATATTCTATTGCATCGCATCCGGAAAACAGAAAATATGTCGAGTTATACATAAGGTGGGTTAGAAAACCAGTTCCAGGTCGTCTTACCACACAACTATTTAGTTCAAAAGAAGGTGATGAAATATACTGGGTAAAACCAACAGGTGCTTTTACAATTGATGAAAAAAATCATGAAGGTGTAAAGGACGAGAGAAGGATAGTTTGTATGGGTGGAGGAACGGGTCTTGCGCCTTTTGTGAGTTGCGCTCAACATCTTCATGACACAGGAAGTAAAAGAGAGCTAGTCGTACTACATGGAGCAAGTTACGTTGATGAGCTTGGTTACAAGGAATTTCTATCGGATTTAGAATACGAAAGTCTTGATAGAGGCAGAGACAAGTGGAATTTCAGATACAGGGCAACTATAAGTAGGCCCGAAGAGTGGTTCAATAGGTCTTGGGGTGGTCAAATAGGCAGAGTGGAAACATTCTTGAGAGTAAAAAATGGCGAAATGTCCCCGCTTGAGAAGTTAGTTGGAGAGAAGATAACTAAAGAAAACACCGTATTTTTAATTTGTGGATGGCAAGGAACAATAGATGGATGCATGGACTTACTAACACCAAAGGGTTTAGTAACTGAGAGAACCAAGAGACCAGACAAGAGCTTTGAGATAAAGTACGAATCTTACGGTTAGCTTATCAATTTACTATTTGAAAAGATAATATTGAATGCCCAGAGGCTGTTTTACGGGGACGTAGGTTAGCTTGGTAGACTGCCAGCCTCGGGCGCTGGATGTCGTGGGTTCAAGTCCCATCGTCCCCATTTCTTCTATGAGTAAGATTTGTGATAAGTTGCTTATTTGTTTTAGAGACAGTACTGTAGATTCAGACATTTGGTGAAAATTTTGTTAAGCATTGAAATATGACAAGACTTCTAGTATGAAGTAAATTTGACTACGGCAATATATCTCGCGCACCTAAATCCTGTAACAAACTCACATATCGAGATTATAAAAGAACTCAAAAAAGAAAATGAAGTGCGTGTTATGCCGGTTGTATTTATGAAAAAAGATAAGGAGATCAACAGTAGAAGTTTTCCTTTCAGTTTTCAACTAAGAAAGAAAATGCTTCAGTCAGTCTTTGACGACTCAATTTTAATCCTTTCAAATTATACTTTTTACTCCCCTTTTGCTAGATACATGCCACCTCTTCTTTCACCATTTTCATGGAATATCAAAGAAAAGATACTTGATGGGATTTCAGAAGAATATTTCACATACACAGGAGATAGTACGGAAGGATTTGTACTAAAGCTCTACGGACTCAATCCCAAGATAGGTACAAGGAAAAGTATCTCTGCTTCCTTTGTAAGAGAAAAGATGTTTGAAGAAGCTCTTGGCAATGATACAGATTGGGAAAAATATGTTCCCCAAGAGGTAATAAAGATAATACGTGAAAATTGGCAAATTGTAAAAAAATACTCGGTTGAACAAGATTACACCCATAAAATTCTTGGAATGAAATTTCCACGAGATGGTTTCTGGTAGAAATAGATTAATTACAGGCACCTTCGTTGTTTTATATGAAAACTTTCAAGGCAAATTTTGCGTGGTTTGATGGTAAGTTCGTAAGAACAGATGATGCAAAAGTTTCCGTGATGACTCATGCCATTCACTACGGAACATCTGTTTTTGAGGGATTGCGTGGTTACTGGAATGCAAAAAATCTTAACATCTTTAGACTTGATGATCACATTAGGCGATTTAGGAATTCTGGCAAAATTTATTCGATTTCATTAAGATTTTCTGATAAGGAGATATCAAACGCAATAATTGGCCTATGCAAGAAAAATGAAGTAAGGCAGTCCTGTTATATCCGACCTTTTTATTTTGTTGGAGAATACGGAATAAACTTGAACGTTACAGAAAAGGCCCCTACCCATATGGCAGTAGTTTTGCTACAGTTTTCGGATCTCTTTAACAGAAATGGAATAAGAGCCGGAGTATCTTCATGGAGACGGATTCATGACGTCTCCACTCCAATCTTTGCTAAGATGGGCGGAAATTATTTGAATTCGATTTTAGCTACACAGGAAATCAAACGTAATGGCTTCGATGAGGCCATAATGCTCGATCAGTTGGGAAATGTGAGCGAGGCTCCAGGTGAAAACATCTTTTTGGTACGAAACGACAAGGTTCTGACCCCATCTTTCAGCTCTTCAGCGCTTGAAGGAATAACAAGGGACTCTGTCATAAAACTTGCTCATGACTTAGGATATGACGTAATAGAAAGAGAAATTCCGCGGACTGAGATGTATCTTGCTGATGAAATTTTTCTCACCGGAACTGCCGCTGAGATCACACCAGTCATTGCTGTAGACGCTAAAAAAGTTGGAACAGGACATGCTGGAAAGATAACAAAACGCATACGTTCAATCTATTCAGATATAGTAATGGGTAAGAACAAGAAATACTCTCACTGGATAACATCGGTGTATTAGCTTGAAAGTTGTTCAAATAGGGATTGGTGGCTGGGGTAAAAATCATGCCAGAATACTTTCGCAGCTTGGTGTTCTCAGTGCAGTTTGTGATGCCGATCCGACACGAGCAAAAGAGTTTGGAACAAAATATTCTGTAAATCATTATTCTTCTGTTGATTCTCTTTTACAGTCAGAAAAATTTGATGCGGCAATAGTAGCTACTCCAACATCAACTCACTTCTCAGTGGCCACTGTACTATTGCAACAAAAGAAAAATGTTTTCGTAGAAAAGCCAATGACTTACTTATCCCATGAAGGAGAAGATCTTCTGAAACTTGCCAAGAAGAACAAAGTTATTTTGACATGCGGTTATATTGAAAGATTCAACCCAGCGGTTGCTTTAGTTAAAGAGTATGTAAAGTCCAAAAAATACGGGGAGCTTATAATGCTTGAATTTCATCGCGAAAGCAGGATGCCTCCTCACATAAAGGATGTAGGAATAATTTATGATACTTCTGTACATGACATTGACACAGCTATGTGGCTTTTCGATGATACACCCGAAGTAGTTTTTGCAAGATCAGGCAAGATAAGACATGAACATGAAGACTTTGCGACCATAATGCTTGGCTTTAAAGACAATAGGGTCGCCGTTATCTCATCAAACTGGATAACTCCCACAAGGGTAAGAAGATTTAACGCTGTATGTGGTGACGCAATAATTTCTTCTGATTTCATCTCACAAGAAGTAAAGGTTGAAACAAATAATGGAACTGAAATTCCAAGAAAGGAAATAGAGGAACCATTGCTTTTGGAAATAGAAAATTTTCTTGCATCTGCTGAAGGTAAGGAAAAAATATTGGTAGAGCCAGAGCAAGCCGTAAACACAACAAAGATTGCTGAAGCAGCACTTTTATCTAGTCAAAAAGGAACTCCGATTTATCTAGATCTAAAATGAATAAAAAAATGATAGAAATTCTGGCTTGCCCTATAGACAAGCATTTTCCACTTGAGGTTTACGAAACCAAGTCTAAGGATCAGATTATATCAGAAGGGGCCATCTACTGTTCAAAATGTGCTAGATTCTATCCAATAATAGAAGAAATTCCCATAATGTTACCAGATGAATTAAGGGATAAGAATCAGGATATAGAATTTTTGAAAAGGAATCAATCAGCCTTACCAGAAAAAATAACAAAGCATGCATCACCGTGGCACTTGTGATAACTTTGGTGAAAAATTTTATCTCAAAGAAAGCAAAGATTGGAAAGAACGTCAGAATATGGCATTTTGCTTATGTGGGTGACAATGCAGAGATAGGTGACAATGTGAAAATTGGCTCACTTGCACATATTGATTATGGCGTAAAGATAGGAAAAAATACCATGATAGAGGGAATGGTATACATTCCTCCCCTTTCACGCATAGGAAAAAATGTCTTTATCGGTCCTGCAGCAGCCCTTACAAATGATCCCTATCCTCCAAGTAAGAAGCTCATAGGTGTCACAATAGAAGATGGAGCGATCATAGGTTCTAGCGCAGTAATTAGGGCAGGAGTAACTATTGGCAAGAATAGTGTTGTAGCTATGGGAGCAGTAGTCACAAAAAATGTTCCTTCAAACACCGTTGTCATGGGTGTTCCTGCCAAGCGCAGATATTCAAGAAAAGAGTATGACAAAAAGAAAACAGTGTGGGAAAAAAGTTAATGTTTAATCTGTCTGCGAAAGATCCAATTCTTTATTTTTGAAAGAACATAAACCCAAATTGCTACAAATGTTATAGCAATAATAGCTTTTACTATAGAGGAATAAAATAATGGAGGTTCCAGTGTTAGGTAGCCTTGTATCTTGATTGATTCTGAAATTGTGACCAATATTACACAGCCTCCAATTATCAATATCCACATGATAAAAATGAACAAAAAAATTTGAGGCCCTTTCATATCTTCACGACCGTCATAAAGGCTGTGATAATTGCTAAAAATGCAGAAAAGACAGCTAGTTTAAAGATAAAAAATCCAATTTCTTTTTCTGTCAT
>OBEQ012871566.1_pt1 | contig 10325 bp, 10 predicted proteins | sample 1670901 | NCBI WGS metagenome assembly OBEQ01 (sample SAMEA104232315, study PRJEB22302) | groundwater metagenome | biome: forest; feature: aquifer; material: groundwater | place: USA | collected 2011-08-07 | depth 5.4 m | reverse complement strand
TTCTCCGATCACTATTTGGAAGTTCCATATGATCTTTCCAATGTGATGTTTATTACCACAGCCAATATTTTGGACACAGTCCCACCAGCTTTGCGAGATAGACTGGAGATTATTCGTTATCCCGGCTATACTGAAGATGAAAAGTTTCATATTGCCAAAAAGTTTTTAATTCCAAAACAAATTACAAATCATGGACTAAAGAGTGACCAAATTGAATTTGAGGATCAGGTAATCTACTCCATTATTAGGGAATATACCAGAGAAGCAGGAGTGAGGAATTTAGAAAGAGAACTCTCCGCAGTTATGAGAAAAGTGGCAAGAAAGATTGCTGAGAATGGTGAGGTTAAGAAATTCATAATTACTCCAAAAGATATTCATGGTTTCTTGGGTCCAATTAAATTCTTGCCGATTTTGGCTGAGAAAGAGGATGAGATAGGTATGGCAACAGGACTGTCTGTGACAGAAGCAGGAGGAGAAGTTTTGTTCATGGAAGTAACTTTGATGCCGGGAAAAGGAAGTTTACTTTTGACTGGCCAGTTAGGTGATGTGATGAAAGAATCAGGTCAGGCTGCAATGAGTTATGTTAGGGCGCATTGGGCCGGTATTGGTCTGCCAGAGAGATTTTTCCAAAAAGTTGATGTCCATGTCCATGTTCCGGAAGGAGCAATACCCAAAGACGGTCCTTCGGCAGGAATCGCCCTGACAACTGCCATAGTTTCCGCATTTACCAAGGTAGCTGTACATAAAGATGTGGCAATGACAGGAGAGGTAACTTTGCGGGGAAGAGTTTTGGAAATTGGCGGTTTTAAAGAAAAAGTTTTAGCAGCACACAGAGCCGGAGTAAAGGTAGTTATAGCTCCCGGCGATAATGAGAAAGATTTGGAAGATATACCTGATTATGTCCAAAAAGATTTAAAGTTTCACTTTGTTAAACACATGGATGATGTGTTAAGTGTGGCTTTGGTAAGACCACCTGCACTATCTCTGCCCAAAAGAGCTCCCATGCATTCCCCCCAACCAGCCTTGGCTTAAAACATCTACTGTGATACTATAAATAAGTGGCCACTAAATCCAGTCAAAAAGGTGCTGTAGTTCCATTAATACTCATAATAGCCTTTATTACCCTCTTTTTTTATGGGATTTACATATATCTTTTTGGAAACCCATTTACCATAAAAAAGCAATTAAAGCAGTTTAAAGAGGAGCAAGAACAGGAAAAGAAGTATTTTTATTTATTTAGAAATAGTCCGCATATACTTCACCCCACCTATTTACCTCCTAATGTAGATAAACCAGTTGAAAGGGACTGGGGTGGATGGAGAGATAAGGTTGAAAATATAGGATTAGCATATCATTACAGTTGTAATGGTCAGGAGGATTCGTTTTCAATCATCCATATGCCTATTAGTCGCGATTATGAAAGGGTTGGGTTCATTCTTAATGAATACAGAACTAACCAGTTGGGAGTGGGAAAAACAATTGAGGAGGTTAGTGTTAATGGAAAACCAGCCTACTTTCTGGTGAATAAAGAAAATAGGACAGCTTACAATAAAATATTAGGATGGGAAACAGATAAGACAATCTTAAATATTTGGGGTTTCCCTAATTGTGATTTACCTAAAGAGGAACTTATTAAAGTTGCGGAATCTATGCAGCCAGGTAAATAGTGATCTATCCACGGGATGCCCATACATCCCCCTCAACCAGCACTGGCATAAGCTACCCTCGTAATTTATAAAGCTTTTAGAAAGTCTTCTATTGAAATGCCGACATCATCTTCAATGATTGATTTTAGAAGAGGTTTCTTAATAGTTTTTCCTGCATGAATTGGTAGTACAGTTTTGCGACTGGTGGTTGGATTTACCAGAATCAGATGAGAACCTTTTTGTCGATCTTCCACAAAGCCGAGTTTCTTTAGGGTTTTTATAACTTTTCTAGAATTTAAGGCTGGAACTGATTTCACTAAATTATATTATATGAAACTTCGACTTTACCTTGAAGAATTCTTCCTTCTTGTGGGATTTTTTCTTTGTGATGCATTAGACTTTCTAGATAAAGTTCAATAGCTTCTTTAATATTTTTTTCAGTTTCTTCTATAGTTTCTCCTTGAGTGTGACATCCTGTTAAAGCAGGTACATATGCAACATAACCCCCCTCAGGAGCCTCTTCATAAATTACGGAGAAAGATAGTACTTTTGAATCTTTATTTAACATAACCCTACAATTATATCAGTCCCTTATCCACTTGACAACCAGAGAGAGAGTCATAATGGAATTATATGGCAGAAGTAGCTCCTACAGAAGTAACTCCAAGTAGAGGAAATTTTCTATCTCGAAGATGGGAAGATTTAAGGGGTTTAGTTAGTCCTCGAGAAAAAAGCCGAACACAACTTGACCAAGAAGCTAGAGATGAAGCCAGAAGAATCTCAGGAGAGTTATCTAAGAGAACTGGTAATAAAGGAGTTTATATTGATGTAGGTTATGGTGCTGGTTTTCATATGGGTGGTAGTGTTGACGAAAGACATGGCATATGGTCTCCTGGTTTCTTTGTTAGTTTGGCTTTCGATGGAGATCAAGCAGCCTCATTTTATGAAGAATTTAGAAACCTTTCTCCTAATGAAAATACTACTTTAGTTGTATCTCCTTTTAATGCAAGAGCAGATGCAACCTTAAAGGATGAAACTGAGGTAGTCAGAAAGATAGCAGAAGTTTCAAAAGAGCATGGTTGGCCTATGCCAAGGATTATTGGTTTGGTTGATGTTAAAGAAAAACATAACTACAACGGATTGAATAGAGAATTTCCTGACCAGTATTTAGGTACAATCAACCATAATGATTGGGACCCTCATATTTACAATGAAGCAATCTATACTGTTGTAGAAAGAAATCTACCAACAAGCGAGATGAGAACTCTAGAAGATCTTATGGTTAAAATGGGCGAAGCAAGAGACAGCTATCATAAATTCCTCAGAGATCGTCTAGGTTTTGTACGTTATTAAACTTCTTCCCATATTTCGCTTCATAATCTACTTCTTGACGCATGGGTACTTTATACTGTAAATTCAAAATACCACTTGCCCTCTGCCACTAGTTTTTCATAATATTATATAGATTCCCGCTTTCGCGGGAATGACAAATCCTCATTTACATGAGGATGACAAAATAGAAACATGGATTTAATTGCAAATAATATAAATATAATTATCTGGGCTGCGGTGGCAGTTTCCCTTGGCTATGGTTTTTGGTTAATTTTGGATATTATGCGACATCCAGCAGGGGACTCCAAAATGCAGGAGATTGCAGCGGCGATCCAAGAAGGAGCAGCAGCTTATCTAAAAAGACAATATATGGTGGTTGCTTTGGTGGCACTGGTTTTGGCAGCTGGTATTTATTATGGACTGGGAACAAATAGCGCCATTGGTTTTTTAGTTGGTGCCTTTTTATCTGCCCTTGCCGGATTTATTGGTATGAGTGTGGCTGTTAGAGCAAATGTTAGGGTGGCAGAAGAAGCAAAAAAAGGACTTAAAGGAGCTTTTGGGCTAGCTTATAAAGGCGGGGCAGTGACTGGATTTTTGGTAGTTGGACTTGCGCTAGCTTCGGTTTATGGCTTTTATCAATATACTGGTGGAGATCTTAACTCTTTGATAGGACTAGCTTTTGGAAGTTCCCTTATTTCTGTTTTTGCCAGGCTTGGAGGAGGAATTTTTACCAAAGGGGCAGATGTGGGAGCTGATCTGGTAGGTAAGCTGGAAGCAGGAATTCCCGAGGATGATCCAAGAAATCCGGCAGTGATTGCCGATAACGTTGGAGATAATGTTGGTGATGATGCAGGGATGGCAGCGGATATTTTTGAGACTTATGTGGTAACTGCCATTGCTTCGATGATTTTGGGGCAACTTCTTTTTCCGGGTTTTCAAAATGCCGTGATTTTTCCTCTGGTGATTTTGGCAATGGGTATCTTTGCATCCATCGCAGGAAGTTTTTTTGTAAGACTTAAACTTAAAAATATCATGGGTGCACTATATAAAGGCCTTGCTGTTACAGCTTTGTTTTGTGCAATTTTATTTTACCCTGTGACAGCATCTTTAATGGGAGCAAGTGCAGTTTTTCCAGTTTTTAATTTATATCTGGCCTCACTTGTGGGGGTATTGGTTACTGCCGGGATGGTTTTGATTACGGAATATTACACCGGCACTAAATATAGCGCTGTGCAAAATTTGGCAGAGTCATCGAAAACAGGCCATGCCACCAATGTTATCCAAGGACTAGCTTTATCTATGAGATCTACTTTCTGGCCGGTTCTTTTAATCTCTGCTGCAGTGATTTTTAGCTACGGCCTAGCAGGTCTTTATGGAATAGCGCTGGCCGGAGTAACAATGCTTTCTTTGGCTGGAATGGTGGTGGCAATTGATGCTTTTGGTCCAATTACAGATAACGCCGGGGGAATTGCTGAAATGGCAGGTTTACCTCAAAAAGTAAGAAATGTGACAGATCCTTTGGATGCTGTTGGAAATACCACAAAAGCAGTTACCAAGGGTTATGCAATAGCTTCAGCAGCCCTGGCGGCCTTAGTTTTATTTGGAGCGTATACAGAGGCATTTTCTTCTCAAGGTCAAGAGATTATTTTTTCTCTGTCTGATCCAAAAGTATTGGTGGGTCTTTTTATAGGCGGTTCACTGCCATATCTTTTTGCTTCATTTGCCATGGAGGCAGTAGGGAAAGCAGCAGGAGCTGTGGTTGAAGAGGTAAGAAGGCAATTTAGAACTATCAAAGGAATTATGGAAGGAACTGCTAAGCCAGATTATGCAAAATGTGTTTCTATAGTTACCGCTGCAGCACAAAGGCAGATGTTTGTCCCGGCTCTAATTCCGGTTTTGGCACCGGTAATAGTAGGGTTTCTCTTGGGGCCGGTTGCTTTGGGAGGGATGCTGGTTGGGTCAATAGTCACAGGAATTTTTGTGGCAGTTTCTATGACTACAGGTGGAGATGACTGGGATAATGCTCAAAAGTATATACAAACAGGGAAATTCGGAGGAAAAGGTTCTGAGGCTCACAGGGCAGCGGTTACAGGAGATACGGTTGGTGATCCATACAAAGATACAGCTGGACCGGCCATTAATCCAATGATTAAAGTAGTTAACATTGTTGCTTTACTTCTAGTCCCCTTTTTAAGATGAGAGTGCATTTTTTACCTCATTAACTACTTGATCCGGGGTGTAGGATGCCTTAATTAAATAGGCTTGAGCTCCTAATTCAAACCCCTCTTTAATTACTGCTTCTTGTCCCAAGTTTGTCAAAAGGATAGTTGTCATAGGAGAATTTGGATTATTGGTTTTAAACTCTCGCAGTACCTGTAACCCATTCATTCCCGGTAACATTATATCCAGTAACATTAGATCAAACTGTTCATTTTTCAAAAGATCCAAACCAGCTTGTCCGTCTGCTACACTTTTGACCAAAAACCCTGCCTTTATTAGCTGTCTTGTATATAATTCCCGGATAAAATCTTCATCTTCAACAAGTAAGATTTTTTTATTCATTAAATCTATTGTAACTTATATTCACATTGGGTTCAAGAAACTGATATAATCTGGGGGAGCGCGGCGCATTAGTCAAGCGGTTAAGACGCTGCCTTCTCAAGGCAGAGTGAGGGGTCCGACTCCCCTATGCGCTACAAAAACCTTTAGATTGACTTTTGGGTATAAATTAAATTAAACTATGGGCGAATTTGTCCATTAAATGAATAAAATTACTAAAAGCCTAAAATCTGTCAAGAATACTTATCTTACTGCCAAAGGTTTAGCTGATGCTAAAGAAGAACTTGAGTATTTAAAAAAGACAAAGAGAGTTCAGATTGCAGAAAAAATTCATCAGGCAAGAGAATATGGTGATCTGGCTGAGAATTCAGAATATGATGCTGCCATGGAAGAGCAATCCCTGGCTGAAAACAGAATTACCGAGCTTGAAGCTATCCTAAAAAGTGTTAAAGTTATTGCCAAGGAGACAGACAGCCAATTTGTAGTTATTGGATCAACTGTCAGGATAAAGATGGATGATGGGATAGATGAGTTTATGATTGTGGGAAGAGTTGAGGCAGATCCATCCAAAAAAAGGATCTCTAATGAATCCCCTCTCGGCTCAGCTTTACTTGGAGTGAAAAAGGGAGAAGAAGTTGAGGTGACAACACCAATTGTAAGATATAAATGCAAAGTATTGGAGATAAAATGATGTTTTACAGAAAATATAAATTGAATAAAAAAGTTTACGCTAATCTATCTAAAGAGGATAGATTAATTTTGAAAATTTTAGAAGATGTAGTCAAAGATGTTGCTACTTTATATGAGTTTCAACTTAAAGAAGGTTTTTATCCAAAAGGAGTTACCAAAGCAGAGGTTGAACATGCTGCTAAAATTGATCCTGAAATACTCTCACCCTTCACCTTTGTACAGAGAAAAAATGGCAAATTAGAGGCCATACCTTATCATACTCATTATTCCAAATATCTGAAACCTTTGGCTAAGAAAATAGAAAAAGCAACTGAGGTTTGCACCAATCAATCCTTTAAGCTATACCTGGAGGCTCGCGGGAAATTCTTGATTGATGGTAATCTTAATGAAGTATATAAGGCATGGGTAAATGTTAAAAACTCTAAATTAGATTTTAATGTAGGTCCTTTTGAGACCCATCTTGATAAATTACTGAATATAAAAAGAGCTTTTCAATCTTTTGTGGGTATTATAAACAAAACTGATACCAAACTTGCTGAACAATATAAAGAGACATTATACTCTTCAGCAAAATTGAGCTTTAGTAAATATCATTCCACAGAAATTGCAAAAAGGGGGGTAAGTGTATTTGTGGAATTTATCCCCGCAATAGCAGGTTATCCGGCAGATGTTCTCTCTTCAGGTGAACATTTTCCACAAGATTTAGATTTAGCCTTAAAGCACGGGGCCAAAACTGTAATTTATGCTTCACAATATGAGCTAAAATTTGAGAAGCTATACTATCCTATTTTTAAAACAATTTTCGAGAAAAGATTTGCCTCAAAGTATTCAAAAGAGTTACTTTTGGAAGCAACAGGTTGGAGTATATTACTTTACGAGCTTGGAAAACAATTGCATAAGTTTAGGGGAGCAAAAGAAAGATTACAAGAGTTATATGCTCCAATAGATGAGGCAAATGGTTTTGCCTCAGGTATAGAACACAGCAAGCACCTGGTTGTTAAAGGGTTACTCTCTCAGGAGCAGCTTGAAGCCATTATTATCATACATATAGTTTGGATGGTAGCAGACTGGTTACTTTATAAAGACAATATTGTTAAACAGTCTCATATGATTGGAAATTCTATTCTGCTTAACTCTTATCTATCTAGTGGGGCTTTGAAAGAGAGTGAAGGTATTTCTTGGCCTAATTTCTCCAGAATCTTCTTTGAAATAGAGGAAATGACATACAAACTGGTTTATCTTTTGCAAAAAGGTTCATATAAAGAGACAGAACAATTCATTAAAAGAAATGCAAATCTTAAGATTTTTGAACGATTATCCAAAAGTTTGAGCAAGATAAACACTCAAGTTTGATATCTTCCAAGTATTGCATTGTTGTGATATAATATCTCAAATTTCCCCTACGTAAGTTAGGGAATTATAAATATGTTTAAAGAAAGATTAATACTGGCAATACCATCAGGCCCGCAAGTACCAGGGCAGCCGAGACATTCAGAAGGTTCCAGGTTAGCTGTGCCAACCCACAGCTTCCTACGTAATGGTATCGGTTGGGATTATATTTTGGATGGCTACTTTTCCTACGTAGAAGGAGATCCTATGGAAATAGCCGAGTTTAGAGGTGCAGATATACCAAAAGTTGTAGCCGAAAATAGGGCTCATGTGGGGATAGTTGGACTAGATCATGTTTTGAACTTACCTGATGAAGACTTGGAACACATTGAGATACTACGTAAGTTGGGGTACGGTAAATGTGAGTTTAGGCTTGGGGTACCTAAAGATCTGGGATATTCCAAAGATTCTAAGTTGGAAGACGTAGCAGGTTTAAGAGTTGCGACTGCTCTACCAGTAGTTGCTATGAGAAAATTTCAAGAGAGACGTGTTTCTGTAACAATTGTCCCAATGGATGGTCATGTTGAAAATGCATATCGCTATAAAATGGCTGATGCTATAGTTGATATAACACAAAGTGGTGGTACTATGGATAGAAATGGCCTAACGCCTGCAGAATCTCTTGAGTCTTTCGAAGCTGTTTTGATTGGTAATAAGTACCCCTTAATAGGAAGAGAGAGGATAAAGAATAAATTATTAACTAGCGTAGATAGGGCTTTGAGAAATCCAAGTACTTGGATGATTCAAGAAACCCCCACTACTAACACTAATAGTATCTCTACAAATGGTCATATACAGGTTATCGAAGAACAATCTCATCAATCAGCTGTAATTTAAGCTTTCTAAAAAGATAATATTCACTTTATCTAGTTCTTCAGTTATACTCTATCCATGGCTTTAGAGAGTTTGCAGAAGGAAAGATTAAAAAAATTAAAAAATATTAAAAATTTGGGGATAAATCCTTATCCTTCTAAATCCAATAGAAAGCACACTGCTGCTGTTGCCCGCAAAATGATGGGCAAAAAAGTTTCTGTTGCAGGCCGTATTCGTTCCCTTCGTCCTCATGGAAAAATTACCTTTGCAGATTTGGAAGATGCCTCAGGAAAAATTCAAGTTTTCTTTTCTCAAGAGGAATTAAATGGTGAGAAGTATGAATTCTTAACAAATCTTGACATTGGAGATTTCATAGAAGCAACAGGTGAAGTTTTTAAAACACAAGCCGGTGAGATTACTGTCAGAGTTTCAGATTATAAAATGCTTTCAAAAAGCATAAGACCCCTTCCTTCGCAGTGGTATGGATTGGAGGATGTGGAGGAAAGATACAGACAAAGATATGTGGATTTAATTATTAATTCAGGAATTAGAAAAGTTTTTGATATTCGACATAAGACAGTTAGGCTAATAAGAGAATTTATGCAGGAAAAAGGATTTATAGAGGTTGAAACTCCGACACTGCAGCCAATCTATGGAGGAGCAACTGCCAAACCTTTTACAACACATCATAATGCCTTAGACATAAAACTGTACTTGCGAATTGCCGATGAGCTTTATCTTAAAAGACTAATAGTAGGGGGTTATGAGAAAGTATTTGAAATTTGCAAAGACTTCAGAAATGAGGGAATAGACAAACAACATAATCCTGAATTTACAATGATCGAGTTTTACTGGGCATATGCTGACTATAATGATTTAATCCCCTTTACAGAAGAATTTGTGTCATCAATAGTTAAACAAATTCATGGAGGTTATAAATTTAAATATGAAGGTACAAAGTTAAATTTTAAACCTCCATATAAAAAAATTACCTTTAACCAGTTAATTAAAAATACCTGTGGGATAAATTTGGATCAAGCGGATACAGAAGGTAAACTGCTTGCTGCAATTAAAGCCAAAAAAATAAAATTGGACCTTCAAGGTGTGGTTGGATACGGACCTTTATGTGATGAACTTTATAAAAAAATAGCAAGGTCAACAATATTGCAGCCCACTCACGTTTTAGATTATCCTGTTGCAATGAGACCCCTAGCAAAAACAAGAGAGGATAATCCGGCAGTTTCTGAAAGTTTACAGCTTTTATGTTTCGGGTTTGAATTAACTAACTCGTATTCTGAATTAAATGATCCAATTGAGCAAAAACAAAGATGGCTTGAAGAAATGAAACTTGCAAAAAGAGGGTTGGAAGAACATCAAGTTATAGACGGCGATTATATAAGAGCTTTGGAGTATGGTATGCCCCCGACAGCAGGTTGGGCAATTGGGATTGACAGATTTGCGGCTATCCTTGCGGGGCAACATACTATAAAAGATGTGATATTATTCCCAACACTTAGACCTGAAAAGAAAAAATGAAAATAAATGATTTAAAGAAAATTTTAAAAGTTTTTTTAACTTTGCAGTGGGCTAAAGAACTGCCCAGACAGGGTTTTATTGCCATGGGTTTTAAAAGAAATGAGGCAGACTCTGTTGCAGCTCACTGCTTTTCCACAGCTCTTCTTGCTTATTTTTTGGCAAGGCAGTTGCAAAAAGAGGGGATAAATTTGGATGCTGAAAAAGTTTTAAAGATGGGTTTGGTACATGATATTGGTGAAACAATTGTTGGAGATGTAGGGACTTTTGTTAAAGGTATGGCAGGGGGGGGTTTTAAAAATATTGAAGAAGAAGGAGGTAAAACTTTGGTTAAAGGGGTAGATGGGGGGGGTGAAAATATTA
>OBEQ011782550.1_pt1 | contig 10325 bp, 13 predicted proteins | sample 1670901 | NCBI WGS metagenome assembly OBEQ01 (sample SAMEA104232315, study PRJEB22302) | groundwater metagenome | biome: forest; feature: aquifer; material: groundwater | place: USA | collected 2011-08-07 | depth 5.4 m | reverse complement strand
GTCGGCTCGTGGTCCAGCCCGAATAGATGACCAAGTTCATGGATCGCCGTTGCCCCCACGTCCCCCTGCCGAGCCGCCACCATGCAAAAGCCCCCAACCCCGCCCAACGCGATGCCCAAGCTGCCCCCACTGGTCCGGTCCGCATCCGACATGATCAGCACGAGGAAGGGCTGGCCAGCAAGCCCGAAACGGTGAATGAGCAGGGCCGCCTGTAGATCATCGACGGCTGGACCATAGGTGTTCCACCCAAAGACTGAAGCCTGGACCAGGATGCCCACCTGGTCCCGGTAGAAGTCACGTACCAGGTCCGCGGCGTTCAACGCCACACCAAGACGGTTGAGGTCGGCGACCCCGTTGTAGGCCACCACGACGGGGACTCGAAGCCGTATAAGCCTTGCCCCACCACCTGAGCCACCTGGAGCGCCGGGGTCTCCCCTCGATCCTTGTGGGCCAGCCAAACCCTGGGGGCCGGTAGGACCCACAGCGCCTTCGGCTCCAGGCGTGCCTGCCGGACCAGCCGGGCCTTCGGGGCCTATGGCTCCTGCCAGGCCTGCCTCGCCAGGGGGGCCGGTGTCCCCCTTGGGGCCAAGCAGATACGGCCCTGGTATCCCTGGCGGACCTTGCGGCCCAGGCTCCCCCTGAGGGCCAGTGGGTCGTGTGAAGAACCGTAACCAGCTTTTAACCATCTCCCCCACCTAGTGAGCCCACCTGTAAGATGAAGCGGTGATTGCCGCCCAGCACGGTTGCGGGCGTCATCGCCCTGATGCGCACCTGGGCACGGTAGGAGCCTGGAGCTAAGGCGATGACGCCCGATACGGTTAGCGCCATTGTGGCCCCAGCTGGGATCTGGATTTCCGGGCCTCGAAATACCGTCTTTTGGCCTGGGAAAGCGATCTCGACCCAGCCGAGCGCGGCTCCTCCCCCCGTGTTCGTCACGTCCCAGCTCGCGCTGATGGTGCCGCCCACGGTCTTGACCAGCATGTGCGACCGGGCAGGCTGGCCCCGACCCCCCCTCCCTGTTACGCTCGCCACCATACTCACGGTACCCTCAGACCTTGGCCCAGCCGGCCCGCGTGCTTCGCGTGGTGCCGTCGGTTGTGCATGTGGGTGGGGTAGCCCCCCACGCCGGCTCCGGCTATCACGTCAGTCGGCCCATCCCCGAAGCCAATCGCGATGAGGCTAATGCTCCCCGCCCCGCCACCGTGGTCGATGAAGAAATTATACAGGTCTCCCGAAACCACGCTGACATTATTGGTGGTGTCCTCGAAGATGCCCGTCGTGCTCTGGGGGATGCTCACCGTGAGGGCGCTGTTCACCCCGTTCAGCCGGAAGTAGATGTTGACCCCGCTGGTCAACCCGTGGGAGGTCACGTTGACGTACATCTTCGAGGCGGTGAAGGCGCTGCGTGCCGTCTTCTGGGTAAACGCCTCGGTAGTGCTGACATTTACCCCCGCGTTCCCGTTGGCCGGGACATAGTTATCCGCGCTGACGCCTATGGCGCCTCCCATCGCCGCCATGATCTGATTCGTCGTCACCACCTTGGATTGCATCACGCGCATACGCAGGAAGAGGTCCGGCACCACCACCTGGTAGTTGATGATGTCGCCGGACACGACCGTATCGCTATTCGTCGTGTCCTCGAAGCTCCCCGTAGCACCGCCAGCTATAGAGAAACTTTGGTTGCCGTTCGCGGTGTTCTTCCTGAATCTTACTGTCGAGCTGCCTACGGCAGAGTTGGCCGACACAAAGACCCGAAGGTTGCTGTAGGTGCCGGCGTTTCGCACCGTGTACCGCGTACTGGCTTCGGTCACATTAGATAAGCAACGTCCCAGGACAGCGGCGTAGGTAGTTACACCAAGGTCCGCCGGTCCAAAGGTTTCACCGCCCAGTAGGTTGGTGCTAGCTATGAGAGTGTTGTTGCCCGTAGTATCGTTAAGGGTAAGGCCCACCATGCTGACCGTGCGGATCCCCCCCCCAGCGCCTGAAAGCTCCAGGCAGAATAGGTCGCCCGTCACCAGGGAGTCGGTGTTGGTCGTGTCCTCGAAGGCTCCAGTGGCGGGAAAGGCGGCGCTCGCAACCAGGTTGCCGTTGACACCATTCTTGCGAAGGCGGACCGTCTGGGTGCCTGCGGTGCTGGCCGTTACACGGAAAAACAGGTTCTTGAGGCTGATGGTGGACCGCGCTAGTATCTGCGCCTGAGCTTCGGTGCTGACGCCGTTGTCTGCCAACACACCTGGGCAAGGGGTGTAGTCGGGGCCTGCCCCATAGCTGCTGCCAATCTCACTAGCCACAAGCTCATACGTGGGCAATCAGATACTCCATAAAAAGAGCTTTTGTCATCGCCCTCCCCTTCGATTGTCCGCCAGCACTGCGTCATATCGCGCCTGGGTGTGGCCCAGGGGGGCATGAACCCCGCAGAGTATCGCATCGGGCTGAGGGTCAGTGTTGGTGCTGGCTGGCCTCGCCACCTGCCGTGCTAGGTGGACCAGGACGGCTTCCTCACGAGTCGCAAACCGTGGAGGATCACCTATGAGGGCATCGTCGTAAACCACGTGAAATGTACATACGCAGGAGTTGGGATGCCAGACCATGACGGTGAGCATTAGCCGCAGGTATCGGGTGACCAGAGTTGAATGTGGAGCATTGCGTTTGCGGCTCTCTAATCGACGAATGTGATGATAAATTGGAAGGCGCCTAAAACCATATTGGTGTCGGTCTCCATTGTCAACGTGATGGTATAAGGGGTAAAAGCGCCGACGCGCCCTACTCCCAACCCCAGAAGCAAGCTCAGAGTCGTGAAGCCCGGTATCGGCACGAGGCCGCCCGTCACGTTAAGGCTAACACCCGGGTCGGATGCCACTGTGCGGAGCCTGGCGAGTCCACTGCCCCCCCCGCTGTTCTGGCACGGCCATAGGACAGGGACGGGACTTGACAGGAATCGGGACCTTAATATCTGTGTAGGTCCGAGCACGCCGTCAATGGTGGGCAACCCGACTGCGGCCAGATTAGGAACGGAGACCACCGTCAGGGTGATGGTTTGGGGGGAGCCCACGGCAACGCCGTTCGGCGGCAGCCCCTGGACCACTGATGCGATGAGGATGTGGACGCCTGAAGGGAGGGACACCACCGGGTTAAAACTGGTATTCACAGTCAGACCAGGGTCTATGGAGAAGGCCGCTCCGGTCCCAACACCGACTCCGCCCTCAGTCAATCGGATAAACGCTGCCCCAGCCAAGTTGCCGACGTTGGTGACCGGCCAGACAAAGCTGATAGCCTCGCCCTGTGCTTTGGTCAGCACATAGGTGGCGAACCCGTCAACCTTGAGCTGGCCCGTTACCAGGATGGCTGTCATTGGGGCGGGGTTCACCGTCACGACGAGCTCGTCGAAGCCTCTGGCCCGGCTGTCCGTCGCATCGGTGGCGGTCAGGCGGAGCAGGTAGTTCCCCGGGACGGTGAACCCGACGAGCTCCTGGTTCGGACCCATGGGGCTGAAGTTGACAGGGCCCGGGCCGCTGGTGCGGGTCCACGCGAGATTGACCGCGTGGTCGGCGACCACACTGAAAGGGATGGCGACTATGGCATGGGAGGTGGCGTCCAGCGTGACGGCCTGGTCAGGCCCAACATTAACGATGGGGTTCGCCGGCCGTGGCAGACCCGTGCCGCCACGTCGTTTGCCGAGAAGCCACCAGGCTAAAAGGCCACCAGCTGCCGCCACCCCGACGAACACCGCGGCGCCGCCCTTTTTGCTTTCCTTACCCTTCGTCGCCTTGGAGGCCGTGGGTCTGGTGGCTGTTCCTCTCGCCATACTCGCACCTAAACTTGCTCTTCCGCCCAACTTACCCCTGCGCGGGTCAACACGGTTGTCGTGCTCGCCACTACCCCAATGGAGTACAGTCCGCCCGGGGGGATGATGACGAGGTCGTCCAGCCAGACGTCGAGGCCCCAGCCCACTCCCGTCACCGCGTTCAAGATCGAATAGCCCAAGGGCTTCCACAGATCATCGACGACGGTTAGCGCCAGGGCGATTCGAGCTCGGCCAGCATACGCCCCAAAATTCGCCTTGTGGTTCGTGATGGAGGTGATGGGGATATTCGCGGGTGGTATAGGAGTCGGCTGGGCTCGGTGGACGCAGTGGACCAGCTGGAATTGGCTCAGGCCCGCGGGAGTGGAGGTGACGATGGCAAAGACCCGAAGCGGCCGGTAAGATAGCCCACCGTTATCCTCGTTGTTGTACAGGCTGAGCTGCGAAAGAAGAGTAGGGGGCGCGATAACAGCCGCCACCCCCACCGCTTCCCCCGCAGACCAGACCTGGCCATTGTTGACCAGCTGGGCCAGGGTGGAGAAGGAGTCGCGCTCTCCACTGCCAACAAAGCTGACCATTTGCTAAGCAACACCCGTCATCTCAAACTCCGTGTTGGCGGCGGTTGCGTCGAACCACGCCTCGTTGAAGTTCTCCAGCTTGAGCCCATTCATAGAGTCGTTATTTCCCATTTCGATCCTGGTGGCGGTGTTGCGCACCGTGTTTCTGCTAAACGCCACATATCCCGTGCGGGTGGATGCGTGGCGCCGTTGCCGTATGCTCACCGTCTCACCTGGCAACAAGCGGATATCAGGCCCCTGGACCGAGGTGCCGGGTGTCACCACCTTGACCATCCGGACAATAAGCTGATCAGTCCGTGGGGGGCGCTCTAAATGGCGGGGGTGTTGAATTTGCGGCTGCGTCATGCCGTTTATTGCTTGGTTAGCATCACCCCTTGTGGCCGTCCGCTGACCCAAAGGGAGATGGGGGGCTCGACCAGGGGGCGCTCTAAGATGGGCTTCAGCGCAAAGCCCCAGCCGTAGAAGTCCACATGGGCGCGTCTCGCGCCCGTTGTGGGTCCCAGAGGATAGAGGTCGAACCGTGGGGTGTCGTTCTCGAAGACGAAGAACTCCGAGGCGGCCCAGAGGGTCCAGTCATGGCCGGTCCACACGCGGCCTTCCTCGTCGTAGGGGCCGACGAAGAAACCGGCTGTTTGATCCCCTTTGACGGAGCCTCGGGTGCGGTAGATATCCACTCCCGAGGGACTCTGGAGGTGGACCTGGAAGGCGCCCGTGGTAGCCCGGGGGGTATAGCGGTACTGGGCCAACTCCCCTGTCGGCATACTCAAGTGGGTGTCTTCCAGGTTGAGGGAGCTCGCCGTGAGGAGGCCGAAGTCATGGCGGTGATCGGGCAGGGGGAAGACGTGCACCACCTCGACGTTCACGAAATTGTCGATTTGGCCGCGAATCAGTTTTGCTCGCTCGCCCTCTCGGAGAATGGGAGAAAACTGGGGGTTATGGGGGAAGTTATGTTCCCAGGGCATAGTCGCCTCCTTGAGATGGGCTCGAGACCTCGGAGCTTGTTTTAACGCCTCCGAGACGTGTTGAAATCCCGCATGAGGTGTTCGGCGCGCCGCTCGATGGGCAGGAGGTTGCCCAGGACGGGCTCGCCGGCGGACGCGATGGGGCCCTCGCCGTCAACCGCTTCCGTCCCCCTGACGGATTTGATACCGTTGGCGCGCCAAGTGTGGTCGGTCTCCGCCAGGTGGACACCTCCCTCAGGGTCCTGCCAGAGGCCGATGCGGCCTGGCCCTTCCTTTCCCTCGCCTTTAAGGGCAAAGGTCAACAACTCACGAATCGCCAACACCTTACCCACCGCCACGTTGTACTCAGCCAGCAGGCGATCCCGGTCCGACATACACGCGTGGAGCCTTTTGTCCAGGGTGGAGGTGGTGACGTACACCGTTTTAGCGTAGAGCGGCCCTTTCAGGAGGGGGCAGCCGGGGGGCAGCCACACCTTGATCCCCAGGGCAATAGCGAAGCCCAGGAGGAACTCGAAGCAGGGACGCTGGTCCTGGTACTCCGTCTCGGTCGCCATATCCATGCCGTAGATCTTGATGAGCTCGAAGCCCTCGTGTATCGCGAGGGCGAGCATGAAGGCGGGCGCCGATGTGAGGTAGGTCCCGCCCAGCATCGCGGTGATGGCCTCGTAGGGGTACCGGATGGATGTGGGGACCTCCGGGTGGACTTCCTCCATGTAGATCGGGATCTTGGCCGACCTGAGCCACTCCAGGTGCTTGAGCTCGGGGTTCTGCCGCGCCACCATCTCTTCGTAAGGGTGGACTTGGAACCACCGGGTGAATCGCGCATTCGCCTCCGAGGTGAAGAGGGCGTGGCCCTGATTCAGCCCCCACGTCTCCAGCGCGGGGGGTTCGTGGACGAAGAGCTCGGCGGTGGCGGGCGCCATTCCGACAATGCAGACGGTTTTCATGGCGCGACCATCGTTCTGGCCTCCATCAGATCCGCAGGGTGGTTCACCGAGTCCACCATGCGGCGGAACAGCAGCGGGTCATAGTAGTCAGGCCGGAGCGCGTCTCCCTTGATGTTCCGCATGTTCTTCCTCTGCTCTGTCTCGGGCCGCAGCGCGTCGATCAGCACATCCTCCAGCGCCTGGACGCCCCCAGAAAACGCGTTGTATTCCGCCATCGCGACGGCCTCTTCATGCACCGCCTCAGCCAGCATTTTCGCTATTACTTCATCTTCTGGCCTATCTACCGCGAGTTTTCCCAAAGCGCCGACCATCCCAATGCTCTCGCTCCATTTGAGCCGGCGGTTCTCCCTCCGCTGCGCCCACTCATCCATGGCGTTTTTCACTATAGACGAGGGGATGCTGACCTGCCGGCCGTAGAGCGGCCCCCGAAGAAGCGTGCTGCCTTCAGGCATACGCAACTCAATGCCCCGCGCGTGGGCCACGCCAAGCCAGAACTCGACGCATGGACGCTCATGGACGTACTCCGTGCCGAACACCATCTCAATGCCCACGAGGATCATCTCGTCAAAGCGCTCGAAGATCGCCAGGGCGATCAGATAGGCGATGCTGGAGGTGAAGTAATCGTAGCCCAGGTCCTGGATGATCTCCTCCAGGGGGTAGCGCACCGATTTGGGGTAATCGGGATGCACCGCATCCATGTAGACTGGCCCGTTAAACGAATTGAGGAAGTTGCGGTAGTCTTCCAATCCCTTCGCGTTGGTCGCCTCCCACTCCTCCTTGGGATGGATCTGGAACCAACGGGTGAACTTGCTCAGTTCGTCCTGGGTAAAGCACTTGAACGCGTTGTTCAGCGTCCAGATCTCGGTCCCAAGAGGCTCGTGCAAAAACCCCAAGCGGGTGCTTGGGGCCAGGCCAACGATGCAGCAGGTCCGTTTGGCGTTCATGGACCCACCGCTATACCCAAGAGGCCTGCGTGCTTATAGAGCGCGACCCATCAGGAAAGAGCAGCACGCACCTCCACGCCTGGACCGTGGAGGTACGGACTCCGATATCAATCTGCCCGGCGGAGTTGGAGTACACGGTGCCTTGATTCCGTGAAATCGCAAGGGAGCCGGACTGCAAGACCGTGCCATTCGTCACGCCGCGCACGGAGCCGGACGCGCTCAATAGCCGACTGCTGGGGGTGCCACGCACCAGAGTGCTGAGCCAATATTCGGCGGCCGCCCTGGTGGTGAGGTTTCGCCCCTGGAAGTCCTGGAGCTGCACCCGGTCGATGCGCCGGTTGGTCGCCTCGGTGGTCCACGCGTGGGTGGCGCGCCGTGGGGTATTTATCAGGTCGGTGCGCCACCTGGGGATATTGGATTGGATCGTCATGGTGTCTCCTAATGGAGCAGGCCGCTGGCCACCACGGTGCGGAAGCCCGCGGTGCCGCCATTATCGGCTTTATCCATCGTGGGTCCCCCGGCGGTGCGGAACCGGAGCCCCGTGCCCCGTGGCCAGTTGAGCTTAATCGTATCGCCCGGGGCGACCCGCACCTCGATCATCCGCGCGTTGGTCGATGGCGCGGTCGTCTCAGCGGCGTCATAAAGGCGGGATCGCAGCACGCTGGCAACGCTCGTGTTGGTGACGATCAGATCGAGCAACTCAAAGACGCGGCCGTCGGTGACGAGGGTGGGGACGCCCTGGGTCACGGTTTCGAGTATGCGGCGCGTCCGGATGCTGCTGATCGTGTTGCTGTTAAAGCCCTGAGCAGGTATTCCTGGCACGGTTTATTCCTCCCTCTCGGGTTACGGTCCACCCTTCCGAATATCCGCTTGGGTGAGGGGCTGTAGCGAAGCGCCTCCTCCTCCAACTGGCTCCAGCACCACGCCCAGGAATACCAACTCCGATGGCTGGATGCCTACCCGCGTCCCGCCTCGAACGTAGTGCTGAACAGTGACCAAGGTGTTGGATGGAATGATCACCGGGTCTGCTTCGCCACCGTCCCACGTGAAGAGCACCAGCGTGCGTTGCTCACGCGAAAAGCTGCCGGGCTGGTCGGCCATCACGGGTTGCAGGTCCCATTGGTGGGTCCGCTTGCCTCCGACAATGAAGCGAATGGTCGCTATACTGTCTTGTTCGGAGGCGACATAAACTCCATAGATCCCGATGACGCGGTCCCTTGCAGTCGTTCCGTTGATGGCGGAATCTTCAAAAGTGTTTCCGGCGCCCGCGGTAGCCGATACGGTTTCATTCCACAGATGAGAGGGCAGCCCCAAATCGTTGCCCGCCAGGGCTCTGATGACCCAATCGTTTGCCTTCAGGGTTGGGAGCAGAGCCGCCACCTGCTCACATTTTCGTATCGTGCTCCATATCAAACGCGGTCGCCATGTTTGAGGAACATCGGCGATGGGGACGACCAAACTGACTAATTGGACGCCAGGCATCTTATCGCGCTGCTACGGGTTCAGGCCGGCGATGCCCCCGCCCCTCTTCTCTATCGTGATGCCCAGGAGTTGGTACACCAGGTCCTGAGTGTTGGTGGGGACCTGGTTGAAGAATTCCACCAGGAGGGTCTTGTTTTGCCCGATCAGAATGGGCGACTCCGCGATTCCGGTTGGGAACTCGATCATGCCAGCGAGCTTTTCCGTGGCGGACGAGTTGGGCCCCACGTGCGCTACCGCGCGCCACATGTTGAACAAGTCCCACTCCGCCACCCTGGTGCCTCCCACCGTGAACCGCATCGCCGTGATGGGGGGGCGGTAAGGCGCGCGGATGCCGGCGAGCAGACGGGATGACCCCGCGATGTATTTGAAGCCGTAGATTCCGAGCCAGGTGTTGTTCGCCACGGCGGTGCCATCGCCACGGGCCGCCGCGATAAACGTCTCGCTGACGACGCCGGAGAGTTCGAGCCAGTCCCGCACGGTCCCGCCCGGCATATCGTCGCCATTGAGGCTGCGGGCGACGTAGTCCCCCTCCCCCTCTTCCGCCACCGCCATCCAGGTGAGCATTTCCATCACGTGCTTGATGATGCCATCGACTCTGCCTGGCGCCATTTCACGCGCATCGCGGAGGACGGACTTGTATCTCAAGAACTGGGCGGCGAAGGCGAGCGCGGCGGGGCTGGGGTTGGTGGAGAAATCCCCTGGCTTTTGTAGCATGAATCCCGTTTGTCGTGGTTGCGTCATTGAAGGCCTCCTTCAACTGAAGATTACCGACCTTCGTTAGGCCGTTGGAGCTTTGCTCCCGGGGGAGGGTTAGATCCTGCTGTCCAGGATGGGCTCCCCCGTATTAGGGTTTACCCCGACGATGCTCACCTCCGGCGCGCGTGCGCCGTTCATCGCGGGCATGTAGCGACCCCCCGGGCCTAGTGCGGGCATGGCGCCGCCGGGACGGAGGGCCAACTGGCCCGGCCGGGTGCCGAGCTTGAAGAGCTTTTCGGTTCCGACCCAGCCCGCTACCACGGCGCCGGAGTGGAACATCCCCTTGGCCAAGATGTCCGTCATCTGGTTCCTCATAAACATTGGGAGCACCACCCCCCCGACGATGAACAGCCCCGTGGTGATCATCCCGATGTTCTCGCTCTGCTCCCAAGCGAAGCGTTGGGCCGCGCCACCCGCGAGATCCGCCACGCCCTCGATCATCACATCGGCCATGTTGGCCATCTGAGTACCTCCTGTGAATTTGGCCGGCAGGGAAAAAGAATACCGGCGAAGGGATCCTTTTCCCCCTCGCCGGTTAATTGGATAGTTTATAGAGTGATTAGAGGATATGTCAAGTGATTTGTTAACGGTCTATGATTTTGTCAGGGGTTAACTGTTCAGTGAAAATGTCAGTCCATGAGAGGACTGATATTGACACAACGAGAGCAAACAAGGCTACAAGTGCTAAACAGCGTGCTGGAGAAGCAGTGCAGCGTGGCAGAAGCCGCCCAGCTCATGGGAGTCAGTGAGCGCCACGGCTGGAGGCTGGTGGCCGCCTATCGCAAGGCAGGTGCGGCTGCCCTGGCCCATGGCAATCGAGGCCGCGAGCCCAGGCACACCACTTCGCAGGGAGT
>OBEQ011014966.1_pt1 | contig 10325 bp, 5 predicted proteins | sample 1670901 | NCBI WGS metagenome assembly OBEQ01 (sample SAMEA104232315, study PRJEB22302) | groundwater metagenome | biome: forest; feature: aquifer; material: groundwater | place: USA | collected 2011-08-07 | depth 5.4 m | reverse complement strand
GCCGGTGCCGCCGCCGCCCGGGCCGACGCCGGTCATGCCGAAGCCGTAGCCGCCCGCCATCTCACCCACCTCGTTGCCGTAGAGACCGCCCTCGACGTCGCGATCGTCGATGCCCGAGGAGAAGTCGCCCGTGCCGGTGATCGACGCGAACGCGCCGCCCTGCTGGGCGCGGATGACGCCCAGGACGCCGGCCTTCTGCGCCTGCTCGATGCGCTGCGCCTTGGCCAGCTGCGGATCGACGCCGCGGTTCTGGATGGCGTACTGGCCGGCCGCGCGGGTCGAGTCCTTCTTACCCATCTTGCCCTCGTCGAGCGCCTGCTTGGTGCCGGTGCCGCCCGACTGCTGGCCGTCGTCCTTCTCCTGCTGCTTCTCTTCTTCCTGCTTGGGGTCTTCCTGCGGCTTCACCTGCACGCGGTTCAAGCGGCCGTCGGAGGACAGCACGTCGAGCGCGAGCGACGAGGGCGCCTGCGGGATGGCGCGCAAGAGGCCCCAGAAGCCCAGGTGCACCGCGGCCGAGCCGAGGAAGTAGGCCAGGATGATGGTGTCGAGCGTGGCCAGCAGCGTGCCGGTCTGCTTCTTGGGCGCAGGCACCGACGAGACCAGGAAGGTGTTGCCACCCACCTCGACGCGGATGCGCGCCTTGTGCGGGATGGGCCCGGTCTGCGGCAGCTGCTCGAGCGGCGTGACCTTGCCGTCCAGCATCAGCTCGCCGCGCATGCCCTGGGTCCACGAGAACACGAAGTCGTTGCCCTGCGGCGCGACCAGCGGGAACGAGGCCACCGGCAGGGCCTCGGTGGGGAACTCCACGCCCTTGGCGGTGCCGATGCGGAAGTAAGGCGTCTTGCGCTCCTCGAGCAGGCGCGAGGTGCCCATGGTCAGGAGGACGAGACCGCCGCCCAGGCCGAGGAACGCCATCGCGTCCCACGCCGGCGACAGGCGGATGGGCCGGAAGTCGACCGCGGGCCGCTTCTCCACCTCGGTGAACTTCTCGAGGTCTTCCTTGTTCTGCCTGGACACGTTGACGCCGTGGCCGAAGGCGTACAGCGCCATGAACAGCAGCGCGACCCCGGCCACGAACGAGCCGATGGTGCCGGCCGAGACGTGACCGCCGCGGGGATCGGTGATGTGCTTCACCGCGACCACCGAGTCGGCCAGCATGGCGGCGACCTCGATGGCGCGCGCGCCACCCAGGTCGTCAGCGGCGTCGGCGCCGAACGCGGGCGGCGGCGCCGAGGCGAACGACGCGGGCGCGCTGGCGGCCTGCGAGAATGCCGACTGCGACGCGAAGGGCGCCGGAGCGGGCGCGCGCGGCGGCGCGGCGAAGCTGGGCGGCGGCGCGGCGGGTGCGGAGAACGACGGCGCGGCGGGCGCCGGACGCGGCGCCGAAGCGACCACCGGCTCGGGCTGGCCCGCGCCACCCATGCGCACGGCGTTGGGGCTGTCCTGCACCGTGGTTGGCATCTCGTCGGAGGCCTCGGCCTCGCCGACCGCCAGCACGATGCGGGTGTCGCCGAGGACGACCACGTCGCCGTCCTGCAGCTTGGCCTTGTTGACCTTCTGACCGTTGACGATGGTGCCCTTGGTCGAGCCCAGGTCGATGATCGAGATGTCGCCCGGACCGGTGACCTCGATGACCGCGTGCATGCGGCTCACCGATTCGTCATCGATGCGCAGATGCGACGAGGAGAGCTTGCCGACCTTGATGACCGGCTGGCTCAGCGTCTCCGTGCGGAGCAGCTGATCGCCCTTGTAGATGCGGAATGTGAGTGGGATCTTCACGCCGTCCATGGGATTCCTCGTCTCTCGTTCGCGGTAGCGGACGAAAGCTCGACGAGCACGGGCGTGACTGCGGGACGCGGGAACCGACTAGTTCAGATTGTCGGCCGACTTCACGATCTCTTTGATGAAGTCCTGGCGTACCCGGATCAGGCTGGTGTGCTCGGCGAACTTCCGCGTGTTGACCATTTCACCGTCGGGCTTGATCAACTCGCCTTCGATGTTGTCGCCCGAGAAGTCGTAGTTCTTGACCTTGCCGCCGCTGTCGGTGGCTGCCGGCTTGGCTGCCCCGCCCTTCTTCTGGGCGAATGCCGTGCCGGTGCCGAGGCTGGCAATTCCAAAAAACACAATCGACGCGAGTACCGTGGCCACGAGCGCGCGCTTCATGATGCTCCGCTCCTTCTGCTGCTGCTGGCCCGGGGTACGCGTCACGAAGGGGTTCGACAACGCGTTCCGGGTCGGGTTCCAAAAAAAGACTCTCGAGAGGCAGAAAAGTTTAACCGACCGGGACGATTTGGGAAGGCCGCGCGTACGACGCGCGACCTTCCCATGATTTCGACTACTTACCCTTGGGGGTCGCTTCCGGGTCCTTGGGCGGGGCGTCGCCCGGGGGCGGCGTGGCCGGCGCATCGGTCTTGGCCGGCTCCGGCTTGGCCGCCGGCTCGGGCGGGGCGTTCTCGATCTGGTTGATGACCTGGTCGAGCGTCGAGATCGCCTTGTCGCAGTCCTCGATGTAGTCCTGCGCTTCCTTCTTCTTGTCGCCCTTGACGTCCGACTTGGTCAGATAGTCGCGGAAGTAGCCCTTGGCGGTGCGGTAGGCCTCGCGGTTCTTCTTCTGATCCGGGTCGTTGGTGCGGAAGTCCTTCCACAGGACGCCCAGGTTGAAGTACGCGTCGCCGCGCTCCTTGTTGAGCGCCATGGCTTCCTTGTAGGAGGCCTCGGCGTCGTCGATCTTGCGCTGGCCGCGCTGGGCCACGCCCAGGCCGATCTTGGCGTCGTAGTTCTTGGGCTGGATCTTGAGCACGGCGTCGAAGTCCTGCGCCGCGTCGTCGTACTTGCGGAAGCCGAGCACGGTGAAGCCGAGGTTGAGCCGCGCCTCGACGAAGTCACCGTCGAGCTCGACCGCCTTGCGGAAGTAGGTCAGCGCCTTGCCGATGGAGTTGCGCTTCATGTAGAGCAGGCCGAGCGCGTTGTAGAGCAGTGGATAGCGCGAGTTCTGCTCGTACTTCGCCACGTCCTTGGCGTAGACCTTCTTCTCGTCGTCCGAGGCGTTGTCCTTGAGCGTGGGCTTGTTCTTGAGCACGCCGTCGAGCAAGAGCTGGGCGATGTCGAGCCGGTTCTTGTTCTTCTCCGAGCCCTCCATGTAGACCATGGCCATGAGCACGCGTGCGACCACGTTGTCGTTGTCGACGGCGAGCGCATTCTTCAGGTTGAAGAGGGCTTCCTTCTCCCACTTGGCCTTCTCGGCATCGCTCGAGGCGCCGCGCATCTTGTCGTAGTTCATCCACGCCAGGTTGACGTAGGCACCGCCCACGGTGCCGTCGGCCTTGATGGCCTGCTCGAAGTACTGCTGGCCGACCCGGTCGTTGCCGCCGCGGTAGTAGATCTCGCCCAGGTTGACCAGCGACGGCGCGTGCGCCGGGTTGATCTTGAGCGCCTTCTGGTACTCGGCCTCGGCCTCCCTGGTCATGCCGCACTTCTGGTAGGAGACGCCGGCGTTGAACCAGGCCTCGACCAGCTTGTCGTGCTCCTCGGCGACCGACTCGAACTTCTTGGCCGCCGCGACGCAGTCCTCGTTGGACAGGCCCTTCTTGGCCTTGTCCTCGTAGAACGCGACCGCGGCCTTGAAGTCGGCCGAGGCCTCCTTGCTGACGGTGCGGTCGATCTTGGGGGTGTCGTTCTTGGCGATGAGCGGCGGACCCGAGGCGGCCTTGGCCTGCTCGTGCAGCTCGGCCTTGGTCGCGGGCTTGGCCGCGGCGCAGCCGGCCGCCAGCATCGAGAACGCGCACGCGGCCGCGAGGCCGGAGCGGAGGGTCATGTTGGTCTTGTGGTTGGTCATGGTCGTCCCCGTTACTTCTTGATGTCGCCGACGACCGGCGAGACGTCGAGGGTGAGCGGGATCTCGTCGGGCGTGGCGCGGATCTCGGCCGCCGACGGGAAGTCCTGCGGACGGATCTGCGACAGCTCGGCCTCGCAGGTCTGCGACCACTCGTTGAACCAGTTCAGCTTGAGCGCGGTGTCGAGGCAGTAGGTGTAAGCCTCGACCGACTTGTCCTCCAGCTTGCTGGACTCCTCACCGAGGGCGTCGCAGTACGCGTCGGTCGCGTCCTCGAAGGCCTGCACGTCCTTGGGGATCTCGGCGGTGAACACGGCGTCGGAGTAGTTCTGGTACATCTGCCCGACGCGCGCGGCCGAGGCCACGCCCCAGTGCGGCTGCAGGTCGACGATGGCCATGTAGTCGGTCTTGGCCGACTGCAGCGCCTTGGTCTTGTCGTCGATCCACTTCTTGAAGCGCTTCTCCGAGTCCTTCTTCTTCTTGGCGTTCTTCTCGCTGAAGTCGAGCTTGTCGGGGAACTTGATGTCGAGGAACGACTCGTACTTGGTCTCGGCCAGGTAGAACTTGGCCGCCGACAGCCAGAACGCCATCTCGGCCGCGCGACCCGCCTTCTCGGCGTCGTCGGCGCCCGGGACCTCGTTGGCGGCCTTGCCGCCCTTCCACAGCTTGACCGCGGCCTCGAAGTGCTGGCGCGCCTCCTTGACCAGGCCGGCCTTGCGGTCGATGACGGTCAGCTTGATCTTCGAGTCGGGCCCGCACTGGGTGCGGCCCGAGCCGCGCTTCTTGCCCTTCTTGGCCGCCTTGTTGGCGCGCTGACGCTTGACGTCGACGCACGCGCCACCCGGGCCGCGCACCGGGCACGACTGGCGCCACAGCACCTCGCCGATCTTCACGTGCGCGATGATCTGGCGGTCGACGCCGCCCTTGGTGCCGAAGCGCTTGAGGTACTCGTTCAGGTGATCGACGAGATCGTCGTACTTGCGGTTCTTCTCGTAGATGCCGGCCATGGAGAAGAAGGCATTGGCGGCCTCGGCCGGCTGCTTGCCGATGTACGCCTTGACGAAGTCCTTGGTGTCGTTGAGCGCGACGTCGTCGTCGCCCACGCCCTTGCGGAAGAACACCGCGTTGGACAGCGCGGTGTGCGCGTCCTTCTCGCCGCCGAACTGCTTGGCGTACTTCTCGAAGTACTCGGCCGAGGCCTTGAACTCACCGATGGCCGCCTTGTTGGCGCCCAGCGCGTAGAGCGACTTCTGCGCCGTGTTCTCCTTGGGGTAACGCTTGACCAGCTCCTCGCGGATGATGATGGCGTTCTGGAAGGCCTTGGCCTTCTCGAAGCACACGCCGGCGTTGTACAGCACCTCGTGCATGTCGCTGCCGCCCGCGTTGGCGTAGCGCTGGAAGATGTCGACGTACGCGGTGCCGCACTCGTAGTACTTGCCGTTCTTCTCCAGGTTCTCGGCCTTGCGCCGCATCGACTGGCGCTTGAGCATCTCGAGGCGACCCTTCTGGTCCTCGTGCTCCTCGAGGTACGTGGCCCACTTGGGCGACAGCAGCTCGTCGACCATCTTGACCAGGCCCTCGTCGTTGCCCGAGCGCGCCAAGCTGTCGAGCAGGAGGTTGACCGAGAACTCGGCCGGCTCGCTCTTGGGATACTTGTTGAGGATCTCCTGGAACATGGGCACGGCCTCGGCGAAGTGCTTGTAGCGCCACATGATGCGCGCCTTGAGGAACTTCATCGTGACCAGCTCTTCGTCGTTGGGATCCTTCACGTACTTGATGTAGACGTCGAAGGCCGCGAGCATCTTCTGCTGCTTCTCGGGGATGTCCTCCGGCTTCTCCTTGGCGTCCATCGCCTTCTCGTCAGGCGGCGGCGGCGCCTCCTCGGCGACGTCGACGGCGAGCGAGTTCTTCCACGCCAGCACCGACGCGTAGGCGGCGTCCTTGACCATCTTGGGGTCGACCTTGTTCATCTCGACCACGTGCGTGTACTCCACCGCCGCCTCTTCCCAGCGCGAGGCCGCGAGCGACTGGTTCTTCTCGCCCTCGGCGCGCATCCACAGGAGCTCCGAGTAGTAGAACTGCATCGACGGCGCGTCGGGCGTGTCGGCGAAGTTGTCCATGTACAGCTTGTAGAGGCTGTGCACGTAGCCGAGCGTGGTGTAGTTGAGCGTCTTCACGCCTTCCTGGTGCCAGACCAGGGTCAGCTCGCGCACGGTCGCCTCGGTGTTGTCGCGGCACTCGCCGAGCGGAGTCTCCTTGAGGATCTTGTTCTTGACGATGTAGTCGTAGAGCTTGGTGAGGTTGGTCAGCTCCTTGACCTTCTGCTCGGGGTTACCGATGGTGAGCATGGCGCGCACGACCGTGTACTCCCAGTTGCAGACTTCCTTGTTCTTGGGATCCAGGGTCATCAGGTCGCGGTAGACGTAGATGACCTTGTCCATCTTTCCCTGGTCGAGATAGAACTCGCCCAGGAACTGGTACATGGTCGGCGCGTAGTCGGCGTCGATGCGCTGGAAGGCCTTGTAGGCCAGATCAGCCGCGCCGAACTCGGCGTAGGCGCGCACGCAGTCCTTCTTGGCCGCCTTGTTGAGCGCCGAGTCCTTCTTCTTGCCCGAGGACAGCTCGACCACCTTCGACCAGGCGGCGTACGAGTCCTTGGCGCGCGACTGGTTGTAGTAGACCCAGCCCTTCTTGTAGAGCGCGTACGCGAACACCGGCGACTTGGGGAACTTGAGCACCTTGTCGTAGAACTTCTCCGCCTCGTCGAGGTTGTTCTCGGCAAAGAAGGAGTCGGCGATGGCCAGGTAGGCGTCAGGGATGAACTTGGACTGCGGATAGTCCTTGGTCAGCCGCTGGTAGACCTTGAAGGCGTCGGGCTTTCGGCCCGCCTGCTGCAGCGTGTAGGCGAGGAAGAACAGCACCTCGTCCATGCGTGCGTAGTTCTTGAACTTCTCGTTGCCGGCCAGGGCCAGGTACGACTTGACCGCCTGCGCCAGCCACTTGTTCTCCTCGTTCTGCAGCTTCTTCTGCTTGTTGGCGAGATCGGTCTTCTTGCCCTTGTTGGGCTCCTTGTCGATCTTGGCCGCCGTCTCCATGGCGATGGAGTGGAAGTAGCGCTGCTTCTGCGAGTAGGCCTCGGCCAGGCGGAACATCAGCTCCGGCTTGCGCGGGTCGTCGTCCTCGGTGTCCGTGATCGCGCCCTTGTACTCCTCGATCAGCTCGTCGCGGATGTTCTGCACCGCCTGCTCGATCTGGAGGAAGTCGTCGGCGGTGATCTCGGGCTGAGCGATGTTCTCGCTCTTCTTGACCTCGAGCTTCTTGGTGCGCTCGGTCTGCTGGACCTTCACTTCGTTGAGCTTGCGCGAGTACTTGGCATCGCCGAACGCCACCTGGTTGGTGACGAGGCTGATGCCCGCAAGCGCAAGGCAGACCCCTGCCAGCTTTCGCAGCTTACTCATGATTTTCTCCTGGGACCCTTTGTCACCGAATGGGTGACGCGCGGATGGTGCTGACTCGAAAGCAAAACTACGTGGGGCGAGGCCGGCGAAGCCTTGGGCGAGGCGAGGACGCCGACTGCCAACCATCTAGCATCAAGCGGTGCCTGGAATGCAAGCACGTGCGAGGCAGTCTCCTAGGTACTACCTGTTGCGCAGGCAGCGTGAGGAGATGCGGTAACGATAGAAGCCGAGCTCGTCCTTCCAGTATTCACCGTTGAAATCCCACTGGAAATGCTCGTCGTCGACAACGATGGCCTCGGCCTTGTTGTCCTTGTAGATCTGCTCCTTCTGGAACTCGGCGCGCTTCTGGCCGACCTTGGCCTCGAGCACGGCGATCTTGACCGTACGGGCGTCGTTGCCGAGCTCGTTCAGCTCCTTGATGAGGCGCGAGATGCGCTCGCGCGCCAGGCGGCCAGCCTCGGCCTCGGCGAGCGACTTCTGCACGGTGATCTCCTGCAGCACCTCGCCGGCGATGGCGGTGGTCTTCCACGCCTTGTCCGACTTCTCGTACTGGTTGATCTCGCGCTCGAGCTCGTCGACGTAGGCGAAGGTCTTGAGCAGCTTGCGGTCCTGCAGCGAGGTCGAGGCCAGACGCTGCACGTTCTCGGGCAGACCGGCCGAGCCGACGCGGATCTTCTTGGCGAACTTGTAGAACTCGGCGTTGTCGTCCTCGTTCATCTTGGTGATCCTGCGCAGGTCGTCGCGCAGCGGCGGGTAGATCGCCTGGTACTCGGCGACGGCCTCGAGCGCACGGTCGTAGCGGCAGTAGTTGAAGTAGATGACGGCCTTGAGCACGACCGACTCGGGGTAGAAGACGCCCTCGAAGTATGGCGCCGAGAGGGTGTGGATGTTGCCCAGCGCCTTGCTGTTGCGCTTGAGCCGGAAGTACGCCCACGACGCCTCGAACAGGGAGTCGAGCCAGTCGGGCGAGTCCTGGGGGATCTTCTCGTAGTACTTGATGGCGGTCTCGTTCTGACCGGTCGAGTAGAAGACGCGCGCCATCGACAGGTAGGCCAGCTCCTCGTACTCGCGCACGTCGGCGGCCTTGTACTTGCGACGCAGCGCCGGCTCACGCGCGATGGTGAGGATCTCCTTGAAGGCGTCGATGGCCTCCTGGCCCTTGGGCACGAGCACCCAGGTGACGCCCTCGAAGAACTTGGCCTTCACGTACCACTCGCTGTCGGAGGGCACGGAGCGGAACAGCTCGACCGCCTGGTCGAGCTTGCCCTGGAAGTAGTAGTTGCGGCCCAGGTAGTAGTAGAGCTCCGGGCGCACCGAATCGAGCGACTTGTCCTCGAGATCCTCGCGCGAGTACTTGCCGATCTTCTCCAGGATACCGGCCGACTCGGGCAGCACCTTGGCCAGCGCGGCCAGCCACTTGAGCGTGATGGCGTGGTAGCGGTGCGCGCCGCCCGCCTCCACGATCTTGTCGAAGTACGCCAGCGAGGCGGCGTAGAACTTCATCTGGTAGAGCGTCTTGCCCATGTAGAACTCGGCCTTCTGCCGGTTCGTCTCGGAGTCGCCGCTCTCGCCCTTGATGACCTTGTAGAACTCGATCGAGGCCGAGTAGTAGTCGCCCTTGTCGTAGAGCTTCTTGGCGCGATCCAGGGTCTTGGACGGCGGTCCGGATTTCTCGACCGTATCGGCCTCGAACTCCATCTCGCCCTTGTCTTTGTCCTTGTCCTGGGCGAATGCGCGCGCCGGCAGCACCGACACCACGAGGGTCGCCACGAGGGCGGCCGTCACCAGAGACCAGAGCTTCGGGGTGCTACCGATCATGCGTCACTCCTGTGCGACACCTGCCGCACGCCCGCGACCGTCGTCGCGCTGTAGAGAAACGGGATGTGCGAACGTTCTGCCGAACTGTGCGTCTGCAGGGTACCCGACGCGGGCCGCAGCATAGGAAGGCGTGGCGCGGCTTGTCAAGCCGACTCTCCTTGTCAGCGGTCGCCAGGTTTTTGAAGAGTGGCGCAGGTTTGGAATCCGGACATTGGTTGTAGATCGCCACTGCTTTCGTGATGCCGAATTGGTTGACAGGCGGGAGACGGTCGATATGATGGCGCGACTTCGAGGAGCCCGGAATGACGCGAATTCGCCTTGTTGCCCTGATGGTTAGCGTTTTCTCGGTGCTGATGCTCGGCGCCTGCTCGACCAACCCGGTGGGGCGCCAGTGCTTCATCGGCAACGATGCCGGAACCCCAAACCAGAGCATCATCGCCTCGCCAGCGCTGGAATGCCAGTCTCGTACCTGCCTGCATATGGCCGGAAAGACTCCCGATATGTGCACGGCCGAGTGCTCTTCGGACGACGACTGTGACAAGTCGCCGGAGTCGCCCTGCCACGGTGGCTTCGCCTGCGTCGTGCCCGTGTTCGTGGGCCCGTTCTGCTGCCAGAAGCAGTGCGTCTGCCGCGACTACGTCGTGGTTCCGGATGGCGGCGTCGCCAGTCACGACGTCTGCGATCCCAACCAGGCCGTCAACGAGTGCTGCAACCTGCCTGGCCGTCGCGACAACAAAGACCTGTACCCGCAGTGCCAGTAGTCGGCTTCTCACTCCTCCTTCACACCACCTGATGCAGAGACGGGCGGACGACCCTCACAGGTCGTCCAGCCTGAACGCGTCGGCGATGTGCTCGAGCCGAGGCGCGCGCGGATCCCCGATCACCTCGACGACGTCGAAGCGACAAGGTGGCTCGCCGCGCACCTTGGTGGCCAGGTAGTGGCGCGCGGCGGAAATGAGCCGGCGCCGCTTGGCGTGGGTGACGGTCTCGGCGGGCCGGCCGAAGCCGACGTCGGCGCGCGCGCGCACCTCGACGAAGCACAAGGTGCCGTCGGGTGACTGCGCGATCAGGTCGAGCTCGCCGGAGCGGATCTGATGGTTGCGATGAAGGATGCGGTAGCCGCGAGCGGAGAGGAAGCCGGCGGCGAGGTCCTCGGCGTGCGCGCCTTCCTGGCGGCGGGTCATGACGTGCCGACTCGCGGCGCCGGGCGCGGGCGG
>OBEQ010996411.1_pt1 | contig 10326 bp, 3 predicted proteins | sample 1670901 | NCBI WGS metagenome assembly OBEQ01 (sample SAMEA104232315, study PRJEB22302) | groundwater metagenome | biome: forest; feature: aquifer; material: groundwater | place: USA | collected 2011-08-07 | depth 5.4 m | reverse complement strand
CCTTAATGAGTCTCCTGCATACCTTGCAGTTCCAAGATAAAAACCCACTGGCCTTTCTCAAAAAGGCTTATCTCGAACACCGCCAAGGCAATCCTCTTCCTATCCTCGAAATCGCTTCAATCGGCTAAACAATTACGTTTTTTATTGTCCGCATCAATTTACGCCCAAGTAGAAGCATCTAACTAGTTACAAATAAATCACTTAAAGCATTATCAATTTGCGCGTCAGAAACCATTTTTTTGTTTGAAAAGGGAAGCGTTTTTGTGTATACTTATTTTCAATAATTAAATAAGTTATATATACATCTCTATATCCTATTGTATTTACACATTTCATGATCATTCTACAAAAGAACCGTACTGGGAAATTATTTTTGCGGTCTACCGCCCTTTTGACACTAGTCCTTTTTTCCTGGACCACGGTGTCCTTAGCCAATCCCGAAATCCTTGCCCCGGCCCTACCAACCGTTTCCGTTGTCAATCCGGGGAGTCATTTTGCAATTCCTGCCGCGCTCGGCACGCTTCAGGAGACGCATTTTCCAGCAGATTTTTCATCCCAGTCGCCTTTGATTATCCATATCCAGGACGTGCACGCGCTTCCCGAAGCGCAGCGCAAAATTGAAAAATTAATCCGCCTTCTTCAGCGGAAATACGGATTTTCGCTTCTGCTTCTCGAAGGGGCCCAGACCCGGCTGGATTCCCAGCTTTTCCATTTTTTTAAAGACCCTCAAAAAAATCTGAAAATGGCGGATTATCTCCTGAAGAACGGAGAATTTTCCGGTCCGGAAAGGTTTCTGCTGAAACAGGAGGCCCGGCCCGGTCCGGTGGAAAAAATCCGGGCCGAGGGGATTGAAGATGAAAACTTCTACCATGACAATCTTGCAGCTTTTAAAAGAGTTTATGCCGGCAAGGAAGAGGCGGACTGGTTTCTTGGGAAAATGGAGGCAAGGGTTGAAAAGCTTTCTACCCTGATCTGGAAACCTTCGCTCCGGAAATTCGCCCACGCCTGGAAATCCTTTCACCGCGACAAAACAGAATTTTTATCGTTTCTTAAAATCCTTCGCCGCACGGCTCAAAAGGAACTGAATATCGATCTCGGAGACCCCAAGACCCAGCTTGAGTATCCGCACCTCATCCGTATTTTTATGCTGGATGCGCATAGCCCGGAGCTTGACGCCGAAAAACTGACCGAAGAAAAAGCCCGGCTGCTTGACTATTTCCGCAGCGTGAAACTCAAGGATTCCCTGATCCGGGATTTTGACCGCCGGGTTCGGGCCGGCGCGCCTTTGGCAAAAGGGAAAAAAGAATTGCGCGGAATTTTCGAAGAGGTTTACCGCCAGGCGCCGAAGGACTTCAGCTTTCGCAAATATCCCGAGATCGCTCTTTGGAGCGGCACGCTGGTTTTGCGGGAGGAACTTCGCTCCGTGGAATTGATGGCCGAAGCCGATCAAATCTCGGACAAAATTTTCAATCATGCGGCCCAAAGCCAAGAGCAAAAGGAATTGGCAGCGCTGTGGAAAGATCTGGTAACTCTTGAGAAGCTTTTTAGTCTGGAATTGATTCGCGCGGAGTATCGGGGTTTGCTCGTGCGCAAAGAAGTCGTGGAACCGGTCGGCATTTTTAAAAGAATCAAGGGGCTTGAGGAGGGTGCGCAGAAATTTGATTTTCCGGAAAAGGATTTGAAAGGGGCCGAGGTTGAGAAAATTTTCCATCAAGCGCTTGAGTTTTATCAGGGCGCGGAACGCCGCGAACAAAAGATGGCGGAACATGCCTTGCATATTCTTAAAAATGCTGCTGCGCCGAGAGCGATTCTGATCACCGGGGGATTCCATTCCGAGGGACTCAAAGAAGCGTTCAAGGGGGCCAAGGTTGGATATGTGGAAATCAGTCCCGCGCTTCATAGCGAACTGAATCACCGCAAAAATTACCTCCGCTCCATCTTGGGAAGGGAGGCTGAAGAGAGTCATCTGAAAAATCCCGCGTATCTCATCCCGCGCCAGGCGCAAATGAATCTCGGCGCCAACCTCCGCTGGCGCGACGCCTGGATCGATCGTGCCTATCAAATGGCGGCCAGCCTGGGAGCGGAAACTCGTATCCAGGGCCATTCTCTGGGATCGGACTCTGATAAGGGAAGCGGGTCTTATCATTTCCGCGTGGACAGCATTCTCCAGTCGTACCGTAAGATTTATTTGCTTTATGACCCCGCGGCAGCTCAGTATGAATCCCGTCCTTATGAAGCGGCCCCAAGTTTGCTGGATGAGCACACGGCTGGAGAGGTTCACGCTGCAAGGTTCAACAAACTTCACCGCGCCCTTGAATATTTAAAAGCACGCGCGGATGAGCTTGGTGATCCCGTCATGCGCGAGAGGGCTGAAAAAATCGGAAAATCGACGACAGTCATGGGCGTGGACATGCCCACCCGCCTTCTTTTTTACCGTCCGGAGGATCGCACCTCGGGCGTTTACCACATAGGCCGCAGGCGAAGCTTGATTTATTTTCCTCTGTTATTTCTTGATTCGCTTACCGGGGATGAGGCCGGGATCGAAGAGCTGGCTCTTTATCTTGACCGCGCCGAGCGCTGGATCGAGGCCTATCACGAGAGCACGCACCGGATTGAGCAAGAAGGTTTGCCTGCGGAAACGATTTATGAACTTATGGAAAAAGCCCGGCAAACTTTTGATGCCGATGACAAGAAAGTTTTAAGGAGTCTTCATCTCGAGGAGATTTTGAAAAGGCTTGATTCCTTTGCAGAGCAGGATGAAAAAATCAAGCAGGACATTATCCTTCCTGAAATTGCCAAACTCAGGCAGGAGATCACGGAAGTTGAAGATCAGTTGATGCAGCGGCAAGCTGTAGGACAAAATCTGCCGAACCGCGATGATTATTTTGATTTGGCCCAGCTTTACGGACGTCTGGCTCATCTGGAGGAAAACACAGGGAATCATCTTGAGTCGGTCCGGTTTTACCGCGCCCAGACAGATGCGCTGCGCGATCTTCAGAGGGTGGATGAAGGGCAGCTGCCTCTTGAAATGCAGGAAGGGATTGCGCGCATTTTGCTCCGCACCGGGCTCTATGAGGAGTTTCTGAAGGAGCTCGAAATTTTTCTGACGGGGAAGGGATTTGCGCGAAAATTGAAGCTGCGGGAAAAAAATATTCTTTCGGATCTGATTATGAAGTCAGGCAAAATTTTTGAATCGGAACTTCAATATATCCTTCTCAGCCATCAGGAGGGAGCGTCAAAGGAAGATCTTGAAAAAATCCAGCGAGTATCGGGGAAAATACGCGAATTTTTTGCAGAGGCCAGACAAAGGGTCGAGCTGGAAGACGCAGCGAAACGCCGCATCTTGCCGCAGGTGAATATTGTTCCGGTTGTGACACCGCTCACTTCTGCGGGCGAGGTGGATGCGGAGGGGATTAAAAATTTGGTGGAGCATCTGGCCGCTCTCGGAGTTGAAGCCATTCTTGTCATGGGAGCCACCGGCGAATTTCATGCGCTTGAAAATGCCAAAAGACTTGAGACTCTGCGTCTTTTTAAGGAAGCCTTGAGGAGAAATAGCATGATGCTTTTTGCCAATGTCACCGGCGACACAGAGGATGAAACGCTTCAAAATATCAGGGAGGTCGAACATTTCAGTGAGGGGATTGTGGATGCCCTCGTTATCGCGCCGCTTTATTATCTTAAAAGCAGCGCCGAAATACCGGATCATTTCGGGAAAATTAAAACACAGCTCCCCGTCGTTCTCTACAATAATCCCGGCATTACCCGCGGCGAGAATATTGACCCCGCTGTGCTGACTCTTCTCAAAGGTAAGTTTGTCGGACTCAAGGATAGCTCCGGTGACATGAATTTGCTGCGGGAATATCTGAAGCACACCATTGTTTACCAGGGGGATGAAACGCAAATTGTGGCAGCGCTCGAGGCCGGCGCACGGGGAGCCGTCTCCTCCATGGGAAATGTCTTCCGCATTGATCTTTTTGGAGAAGACGTGACGCCGGCAGTCCGGGACCAGATCCAGACGGAAATCACGGCCAAGGTGCCCCCGCTCACTGCCGGCCGCAAAAAAATCGTAGCGGGCCTCAAACATTATTTAAGTCTCCGAGGAATCATCGGCGATACCGTGGCGGCATCTTCTCCGCGACTAGAGGAGCAGGAAAAAAGAACCATCGAAGGGCTGGCAGCTTCCCTTGGTTCGGAGCAGGTGCCGAATTTTATGGACAGCGCTTTGCATGTTTTGCCCCAAGCGGATCAAATGAGAATCGATGCGGTGGTCCGATTTATCACCCTCATTCTGCAGCTCGGCAGCATGAATGAAACTGGTCTTGAACAAGCGAGCGGGCACAGGGAGTGGTTCGATTTCGACAATATCCCGGGAGAGAAAGTCTTTGATTTTTTTCTGGGTCTTAAACACAGGCAAATTGATTTGTCTGTGTTTAGCGGGGATTGGGAAGAGAATGCCCTGCATTTTCTTGAGAGGGAACACGCCTTGATCCGGGATATTAAATTAACGCCGCAATTTGCTTTTAGAACAAGATACGAGGCTTTTCGCAGGGGCGCGTCGATTTCAGACAAGACCCCTTACACGTCGGTTGATAAAATAGTTGCCTTTCTTATGAACGATGAAGGAGACAGGCAGGTTCGTTATTACAATGCTTCGGTTGTTCTGCAGGAATGGGGAGTGACTGATGTGGTCGACTGGGTCACGGGCGCTCTTGACCGTGTGGCCCTGGTCGCAGAAAGAAAAGACGGCTCCAAAGAGGCGGAGATTGCCCGGGAGTTTCTTTCTTTTTTTGTATCCCACTTGTTTGAATCAGTCGCCATGACCCATGCCTTCATGGTGAATCGTTCCATGGTCGAGGGTTTCCTGGACCCGGTCTATGCCAAAGGAAAAAATGTGGGGGTTGTTTACCTGCTTTCCGGAAGCACACACCTTTATCATCAGGCGCTTCAAATTGCGCAAGAATCAGGCGCCGAGGCCTCCCGTTTGCATGGGATTTATGTGAACCGGAAAATTCTCGAAGGAGATGAGGGGCTTCTAAAGGAATATTTGCGCCAGCAGGGAATTCCTGATTATGATACGCTGGTCATTGTGGATATCGGATTTCACGGCACGGTGGCAAAGAAGATCACGGATCTTCTGGCCGAATTTCCGCGCGCGCTCCAAAAAATTCATACTCGCCTTTTAGCCATGAGTGAAGTGCCGTATTCCCACGGAGCCATGGAAGCCATGGGATTCAATCACCTTTTAGAACAAATCAGATTTCTGCCGGATGATAAAAACCGTGCGGCCTTGAATCTTATCACGCATTTAATCGATACCTCGCTTCCGGCTCAAAACAGAAGTCCGGTGACTTTAAAACGCGACTCAGACAGCGGGATTATTCAGCCTGCGTTGGAGCCGTCGGAACTTCCCGTATTTGCAGGAATAGTTCGCGACGAGATGCAAAAAGAAACGGGCAAATTATTGTTTCACCCCATTGCCTATCCCGCTCTTCGTCATCCCGTGTGGGATCAGTGGCTGCCTGACGGCGCGGCGGAAAACTTAAGAAACCGCGCCGCTTCGCTTGGAGATTCGTCCGCCGAATCCTTAAAAGTGTTCGCGGCGCAGTCTCTGGGGGCAGAGCAAGTATGGCTGCCGGTCACTCTGATGTTCAGGGTGCGGCATTTTGCGGATGAGGCTAGGAAGCTTTTGCAGGATGCCAAACATCTGTCCCCTCTTACGATCAAGGCTGTCCAGAAAAATTTAGAGGAAGCCGGACGGACTAACGAATTCGACAGCGTTTATCTTAATTTGCTCAAAGCCGGGCTCTTTTTTTCTCACAGCCGGGACGCCGGAATTTTTGAAAAGATTGACCGAGAAATACAACAATTGCTTATCGACATACTCACTTACCGGGACGGATATGCGGCCCAAGTGAAAGAACTGAAAGGGAATCTCAAACCGATGGACCATCCCAGTAAAGTTTTGGCTGTGATGGCAAGCCAGCATTTGATCCAATCGGAGCTTATTGAGAATAAAATCGACAGAAATGCTCTTGAGAATTCACAGGATGGATTGCATATGTTTCCAATCCGTCTCACCTATGCCGAGGCGGTGCCGGGAATTTTGAGCCGCGAATTGGGTGCAATACGGCAAGGATACGACTTCTTATTCAGGGCAGTGATTCCTGACTTCAAGTCAGACAGCAAGGCCGGCCAGCCTGCGATCCCTCGCACTAACCATCAAAATCAAATTTTAAACCACGCATTGCTCATCGATCAAAACCTTTATTTGTTCGCGCAGGATGTGGCAGCCGCGCACGATTATCAGCTCAGTGCTTTTATCGCGGATACGGCCCTGAGCGGGGCGATTAAGCAGGCTCAGCTGCACCTTCATCTGCAAAATATTCTGCGGGATCTTGAGCGTTACAAAGGATACCTTGAAGCGCATAGTGTTTACAGAGAATTTGATTGGGCCAGGATTGAGGCCTTTAATTTTTTAAATATGCTGGCACAGGATCTTGCCAAAACCACACGAGAAATTACCATTGCGGAAGGGGATTCGTCCCTTGAACTGGCTCTCATCGGTCCCGAGGGAAGTGTGACTTGGGCGCGTCATGCAATCATCGACATGCGAGAGCGTGTGAGACCGCCGGGCGAAAAGTTTGAAGCGGCATCCCTCGGCCAGGCCCGATCTGGACAAGCCGCGGATGGCGGCCTGAGCAAATCGGGCCAATCCGAGTCAGTTCAAAGGCGGCTTGAGAAAACGATTAAGATGGATTTGCAACTTAAGAAAAGCACGGAGGCCTTGATCCGGTTCGTGCGCAGCGTGAATAAGGGACAGGCAACGATTATCAACACGGCTACCAATGAGCTTGAAAGTGATGTTAAAAATCTTGGATTCCCCCGGTTTGTATCCATCCAGAATGTGGCTAGCAAGGTTAATGTGATTTTGCAAACATGGAAGTACTGGAAAAAAGGATACAGGCGGGGATTAATTAAGGTTTTAGATAAGATTACGCGGCTGGTAGAAGAGAAAAGAGCCTTTGATGGGCAGATTGAAGATTTGGTGAAGATCCCTGAATTAAAATCAGCGGCCTTGCCCCCTGCCATCTACGGAACTTGGCAAGCCCTTCTTATCGGGAGGAAAGTTGAGGAGTTTTCAGAATGGAACGAAAGATTGTATAGCGAACTGAGGCCGGCAGCGCTTGCCATCCGCAAGTGGGCACAGGGCGAGACGGATAACCCTGATGAGATCCGCCGTTTTGCAGATATTCTTGAACGCGCCTCGCAGCGGACATTTTTTAACCAGGATGAGGATTTGAGTGAGCCAACCCGGAAAAATTTGAAAGGGATTGCGGATTCATTAAGAGCTATGCTTCCGCCAAAACCGGCGGAGCCGGAGATGCCGCAGCCGGAACGCATTGCCCCTGCAACGGGCCAGCTCAGTTTTAATTTTGATGATGATACGAAGCACCCTTCCGGAAAAAGCTTAGGCGAAGAACAGCGGATTGTCGAGGATGTGACTTTCCATATTGCCAGAATCGGCGGGCTTGAGCGGCCGGGAATTCTTGAAAGAGCGGCGTCCCTGGGCTCTCTTCAGGCGCTGCCGCCTTTTGCGCGCTCACTTTTGACACCCAGCCAGGAATTCGGCATTGCCGTTGGCAGCACCAGCTTTCTGGAAAGCGTGGGATTGCTCGAAGGCCTCATGGTTTCCCAGACAAACAAAATGTTGATTGTTTATGTCCGGGGGCCGGTGGATTTTGCAGAGCTTGAAAAGAAAAATAAAGAATATGGAGATAGTTTTCAAGGAAGGATACGTCTGGTTTCCAGCCATGAACTAAACGGACAGAATTATCAGGCCTTTATTCAGAGCCTGGTGCGCGGAGGAGGGAAATTCGCCGATTCCGTGCGGCGCGATGCGAATCAATGGTACCGGAAAAGCGGTTATGCGGGCGATCTGACGAGCAATCAAAGCGAATTTCTGAAGTTTCTTACCGTGGTTGGAGCAGAAGATGATTTTCATCGGCTGGCACTTCCTTTCGTCACCCCATTTTATTCCAAAGATTTTGGTTTGGACATAAACGTCCGTGAATTTGCTGAGACGTTTTACGCGGTGCTGGGAAGCGGGTTGGCGGATGCGGTGCTTCTCAAGAAAAAGGTGGGGGATGATCTGGAACTGCGCTTAAGCCGTGACGGATTGAAGGTCGAAGGGCTTGCGCTGAATGAAAATTCGCTTGTCCGTTATGCGGAACTCCTGACCGCCGTCCAGTCAGCCCGCATTATCCTTGCACGGGCCGCTTAATCGAGCGGCTGTCGGTGGTGCAAACCCTCCGCCTTATGGATTCCGCTCAACCAGCCCCTAAAAAGCATTAATAAATACAAGGGGTATCCGGTGCTGAATTCGCTCCATCCATCAAGGCGTCGGGTTTTTAAACAATTTTTTGTTTCGGCGGGCAGCGGCCTGTTTGGCTGGAGCGAGATAGTCTGAGCGGAAGCCAATAGGCTGTTGCCTGGAGATTTCAGATTTCGAGATATTTGGGGAATTGGGTGAGATTGATGTTGCCGGTCTCAGTGACGACCACAAGATCTTCAAGCCGTATGCCGCCCGCGTCCAAATAATATAATCCCGGTTCATTCGTGACCACATGGCCGCGCTTAAGAATATCTTTTTTAGCGCCCACGCGGGGTGGCTCGTGAACGTCAAGCCCTAATCCGTGGCCTGTGCCGTGAAAAAACCCCTGCATCCGGCCGTTGACTTCGCCGGTTTTGAATCCCAGCCCGTCAAAATATTGTTGAATAGCCCGGTGCACTTCGCTTCCGTCCACGTCTTCGCGGATCATGCGGAAGCCGATGTCCTGGCCTTCACGCACCGCGTCAAACATACGCCTCAATTTATCGGAAGCTTTCCCCCGCACCACGGTCCGCGTGATATCTGCGAAATAATGCGTGGCCATCGAATGCGGAAACACATCCATGATAATGGACTGATGGGCCAGGAGAGGTCCGGACCCCGCATTGTGCGGGTCGCAGCCCTGAACGCCTGGCGCCACAATGGTGTGCGAGGCCACACAGTCCCGTTTCATGAGCTCCACGTTGATAATTTTTTTAATAGCTTCGGCTGTTAGTTTTTCGCCGCGGTAAAAAAGATAATCTCCGCGGATTTCTGATGCCCGGATGACTTTGACCGCTTCCTCAATGGCTTCTTCCGTGTAACGCAGGGTTTGAATGATTTCCCGGATTTCTTCCGCACTTTTGACGGTCCGTTCCTCAAAAAAAGGCTCCGGCTTGGACGAGAGCGTGTATCCCCGCTCGCGGATTCTATCCGCATATTCAATAGGAAAATTCCCCGGCACTTCCAGCGAACGGACGCCGTGTTCTTTTAACAAATAATCGATGATGTCGATAGAAGAAGGGCTTTTTACTCCTTTGGCTTTCAGCGTTTCGCTGAGCCGCGTGAAGGAGAGGACCTCGTCCACCCGGGCCTGGGATTTGGCGCGGTCCACTTCCAAATCGCTCATGATCACGAGCTTTCTTCCATTGATTTTAAGGAAGATGAAGGGGTCGGGCACAAAGAAGCGGGTGGCATAGAGCATGTTGGAATCGCCTTCCGAGGCGGCGATGATGAGAAGTGCTTTGGAAGCTTCAGGCATGGGGCTAATGTTACACAAAAATATGGAATATTCAAAACTTTTTGATATTTTGATATAATAAGAAGCATGAAAACCTTGAAAGACCTTTTGGACGAGGCCAAGCAGGCGGTTCCGGAAATTTCAGTGGACCAAGCCAGAGAAATTTATAAAAAAAGCCAGGCTCTTTTCCTTGACGTCCGCGAGCCGGAGGAATACGACGAGGGGATTGTCAAGGGAGCGCTCCGCATTCCCCGCGGCGTGCTGGAGCTTCAAATCGAAAGGTTGATTCCGCAGCGCGACCGGGAGATTGTGGTGTATTGTGCCGGCGGCACCCGTTCGGTTTTGGCGGCCAAATCCCTCAAAGACATGGGCTATGACCAAGTAAAGTCTATGAATGGCGGCTTTATGGTTTGGGAAGCTGCCGGTTATGAGATCGAAATGATCCCTCAGCGCCAGGCTGAGGGATAGATCTAAGTCAATATATACGCACTCGTCCTGTATTCTCGTAATTGTTTAGCCTTCTGAAGTAATCTGCTCAAAATATCCAACAAATTGCCGTCATTACAGATGTGAAAGACGGCAACATACAATTCAGCGAAAAATCCCGCGAAGAACTCATCGACACCATCCTCCGACAAGAAAAAGAAATCGAGGCATTAAAAAAGAAACTCAAAGAACAAGAGCAAAAAGAAGCCCGGAAGAAGGAACTTCGATTTCT
>OBEQ011546358.1_pt1 | contig 10327 bp, 2 predicted proteins | sample 1670901 | NCBI WGS metagenome assembly OBEQ01 (sample SAMEA104232315, study PRJEB22302) | groundwater metagenome | biome: forest; feature: aquifer; material: groundwater | place: USA | collected 2011-08-07 | depth 5.4 m | reverse complement strand
TGTCGTACCACCATTTAGCGAGTATTCAAGTTTTACATTTGCAATTGTTCCTGTTGAGGACCATGTGATCGTTTTACTTGAATTCAGTGACCAACTTTCTCCACCATTAGGTGATGTTACGGTAAGGGAAGGAGATGCGCTCACGGTGAAATCTGCATCACTCATATCACTTGCAGGAACTTGATTCGCAACACTGGAAACTCGGATACGTCCGAACGACGTAACCGGGCTGGTTGGAACCCAAGTATAATGTCCACTGTTTGCTCCGGCTGTTGTAATGACAGAAAAAGTACCGTTTGCTCCTGTAGAAGAATACTCAATCTTTACTACTGCGAATGAAGGAAGTCCGGTAGTCGTCCATGTGATAATTCTGACAGATCCAACCGACCAATCTTCTCCACCATTCGGTGAGGTCATGGTCATTGAAGGTGTAGTAGAGTTGGTGATCGAGAAATTAGCATCACTAACATCTGTTGTTACACTGGGATTAGAAGCATTAGAAGCGCGAACACGTGCAGAAGCGGTTGCAGCGTTTGGAACCGTCCAAAGGAACGTTCCTGTGTTAGGAGCATTGACAGTAATAAGAGAAAACGTTACACCCGCATTTAAGGAATATTCAAGTTTTACATTTGAAAACGTTCCTGCCGAAGACCAATTGATGGCACGTTGCGAACCGATGACAAAATTCTCTCCTCCGTTTGGTGATAGAACTGTTAACACCGGGTTGGGAGATGTTGCAATCGTGAAATTGAAATCGCTTGCATCAGTAATCGTTGCAGGATTAGAAACATCGGCTACACGAACACGAGCAAATGCACTTGGTGTATTTAGTACTGACCACACATAGCTACCGGTGTTTGGAGTACTTACTGAAATGACATTAAAGGTAACGCCTGCATTTGTGGAATATTCAACTCTAACATTAGCCAGAGTTCCGGTTGAAGTCCATGTAATGTTTCCGTTTGAACCAACCAACCAACTTTCTCCGCCATTGGGCGCAGTAAGTGTAATACTTGGCGCTTCCGGAATAACATTGAAAAACGCATTACTTAGATCTTTGATTGTTGAAGAGTTTGCAGCATCTGAAATCCGAATACTTGCTCTTGTGGTTACCGGGTTTGGAACTACCCATTCATAGCTACCGGTGTTTGGTGTGCTAGCTGTAACAAGAGAAAAACTCAAGTTTCCATCTATTGAATATTCTATCTTGACATTATCAATGGTGCCTACTGAAGTCCACGTAAGGTTCTTTGTTGAACCGATTGTCCAACTTTCAAACCCGTTCGGTGATGTTACCGTTAACGATAAAGCAGGTGTAATTGCAAAATTTGCATCACTACCATCGCGTGCTTGTACTTGATTAACAACAGTAGTAACGCGAACTCTTGCAGAATTTGTAAGAGTTGTAGGAACTACCCATTGGTAGCTTCCTGTGTTTTGAGCAAACGTTGATATTGGTGAATACGTACCGTTCTCTCCGTTCGTAGAATAATCAATAATGACTACGTTAAATGAAGGTACGCCTGTCGTTGTCCAAGTAATAGTTCTGACAGAACCCAAAGTCCAAACTTCTCCCCCGTTCGGGGAAGTAAGCGTGATTGTTGGTGTTGTAGCATTAACTATTGAAAAATTAGCATCACTGACATCTTTCGTAACAGTCGGTTTAGCGACATCAGAAACACGAATACGAGCAGAAGCAGTTGCCGAATTAGGAACAGTCCACAAGAACGAACCTGTGTTTAACGTGCTTGTTGTAATATTAGAATATGTTCCGCCGTTATTTATTGAATATTCAAGTTTAACGTTTGCAATCGTACCGCTTGTAGTCCATGTAACATTAGCACTTGTACCGATAACCAAATTTTCTCCTCCATTAGGCGAGGTGAGAGTGATGGTTGGAGTCGGAGCGGCTGAAATTGTGAAAAGTAAATTACTGACATCGTTTGTTACACTTGGATTGGCTGCGTTAGAAATACGAACACGACCTGAAGCAGTAGGAGTATTCGGAACAGTCCATATATAGCTTCCGGTATTAGGTGTATTTGAGGTAACAAGATAATAAATTCCACCTGCATTGAGGGAATACTCAATTTGCGCATTGGCAAATGTTCCAGTAAACGCCCATGTAATTGTTCTGGTTGTGCCGACAGTCCAACTTTCCCCGCCATTAGGTGACATCACCATAACAGTTGGCACAGGTGTGCCAACAATAGTGAACAGAAGATTGCTCTGGTCGGTTTTCGATAGGTTTGAAGCATCTGAAATGCGGACACGAGCAGATGCGGTAGGTGTATTCGGAACTGTCCATGCGTAGCTTCCTGTGTTTGGTGTACTTGAAGTAATGACTGAATAGACAACTCCACCATTCACGGAATATTCAATCTGAACATTAGCAATTGTTCCGGTTGTTGCCCAGGTAATATTTCTCACATCGCCGGCATTCATCGTTTCTCCACCATTAGGCGAAGTTACCATAATTGTTGGAGCCGGAGGGGCAACTATTGTGAACAGGAGATTGCTCACGTCGGTTATTGTTGGATTTGAAGCATCAGAAATCCGAACACGAGCTGAAGCAGTAGGTGTATTGGGAACAGTCCAAGTGTAGCTTCCAGTATTTGGTGTGCTTGAAGTAATGACTGAATAGACTACTCCGGCATTCACCGAATATTCAATTTGAACATTGGTAATTGTTCCGGTCGAAGACCATGTAATGTTTCTGCCGGTGTTTGCTGTCCAACTTTCTCCACCGTTAGGCATTGTTACGGCAAGAGTTGCTTCAAGTGATGTAATTTGGGGATTAGTGTTTTGTCCTTTAGGTGTTACCTGACGGGCATTTTGTGATGTTGCGGTAACCGATAAGCCAAGTATAAGGACAAGCGTTAACAGTATAATTATAAAATTTTTCATTGATACTTTCCTTTGATTTGTTTGTGAATCTCAATACACGATGATTGAGTTACAGAATGGATGATTGCGTTTATTTATTTTTATGAAGTTATTTAAAATAAATTTGTTTCCGTTCTTAGCGTTCGTCCATTGAATATACACTAAGGTATATTGTAAAGATATAGGGCAAAGGGATGAAAAAGGTGTTAACCCATTAAAATTGTTGGCGTTAGGGAGAGAGAAATGAAACAGTTATGTAGCGACTAAGTGAGGAACATTCTTTTAAAATTAACCAAGATTTAGATAACAAGAGGTCGCATAGGGTGGCGGATGTACTAATTCAAGCTAATGATGATGAATTTCTAAAAATTCATGTATAATTTTCGATGCAAGTGTTTTTAAAACCAAGAGTCCGGTATTTAGCCGGACTCTTGGTTTTAAATTAGAACAATGCGTAGATTAATATTATTTCATCAACAAAAGTTTTTTTGTGGCTGTGTATTCTCCTGCGATCAAGCGGTAGGTATATACACCGCTTGGCAATTTAGAGGCATTGAACGTGACTGATTTGTACCCTGCAGATTGAACCTCGTTAACTAATGTTGCTACTTCTTCGCCAAGCATGTTGTAGACTTTCAAATTTACGAAATTGCCAATAGCCAATTGATAATTGATAACCGTTGTTGGGTTGAATGGATTAGGATAATTTTGTAACAAAGCAAATTCACTTGGGAGTATTGGATTATTGTTGTTTGGTTCTACATCCGGTGGTGGTGGTGGAAGTTCAGTGCTTGCAATAATATTGATTTTACCAACAGTTGACTTAGCCAAACTTGAAGAAATTATGAGAGTTCCTGTTTGACTTGCTTTTACCCAATATCCTTTTCCGGGTTCGATGGTTGTCGAGGTTGTATATCCATGATTGTAGCCATAGAATTGTGATGTTACCAACCCAGGAGGATCGGATGTAATTGTCCCGACTGCTATTGGTGAGCTAATTGAACCGATAAGGTTCCATCCTTCTACAACATCAATCGTATCTATTGAAATTGTAATTCCGTTTAACAATATGTTCTGAGGATAGGCAAACTTTATCCAGTAGCCTATCCCATTTTTTAATGTATCTTGAGCACTGTATCCACCTACGAATGAAAATGCGTCCGAAATGGCAGAAGGGAAGATAATAGTTTTTGTATAGTCAAGAAATTCTAATGGTAAAGAGACTAAATTCCAACGATTAGTGACATCGTATTGTACCGTTGAGTATGACATCGTTAACGTTTTAACTGCAAATTCAGATTTACACTCTCCAAGGATTGCGCGGAGCGAAACGACTTTCTTGCTAAACGTACTATAAGTGATTCCTGTGGGATTTTGATCTGTCGATGTTTGAGGGGTTGCGCCCGATCCAAAATTCCATTCAAATGTTGCGCCGGGAGTTCCTCCTGTATATGTAAAATTATAAGTGCAATTATTTCCAACACAGTTCGGCGTTATGGTAAAATCTGCTATCGGCATTGGGTCTGTTGTGGTCGTATTTTTAGTTTGGTTGGTCAATACAACAGAATTAAGGTCAAAATATATTCCGGCTTCATTTTTAATTACCGTGCCGGCAGGATTACTTGCATGTTGCTTCACTTTAAATTGGACATACCCATGACTTCCCGGCTCATCGGTAATTGCCGGGGGGAGGATAATACCCCAAAATGTCCAGATTAATTCATTACCATTTTTGGTAAGCAAACAAGGATAGCTACTGCCAAGTGTTGTTACTGTGGATACATCAAGGTCACTATCTAAAGTATCTTTTATCACGACATGATAAGCAGGTCCACTGCCAAGGTTTTGGAAGCGGATGAGATATGTTAGTGAATCATCTGAGGTGATACTTCCTTCAGCGCCGCAACCTTGAGGTGTAACAGACATATCATTGGGATCATAAGAACAACTAACATCATCGTACAGGTAAACGGTATTGTTTAAGGTATTAATATCATTTTCAGCAGGTACAATATTTACCTGAGTGAGAATAGTAGGAGAACTAGATTCGGGGCATGTTAATAAAACAGTCATATAAAGTAGCCCACCTCCACCCGGAAGAATGGGGTCGGCTATAGAATAAACAACTGTGTTACCTGGAAACATAATTGGAGGGCTTATCGGGGGATAACTTTCTGCAGTTTCAATATACATTGCATCATTAGAAAGAGATATTTCTATCTTCGCTTCAGACACTGCAGTAGAGCCAATATTAGTATATGTAACTACGTATGTCATCTCCTGTCCACAGCAAGCGGAATGCAGTGGGAGTGGAAAAAAGGAAGCAATATCAATACTAATATCTTGAACAGGTTCCAACACTTTATAAGCAAAATTTACACCGCTAACATTTTCACCTAGGTTGACATTAACTGCATAGGTTCCCGAAGGTGGAGGGCAAGACAGATCTAAACAATACGATGGTACGAAAGTAGAATTAACACTTAACAAATTTTCTCCAGCCGGAACATCCATTAAGAAATAATCACCATTTTCATCCGATTGTGCCACCATCGATAAATCATGAATCAAAAAATATTGCAGTCCTGGTTCTCCAATGTCATAAAGACAGTCTCCATCCAAATCAAGAAAAACTTTCCCACTTATACTTCCCGGCAACGGATTTTCAGGAGAAACTTCTATCAGGCTTGTAAAACCTGGGTAAGCACCATCTTCTGTTTCACGTAAATCTATTTTTTTTGTGTATGTATTCGTCAAAAAATCGTACTCAAAAAGAACGCCTACATTGTTTGCTCCCCCATTATTCATCAATCCGTACAATTTACCATTGCTTGCTTGCATCAGGCTTCCGTATGGAAGCTCTCCCTCCGTGTAATTACAATCTATTTTTTTTGTAAATATATTTGTTGAAATATCATATTCGAATAGAACCCCGTCGTTGTTTGCTCCTCCTACATACGTTAACCCATACAACTTCCCATTGCTTGCTTGAACCAAACTTCCAAAAGGGCTCGATCCGTTCGCATTAGTAAAATCTACTTTTTTCGTGTAAGTATTCGTCAAAATATCATATTCAAAAAGAACGCCTCCGTTGTCAGTTCCTCCGGCTTGTGTTAAACCATACAATTTTCCATTCCACGCTTGTATCAAACTACCGTAAGGATATTTACCGTCTGTATTACTTAAATCTATTTTTTTTGTATAGGTATTACTTGAAATATCATATTCAAAAAGAACACCTTCGTTGTTGGCTCCTCCTTGAATAGTCAACCCATACAATTTTCCATTGACCGCCTGAATCAGACTTCCATAGGAATAAGCGCCATCAGCTACACTAAAATCTATTTTTTTGGTGTATGTATTAGTTGAAATATCATATTCAAAAAGAACGCCTACGTTGTTTATTCCCCCATTATTAGTCACCCCATATAACTTGCCATTACTTGCTTGCATCATACTTCCTTGCGGGTCGATACCGTTTACAGTATTCAAATCAATTTTTTTTGTATAGGTATTTGTCAACATATCGTATGAGAATAAAGTCCCAGAGTTATTTGTTCCGCCTAATGCTGTCAATCCATACAGTTTTCCATCGTTTGCCCGCATCAAACTTCCATAAGGATTTGCACCGTCTAAAACACTTAGAACTATTTTTTTTGTATACGTGTCGGTGGTAGCATCGTAGTTGAAAATTACACCCTTTCCAGTATTCCCACCGTATGTTGTCACTCCCCATAGATTTTGTGCAAAGATTGGACAAGAAGTAAGTAGAAGCTTGATCCCCAAGAATAAGGAAGAAAGAATAAGAATCCGACGATGGGCTATCCACTTTATTTTCATGCTGTGCTCATTGGAATGCCCATTATTTATTTTTAGTAAAGAGAAAATGGTGTGAAGATAATATATAATATATGTCATTCAAATTTTCCTTTATATTTTAGTGATTGTTGATTGGTGAGTAAACCTCGAAATTGAAATGCTGGGCATAGATACATTCAAAGTACATGCGGGAAGTTTGTATCCAAAGGTAATAATTTCATTGAATACCTCAGTACAGACAGGGTTATTATCCTTTGGGTCGCTTGACCACTGTGCAACAACACCAAGAGGTGATGAAATGAAAAGAATGACAAGAACATAAAGAACTGCAAGGTACTTCATATGAAAACCTATTTGAATGATGATGGTGAGTAAAATTAGAACAAATTAACCCTAGCATAGAGTATAATATCTTGTGGCAGGAAGAGAGAATAAGACGCATCGTAATTCGTCTCTACTTCAAAACAACAACATACGAACAGCTGAATTTAAAAGTGTTCACACTGTCACAATGACAGCGTGAAAATAGGGAAATAAAATGGAATTATCAAAAAATAAAAGTGTTTCGCGATTGATACCGAAGATAAAAAAAAGCCCATTTCCACAGATGAAATGGGCTTTGTATTTTGAATTGGAGGAGGGGGAAGAGACCTCAGCCAAAGGTTGACAGGGTCGCCCCTACCAAAAATTTATTTCATTAATAAGAGCTTTTTTGTAGCAGTGTATTCTCCGGCAATTAAACGATAGGTATATACACCGCTTGGTAATTTGCTTGCATCCCATGTAACAGATTTATATCCTGCATCTTGAATTTCATTTACCAATGTGGCTACTTCTTCGCCAAGCATGTTATAGACTTTTAATTGGACGGAGACGGCAAGCTGTGTCCCTACATCAGGTATCTGGTAACTGATCGTTGTTGTTGGGTTAAAGGGATTGGGATAGTTTTGTTGTAAGACAAATTCACTTGAGATTATTGGATTATTGTTATTGAGTTCTGCCGGAGGTGAAGGTGGTAATTCATCTGTTGGTGCAATACAAATTTTATTTGATGCTGACATCAGATTTGAAGACAAGATTAACATTCCTGATTGATTAACTTTTACCCAGTAGGCTTTGCCTGATTCTATTGTATCTTTTATTACATATCCGTTGGAATAGCCAAATAAATTCGACGTGACCATTCCGCCCGGAATTGATACGATTGATGCGACGGGAACATTTGTACTGATTGAACCGATTAAGTTCCATCCCTCAGTCACCGCGATTGTTTCTGATGTTACACTGAAACCTGTAAGATTCACAGACGTTGGTGATCCAAATTTTAGCCAATATCCTTTCCCCACTGATATCGAATCGCGAACCTGATATGAAGTATTATTATCATAGGAAAATGCCGAAGAGATTGCGCCCGGATAAAGTATCGTTTTTCTTCGATCGTTCAGTTGCACAGGAAGCGAAACTAAATTCCAACTTGTAGAATAATTCATTGAAAGACTAACACTTGTTGGAGCGTTCAATTCATACGTAACAGCATATTTACCGCCGGTTCCGGAAGAAATATTTAACGTAAGTGCATTTCCATCGTAGTTAAAATAAGAAACACCATTGAGTGTTACATTTGTTATACTAAGTTCTCCATCGGGTACTTCTAAAGGCTTCATTGTAAACGCACGATCTTGGTTAGCGGATTGGATATTGTAATAAAGGGTTATGGGCTCATGCTTAAAGAATAATTTTCCGTACACGTAGCTATAGTATCCCAGCTCTATGGAGTGATAGCCTGCTTTGCCATCGTTCCCTTTTTCTAATCCCCAGATTTGATTTCCGTATCGTGTTCTATCGGAAAATACTTCGCTGTACACATGATCAACAAAGTATTTCATAAAAAAACTTTGTGTCTCATCTGCCATTTGAAGGTATTTTGTGTCTCCCGTAATATGATACAAAGCCAATCCGGAGGTAATAGCTTGCTCCATTTGCCACCACGCTTTTGCAGTATCTGCCTGTCCCCACATTAACATTTGACCTGTTGTCCGATTATAATCTTTGTATGGTCCCCCGAATACATGATCATACCCTTTCGTCAATACCATTTCAACAAGTTGTTTGGCTGTTGTGAGGTAAATTGAGTCAGGCTGAATTTCAAAAATTCTCCCAAGACACCACGCAGTTTTAAGAACATGTCCCATGATCGTCATCGTTTGACTATTATCCGGTTGCCATGAAGAGGTATAGAGTTCGACAAAACCAATTGATTGTGTTGCCGCGCTCGCCGCCAGTCTGTTTACCATATTATCTGCAATCTGTAACAATCGTGTTTTATATTTGCTCTCCCCCGTCATGAGATAGAGATGAAGAAGATGCGTTGTAACGGCATCAACCGTTGCATTGAAACTTTTTCCTGAAGGTGAGGTTCCGTTGGATTGAACATTATCGTAATATCCGAATGTTGAGGGTGAATTATCCCAAAGATGAGCATCGTTATAATTATAGCCTTTGTTGATCCAACTCATCATAGCAGTGTCTCGTACCGCTTCATAATAAGCGACCAACCCCACCAACGCATAATGTTGGTAGTATGCAGTCTTCGCATCGTTCGGATTTGAAGGAGTACCTGTACGACTAATGACGTTGTACCAGCCTTGATGCGCTGTATCCCATGCTGTTCGTGTCATGAAGGAAAGTGCGTAATTTGCATAGCGCAAATAGCTTGTGTCTCCGGTTAACTGAAATGCACGGGTAAAGCCATACGCATCGCGCGATTGGTTCATCATATTTTTATTGGTTCCCCATGAAGATTTTACGTTTCCGAATTGATCTATGTTTGTATAAAATCCACCGTAGGGGGCATCGTATGCTTTTTTCCAAAATTTTGCACAACTATCAACGTAGCCCATTACTTTTTCCGGCGATTGTAAATACGGTGAGCCGGGAATGTATTGAGCGAACGAGAGACAAAATGGGAAGAAGAGAAGTAGTAAATATTTTTTCATCAATAAAATGTAATACAAGTTCAAGGGAGAGGGTTACACAGGGTTTCAGTATTAGTTAAGGACTGTGTAACTCAGAACAATCATTTATAGAATGTTAAATGATAGATAAGATAAAAAACTTTCAGGGAATTCCCTCATATCTTCCTCACGAAATAAAAAGAAAGCCTTAACCAATACACCGGTTAAGGCTTTCTTAATTACAAACACGTTAGGGTTTATCTTAAAAGAAGCATTTTTTTCGCCATAGAAAATTCGTCTGTGGTTAAACGGTAGGTATAGATACCACTTGGCATTTTGCCGGCGTCCCAAGTTACGGATTTGAACCCTGCATCTTGTAACTCATTAACCAATGTTGAAACCTCTTGTCCTAAGGTGTTATATACTTTCAGTGTTACCATGCCATGAAAAGGTAACGAATAACTGATAACTGTACTTGGGTTGAAGGGGTTGGGATAGTTCTGTAGTAAGGCAAATTCACTTGGGATTATTGAATTATTGGTATTGACTTCTCCGGGTGGTGGCGGGGGGAGTTCGGATGATGCAATACTATGTATTTTGCCAACAGTCGACTTAGCCAAACTTGAAGATAGAATGATCATTCCTGTTTGACTTGCTTTTACCCAATA
>OBEQ010444709.1_pt1 | contig 10328 bp, 8 predicted proteins | sample 1670901 | NCBI WGS metagenome assembly OBEQ01 (sample SAMEA104232315, study PRJEB22302) | groundwater metagenome | biome: forest; feature: aquifer; material: groundwater | place: USA | collected 2011-08-07 | depth 5.4 m | reverse complement strand
GGGAAGGTGTCATGGTCGTCTCGCTCGGAACTGATCGGCTCGACGTGGGTGGTCCTGATCTCGACGGCGCTGCTGGGCCTCGTGATCGGGCTGCTGGATCTCCTCTTCACGACCGTGCTGCACATCCTGCTGCGACGATGACGAAGTCCTGGTACGTGATCCACACGTTGACGGGGCAGGAGGAGCGCGTCAAGAGCGCCATCGAGGGGAAGATCGCCTCGGGGGCGGCCGGCAGGCTGATCAGCCAGGTGCTGATCCCGATGGAGAAGGTGTCGGAGGTCAAGGCCGGGAAGAAGAAGATCTCGGAGCGGAAGGTGTTCCCCGGCTACGTGCTCCTGGAGATGGAGCTGACCGATGACAGCTGGTACCTGATCCGGAATACCCCCGGCGTCAGCGGCTTCGTCGGCGGCGGGCAGCGGCCCACCCCGCTCGGTGAGGAGGAGGTCCAGGCGATCATGCAGGCCTCGCAGGAGAAGATGGAGAAACCGACCCCGAAGGTGATCTTCGAGGTGGGCGAGAGCGTGCGGGTGACCGAGGGACCCTTTACGAACTTTAACGGCACGATCGAAGAGGTGAATCCGGAGAAGGGGCGGCTGAAGGTGATGGTCGCGATCTTCGGACGCTCGACCCCGGTGGAGCTCGAGTACTGGCAAGTGGAGAAGATCTGACGTGGCGAAGAAGGTGGTGGCACAAATCAAACTCTACTGCCCGGCGGGCCAGGCCAATCCGGCCCCGCCCGTGGGCCCGGCCCTCGGCCAGCATGGCGTGAACATCATGGAGTTCTGCAAGGCGTTCAACGCGCAGACCCAGGGCAAGGAAGGGTTGATCCTGCCGGTGGTGATCTCCGTGCATGACGATCGGTCGTTCACGTTCATCATTAAGAGCGCGCCCAGCTCCGTCCTGCTCAAGCGCGCCTGCGGCATCGCGAAGGCCTCCGGGACGCCGAACAAAGACAAGGTGGGCAAGGTGACGCGGGCGCAGGTCCGCGAGATCGCCGAGCAGAAACTCAAGGACATGAATGCCCCGACGCTGGAGCAGGCGATGAAGACCATCGAGGGGACGGCCCGCAGCATGGGGATCGAGGTAGCCGACTAATGCCGGGCCCGTTGGTCGCTGAGCTGTTGACCACGCAAGGAGAGGGCCCAAGGGGGAACCCTTGCGGTTCCCCCTTGAGGTGATAGGAAAGTCTGAACGATGGCAACGATTGTGAGCAAGCGGATGAAGGCGACGGCGGCCCTCGTGGACCGGACGAAGGCCTACTCGGTGGCCGAGGCGGTGGCTCTGCTCAAGCAGGCCCCGCACCCGAAGTTCGACGAGACGGTGGATGTCGCCGTGAAGCTCGACATTGATCCGAAGCAGACCGATCAGCTCGTGCGCGGCACCGTGGTGCTGCCGCACGGCACCGGGAAGACCCGGCGCGTCATCGTCTTCGCCAAGGGAGACGCGGCGAAGGCGGCTGAGGGGGCGGGGGCGGATGTCGTCGGTGGGGATGAGCTCATTCAGAAAGTGGGCGGCGGCTGGCTCGAGTTCGACGTGGCGGTGGCCACGCCCGACCTCATGAAGGACCTCTCAAAGCTGGGCAAGTTGCTCGGGCCGCGCGGACTGATGCCGAGTCCCAAGGCCGGCACGGTGACCATGGATGTGGCCCGCGCCATCAAAGAGATCAAGGGTGGGAAGGTGGAGTTCAAGATGGACAAGCAGGGGGATCTCCACCTGGGCCTCGGGAAAGTCTCCTTCCCGGCGGAGCACCTCGTGGCCAACGCGACCGCGTTCCTCGAGGCGCTGTGGCGGGCGCGCCCGGCGGCGACGAAGGGGCAGTACGTGCGGGCCATCTATCTCTCGAGCACGATGGGCCCCGGGATCAAGCTGAACGTGAATGAGCTCCGCGAGGCGGTGGCGGCATGAGCGCCACGGCCACGGCGGAACGGCCCGTGCGGCTGGGCCAGCGCATTCGCCGGCAGATCGTCGAGGAGTTGACCCCGACGGTCAGCGGGGCGAAGGCGGTGTTCGCCTTCACGGTGCAGAAAGTGCCCGTCTCGGAGATGGAGGCGCTGCGCCGGTCCCTGCGCGCCGTCTCGGCAGAGATGGCGATAGTGAAGAATTCCTTGGGCCGCCGCGTGCTGGCCCAGGCGGGATTGGCGGGGCTCGACTCGTGCCTCGAGGGGACGAGCGGGCTCGGGCTCGCCCAGGCCGATCCCGTGGCGGTGTCGAAGGTGCTGGTCACCTTCGCCAAGGACCACGAGGGATTCAAACTGCGCGGGGCCGTCGTGGAGCGCCAGACCCTGGGGCTCCAGGAGATCCGGGTGCTGGCGGCGCTGCCGTCGCGCGAGATCTTGCTCGCGAAGGTTGTGGGTGGCCTGCAGGCCCCCATCAGCGGGTTCGTCGGGGTGTTGAGCGGGGTCACCCGCAAATTCGTTTATGTGCTTGACGCGATTCGTCAATCGAAGGAGGGGAAGTCATGAGCGAGGCAACCGCAACGCAGGAACTTTCACCCAAGGCGCAGGAGATCGTCTCGACGGTGGAGTCCATGACGGTGTTGGAGTTGGCGGCATTGGTCAAGGCCCTGGAAACCAAGTTCGGGGTCACGGCCGCCGTCCCGATGGGCGCGGCCGCGGGTGGGGCTGCCGCCGGTGGAGCGCCGGCCGCCGCCGTAGAGGAGAAGTCGACCTTCGAGGTCGTCCTCACCGATGTCGGGGCCAACAAGATTCAGGTGATCAAGGAGATCCGCGCGGTCACGAACCTCGGGCTGAAGGAAGCCAAGGATCTCGTCGATGCGGCTCCGAAGACAATCAAGACGGGCGTGGCCAAGGATGAGGCCGCGACCATCAAGCAGAAGCTGGAAGCGGTCGGCGCGAAAGTCGAGCTGAAGTAACCGGCCTTATGGAGCGCGCGATGAGCGAGCGGCGGAATCTCGGACGGATTGGGGAAGCAGCGGAGCTGCCGGATTTACTGGAGCTCCAGACGCAGTCCTTTGCCGACTTCCTGCAGGTCGAGACCCCGCGGACCAAGCGGGAGAACGTCGGGCTCCAGGAGGTGTTCACCGAGGTGTTCCCGATCGAGAGTCACGACGGGAAATACCGGGTCGAGTACCTCCATTACACGCTGGGCAAACCCAAGTATGATTTGTGGGAGAGCCAGCGCCGGGGGCTGACCTATGCGGCGCCGCTCAAAGTCAAACTCCGCCTGCGCTCCGCCAAGGAAATGAAGGAACAGGAAGTGTACCTCGGCGACCTGCCGCTCATGACCCCGACCGGCACCTTCATCGTCAACGGCGATGAGCGCGTCATCGTCAGCCAGCTCCACCGGTCTCCCGGCGTCTCCTTCGAGGCCGAGGTGCACCCGAACGGCAAGCGGCTCTACTCGGCCCGCGTCATCCCCTACCGCGGCGCCTGGCTCGAGTTCGAGTTTGATCTGACGGACGTGTTGTACGCCGTCATTGACCGGCGCCGCAAGATTCCGGTGACGGTGTTCCTGCGGGCCATCGGGTGCGGCACCGACGAGGAGATCCTCAAGCAGTTCTGCGGCGTCGAGACGATCAAGGCCGACTCGCTGGCCGAGCTCAAGCCGGTGGTCGGGCGCATCGCGGCGGTGGCGATCACCGATCCGGCGACGCAGGCGGTGCTCGTGCCGCGGCTGGAGGAGTTGACCAAAGATCACCTCACGATGCTTTGGAACTCCGAGGTGCGCCAGATCAAGGTGCTCAAGAAGGCGGTCCCGGAAATCCTCCATACCTTTGCCAAGGACCGCCTGAAGACGAAGGATGACGCGATGCTGGATATCTTCCGGCGTCTGCGTCCGGGGGACCCGGCCACGGTCGCCTCGGCCCAAGCCCTCTTGAACCGCCTCTTCTTTGATCCGAAGACCTACGACCTCGGCCGCGTCGGCCGCTACATGCTGAACCGGAAGCTCGGCCTCACCGTTGATCCGGAGCAGAAGGTGCTCGATGCAGCCACCATCGTCCAGGTGATCCAGGCGCTCCTCAACCTGAAGACCGCTCAGGGGGACGTCGATGACATTGATCACCTGGGGAATCGCCGGATCCGGACGATCGGCGAGCTGCTGCAGAACCAATTCCGCATTGCCCTCTCCCGCGTCGAGCGCTCCTGCCGGGAGCGGATGACGATCTACGATCTCGAGAACACGATGCCGCATCAGCTGGTCAACGCCAAGCTGGTCTCCTCGGTCATCCGGGATTTCTTCGGCCGGTCCCAGCTGTCGCAGTTCATGGATCAGACGAACCCCTTGGCGGAGCTCACGCACAAGCGGCGGCTCTCCGCCCTCGGGCCCGGCGGGCTCTCGCGCAAGCGAGCCGGCTTCGAGGTGCGCGACGTCCACTACTCGCACTACGGCCGTATCTGTCCGATCGAGACGCCGGAAGGGCCGAACATCGGACTGATCGCCTCCCTCTCCACCTACGCGCGCGTCAATCCCTACGGCTTTATCGAGACCCCCTACCGGAAAGTCGAGAAGGGGCACGTGACCCAGAAGATCGACTATCTGTCGGCGGACATCGAGGATCGGTACACCATTGCGCAGGCGAATGCCCGCCTGGATAAGTCGGGCCGCTTCCTCGACAAGTTGATCGCCTGTCGGCACAAGGGGGACTTCCCCCTGATGCCGCCCGAAAAAATCGACTACATGGATGTCTCCCCCCGGCAGCTCGTCTCCGTCGCGACCAGTCTCGTCCCCTTCCTCGAACATGATGACGCCAACCGCGCGCTCATGGGTGCCAACATGCAGCGCCAAGCCGTGCCGCTCCTCTTCCCGCAGGCCCCGCTCATCGGGACCGGGATGGAGTTCCGTGTGGCGAAGGATTCCGGGGCGGTGGTCGTGGCGTTCGAGTCCGGCGTCGTGCGGAGCGTGCAGGCCGATGAGATCGGGATTGACCGGACCGTCTACTCCCTGCGCAAGTTCGTTCGCTCAAATGCGAGCACCTGCATCAACCAGCGGCCGATCGTCGAGGTGGGCCAGAAGGTGAAGGCCGGCCAGGTGATCGCCGATGGCGCCTCCACGAAGGCCGGTGAGCTGGCGCTGGGTCGCAACGTGTTGGTCGCTTTCATGCCGTGGCGCGGCTACAATTTCGAGGATGCCATTCTCCTCAGCGAGAAGCTGGTCAAGGAGGATGTGTTCACCTCCATCCATATCGAGGAGTTCGAGCTGGAAGCCCGCGACACGCGGCTCGGCAACGAAGAGATCACGCGCGACATCCCGAACGTCGGCGAAGAGGCGCTCAAGGATCTCGATGAGTCCGGCATCGTGCGGATCGGCGCCGAGGTGCATCCCGGCGACATTCTCGTCGGGAAGGTGGTGCCGAAGTCGGAGACCGAGCTCTCGCCCGAGGAGCGCCTGCTCCACGCGATCTTCGGCGAGAAGGCCGGGGATGTGCGCGACGCGTCGCTCACCGTGCCGCCGGGAGTCGAGGGGATCATCGTGGACGTGAAGGTGTTCTCCCGGAAGAAGTTGAAGCCCGCCACCAAGGACGAGGTCACGCTCGAGCACAAGCAGATCGAGGAGCTCCGCCACTACTACCAGATGCAAATTCACTCGATCAAGCGGGAGCGGTATCACAAGCTGGCCAAGCTCCTCATCGGGCAGAAGCTCAGCCACGGGATTCTCGATGAGGAGACCGGGGCCACGCTCGTACCGTACCATCATCCCATCAAGAAGTCCGATCTCAACAAGCTGGAGCGGGCGGACCTCGATGATCTCCATATCGAGAGCAATCCGGAGCTGGAGGATGAGGTCAAGCGGCTCTGCCGCGTCTTCCGCGATCAGATCGAGGAGCTCTCCTACGAGGAGGAGCGGGAGGTGGACCGGATCAAGCGGGGCGATGAGTTGCCCGCCGGCGTCCTCAAGAAGGTCGTGGTCTATGTCGCCTCCAAGCGCAAGATCCAAGTCGGCGACAAGATGGCCGGCCGCCACGGGAACAAGGGGGTCATCGCCAAGATCCTCCCCGAGGAGGACATGCCGTTCCTGCCGGACGGTACCCCGGTCCAGATTGTGCTCAATCCCCTCGGCGTGCCGTCCCGCATGAACGTGGGACAGATTTTGGAAACCCACCTGGGGTGGGCGGCGCAGGCCCTCGGGCTGCAGTTGGCCTCCCCCGTGTTCGACGGGGCTCGCGAGAGCGAGATCAAGGCGTTCCTCCGCGAGGCGAAGCTGCCGGAGCGTGGGCAGATCCAGCTGCGCGACGGCCTGACCGGCGACGCCTTCGATCAGCAGGTGACCGTCGGCTACATCTACATGATGAAACTGGCCCACCTGGTGGACGATAAGATCCACGCCCGGTCGATCGGCCCCTACTCCCTCGTCACGCAGCAGCCGCTCGGGGGGAAGGCCCAGTTTGGCGGCCAGCGCTTCGGCGAGATGGAAGTCTGGGCCCTCGAGGCCTACGGGGCGGCCTACACCTTGCAGGAGCTACTGACGGTGAAATCGGACGACGTGCAGGGGCGCACCCGGATTTATGAATCGATCGTCAAGGGGGAGCATGCCCTGCAGGCCGGCACCCCGGAGTCGTTCAACGTGTTGGTGAAGGAACTCCAGAGCTTGTGCCTCGACATTCGCACGGAACGGAAGAAGATCTGATGGACAAGCTCGATCACCTCGACCGATTTGACGCGGCCGCCATCGAGCGCCTCGGCCGGCTGAGTCTCGACCGGGAGCGGTTCGGCACGCCCGATCTGCGCTCGTTCGACTCGATCACGATCCAGCTCGCCTCCCCCGACGTGATCCATTCCTGGTCGCGCGGCGAGGTGCGCAAGCCGGAGACGATCAACTATCGGACGCTCAAGCCCGAGAAGGACGGCCTCTTCTGCGAGCGGATCTTCGGCCCGACGAAGGATTGGGAGTGCAACTGCGGCAAGTACAAGCGCGTCAAGCACAAGGGGATCATCTGCGACCGCTGCGGCGTCGAGGTGACCCGGGCCAGCGTCCGCCGAGAGCGGATGGGCCATATTGATCTGGCCGCGCCCGTCACCCACATCTGGTTTTTCAAAGCGATGCCGTCGCGCATCGCCACATTGCTGGACATGAATATGCGCGACCTCGAGCGCGTGATCTACTACGAGGAGTACCTCGTCATTGATCCGGGCGAGACTCCCTTGAAGGCCAAGACGCTCCTGAGTGAGGAACGGTACCAGGATGCCGTCAAGCGGTTCGGCCACAAATTCGTGGCGAAGATGGGGGCCGAGGCGGTCGCCGAGCTGATCAAAGGGCTCGAGCTGGACAAGATGGCCGAGACGCTCAAGGTCCAGCTGAAAGAGGCCAAGGGGGAGCAGCTCCAGAAAAAACTGGTCAAGACCCTCCGGATCGTGGACGCGTTCCGCAAGTCGGGCAACAAGCCGGAGTGGATGATCCTCTCCGTGGTGCCGGTGATCCCCCCCGACCTGCGCCCGCTCGTGCCGCTCGACGGGGGACGGTTCGCCACGTCCGATCTGAATGATCTCTATCGCCGGGTGCTCAACCGCAACAACCGGTTGAAGAAGCTGCTGACGTTGCGCGCCCCTGAGGTGATCGTCCGCAACGAGAAGCGGATGCTCCAGGAGGCCGTAGACGCCCTGTTCGACAACGGGCGGCACGGGCGGGCCGTGATGGGCCCCGGCAACCGGCCGCTCAAGTCCCTCTCCGACATGCTCAAGGGGAAGCAGGGGCGGTTCCGCCAGAACCTGCTCGGCAAGCGCGTGGACTACTCGGGCCGCTCCGTCATCGTGATCGGGCCGGAGCTGAAGATCTGGCAGTGCGGGCTCCCAAAGAAGATGGCGCTGGAGTTGTTCGAACCGTTCATCATCAAGAAGCTGCGCGAGCGCGGCTTCGTCCACACGATCAAGTCGGCGAAACGCATGGTCGAGCGCGCGCGGCTGGAGGTGTGGGACATCCTCGAAGAGGTGATCCGCGAGCACCCGGTCATGCTCAACCGCGCCCCGACGCTGCACCGGCTCGGGATCCAGGCGTTTGAGCCGCTCCTCATCGAGGGGAAGGCGATCCAAGTGCACCCGCTCGTCTGCACCGCCTTCAATGCCGACTTCGATGGCGACCAGATGGCGGTCCACGTCCCGCTCTCGATGGAAGCGCAGATGGAATGCCGGATCCTGATGTTGGCCGCGAACAATATTTTCTCGCCCGCGGACGGGCGGCCGATCGCCACCCCGACGCAGGACATCGTGCTCGGCTGCCATTACCTGACGAAAGAGAAACCCGGGGCCAAGGGCGAGGGGCGGACCTTTGCCTCGCCGGACGAGGCGCTCGTCGCCTACCACGATGATGTGGTCGCGCTGCACGCGAAGGTGACGGTGCGGGTGCGCGGCCAGCTCCTCGAGACCACGATCGGCCGGGTGTTCCTGAATCAGTACCTGCCGGCCGACTACGAGTTCTTTAACAAGATTGCCGGCAAGACGGAGCTCAGCAAGCTCGTCACCGACATCTACAAGCGGTACGGCCATCACCGGTTGATCCAGGTGCTGGATGCGCTCAAGACGCTCGGGTTTGAGATGGCCACGAAGGCCGGGCTCTCCATCTCCATTGACGACATGCACATCCCGCGGCGCAAGCCGGAGGTGATTGCGGCCGCCCAGAAAGAGGTGGCGGGCGTCGAGGAGCAGTATCAGAACGGGCTGATCACCGACGGCGAGCGCTATAACAAGATCATTGATATTTGGACGCACGCGACCGACTCGATCTCGGACATGATCTTCAAAGAACTCGACCCCTTCAACCCCGTCTTCTTGATGGCCGACTCGGGGGCCCGCGGGTCGAAGCAGCAGATCCGGCAGCTCTCCGGGATGCGCGGCCTCATGGCCAAGCCGTCCGGCGAGATCATCGAGACGCCGATCACGGCGAACTTCCGCGAGGGGTTGACCGTGCTCGAGTACTTCATCTCCACGCACGGCGCCCGCAAGGGGTTGGCGGATACCGCGCTCAAGACGGCCGACTCCGGGTACCTGACCCGCCGGCTCGTGGACGTCGCGCAGGATGTCTCGATCAACGAGCTGGATTGCGGGACGCTCAACGGGATCTTCGTCGGCGAGATCATCGAGGGTGATGAGATCGTCGTGCCGCTCCGCGAGCGGATTATCGGGCGCGTGGCGCTCGACAACATCGCCGACGTCATCACCGACACGGTGATCGTCGAGGCGGGCCAGGAGATCACCGAGGAGGCCGCCGACACGATCGAGCAGACCGGGATCGAGAAGATCCGGATCCGCTCGGTGCTGACCTGCGAGTCGCAGTACGGCGTCTGCGCCAAGTGCTACGGGCGCAATCTGGCGACCGGCCGCATGACCGAGCTCGGCGAGGCGGTCGGCATCATCGCGGCCCAGTCGATTGGCGGGCCCCGCCACCGCGATGGCGAGTAGTAATCCGGCCCTGGTTATTGCGGGCAACCGGACCTTTTTTGATCTTGATTAGGCTTTTTAGAGGTTTCTTAGCTGTTATACCGTCAAAATCCTGCGTGGTCATGCCGCGCCGGGCTGGGCTTGTTGGTTTGTATTCGCGGACTGGCATAACTACGGCTCCGCCTTATAAGACAAACCTACGGTTTTTCCTATCGCGCCGGCAAAATGGAATACATTTTGTCGGGCTACCTTTTCCCTGGATGTCATTAACTTCATTACTTGGGCTCCTTGGTAGATTTATCATCGGCGGCGGCGAAGATGGGCAGCTTGTCACTCTCTTTCAAAGTTACATAAGCCTTGCGGACACCAGATCGCGAACTTGTAATATTGCGGCCGCGTTTTTTGTATGAACGCAGCGGCTTGGCAGCCGTGCGAGCCATCTTTACAGACACCACTCCAACGCTGTATTGGCTGGCTACGGCGTCGCCGACAGTGTGCCTGTTGGCAGAAATTGGCACGTCAAAGACATAGGTATTGCTTTGCTCGCTAAGGCCGTAGGCTTTCTCGCTCAAACGGGGTTTTAGAAGCAGCGTTTTAGACATTTTTGGCTCCTAACCACTCATGGACTATGTCTAAGGCTTTGCTTGTGATAACAATTTGGTCGGCGTTTAAAATATCAAATACACTTAGATACTTAGCACTGACGGTTTTGACATTTTTCAAATTTCGGGTAGCGCGCTCACTGAGACCGCTTCTCTCTTCCAAAACTACAAGGACAGTGCCGTCAGCGCCAATTTTCGTGAGTAAGGCGAGGGTCGGCTTAGTTTTCGCTTCTTTGAAGTCCAATGAATCAATAATTTTAAGCTTGTCGGCTTCGGCAGCCAAACTCAGGGCCTGCCGCAGAGCGATGCGCTTAGACGAAGTGCTGAGTTTACGGCTGTAGTTTTCATTGCCAGTTGGGCCAAAGGCAACACCGCCGCCGGTCCAAATCGGGTTGCG
>OBEQ012775598.1_pt1 | contig 10329 bp, 13 predicted proteins | sample 1670901 | NCBI WGS metagenome assembly OBEQ01 (sample SAMEA104232315, study PRJEB22302) | groundwater metagenome | biome: forest; feature: aquifer; material: groundwater | place: USA | collected 2011-08-07 | depth 5.4 m | reverse complement strand
TGTTGAAAGAAAATCAGAGGGCGAGCGATAGTTTATAGTAGTTCTCCAAACCTTCCTTCATTTATTGCTTCTCGTATTCTGGCCATTAATTTTAAATAAAATCTAAGATTGTGTTCGGTGGCCAGGCGTATGCCTAGTATCTCTCCGGACTTAAATAGGTGATTCAGATAAGCACGGGTGTGATTTTGGCAAGCATAACATTCACATGTACTATCCAGCGGCGCCCAGTCCTCTCTATATTCAGATTTCAATATATTTATAGTTTTATAACCTGCCTTCGTAGAATTATAGTTGATATATATTTTGCCGTGGCGTGCTTCGCGAGTCGGAATAACGCAATCGAAACTATCGCATCCTCGAGCCACAGCCTGAATTATATTTTCGGGTATGCCGACACCAAGCAAATGTTTGAATGCATCTTCTGGTAAAAAGGGGATGGCGGCATCGACTGCGTCTTGCATGTCCTCAGATGTCTCGCCACCCACGGCAACTCCGCCGATACAGTAACCGTCAAAACCCAAACCGGATATTTCTCTTGCTGATCGTTCGCGCAAATCTTTAAAATTAGCGCCTTGTATAATGCCAAGCTGAAGCTGCCCCGGATTAATAGGATTCAACTTTTTTAAACGTGCAAATTCATCCGTTGATCTTTGAGCCCAGCGAGTAGTTCTCTCGACGGTCTTTTTGATTTTTTCATAATCATCGAGGTCCCCGCTGAATTCATCAAGCACAACCCCGATATCACTGCCCAGATTACTTTGTATCTGAACCGAGAGTTCCGGTGTCAGTTCCATGGAGTCGCCGTTGAGACCTGATTGAAAATAAACACCCGACTCTTCAACTTTGACGTTAAACGGCAGTGATTCCTCACTACTTTTGCTGTCTTTTCTTTTCTGCGCCTTCTCTCCCAGAGAAAATATTTGAAAGCCGCCGCTATCTGTGAATATGGGTTTCTCCCAGCCCATAAATTTATGCAGACCGCCAGCATTTTTTATAAGTTCATGTCCTGGTTGCATCCAAAGATGATAAGTGTTGGCTAGTATTATTTCTGCGCCCCAATTAGTCAGCTCATCATTTCTGGCTGACTTAACGGTACCCTTGGTACCTATGGGTAGAAATGCCGGTGTGTGCACTTCGCCGTGTGCTGTGGTGAGTATGCCAGTACGCGCCTTAGTATTCTTGTCTTTTTGTATAATCTTGAATGACATTATTTACAGAGTAGCAGTAATTGTATTTGCTTGCAATATATTTTAGATATGGTATAATCTAAACATATTAATTTAGTGGAGGTGTACTTTGAAAAAAGCAGTGGCTATTTATTTTTTCCCTGGGCTTTTAATCCTGGTCGCGATAGGTTTGAGGTTAGATATTTTTTCTGGACAGAAGTCCACCAATCTTAGTGTTCTCCAAATTAGCGAAGTTAAAGCTACCGGTAGTCAGGCCGAATTGACTCAAGCAGTTGTTAGCCAAAAACTACTAGGGTACCCGGTGAGGCTTGGTGTTTCTGGTGCTCCCATTTTGAAGGTGCGTTCTTATGTTGAGGCGCTTGAGGGATCAAGCCGAAGGTGTACAGTTATACTCGCCATATCTGATGGCCTCAAAGCCAGCGGCGATAGCGCAGTAGATCATATAGGAGAAGACTTTTGTACTGTCAAACAGATGGAGATGGCTACGATCAACGCAATCACCCAACTGGATCAGAAGTTGAGGGAGATAAATAATGGATCACTGGTTGTTACTAGTTCTCTGCTTGCGCCAGAAGCTGACTCTTTGGGCAATTGGGACCAGATTTCTATAAAGGTAACTAAGTCGGCGGAACAGGTTGAGGGTCCTTTGTATGTATTTCGGGGTATTTGGTCTCGCGACAATAGTGAACGGTTAGCTTTTTATATTATGGATCATTCAACTTGTGCTGGCGGTCTTGCGTCTCCTCCTGTGGAAGGCCAGAGCGTGATAGTCGCTATGAGACACTTCAAATCATATCAAGGATGGCGCGCCGCTAATAGCGCAGGCAATATAATCTTTCTAGCGCATACCTGTAAATAGAGTACTCTCATCTTTATCAAAACTGGCCTTGCTGGCGGCCCATCGAAAGGTGGGCTTTTTGTTTTTAGGGAGGTATTTGTATTATTCAAAATCATTGATAAAATAGCACGCAAGTGCTATTTTAATATTATCTTTAAAAATAAAATAAAGGGGATTAGATGAGAAAGATCGTCAGAAAAGTTGTTACGTTTCGGTGTAGGTTTTGTAAGACAGAACATAAAACAATTAGAGAGGCGATCAGATGCGAGAGTTTTCCTATAGAAGACAAGAAATTTGAATTGGGTGATGAAGTAAGGGGTTTGGAACAGCACACCTGTGACCATCGTCTAAAGGAAAAGAATTTTTTACCCAAGGGGTACATCATACAAATAAATGGTCCAGAACTCATGGACGAAGAATATTCTAATAAATGGCTAGGCGGCAAATTGCTAAATTGCCACGTTTACATATATACAGTTGAATACAGTTGTCCTTGCGGAAAAGTAAGGCAGCACCAATACTATTCTCCCGAAATTAAGTCATCTTAAATCTGAATAAACGCCGAGCTAACCCTCGGTTTTTTTAACAACCCATTGTCAAAGTGATTTTATTATGTTAAATTGGCGGAACATGGAAAAAACAAAACTACATGCTGAAATGCGTAATGTTATAGGTCAAAAGGTCAAAACCCTTAGAAGTAAGGGTGTTCTTCCCGCGGTTATTTATGGCCACGGTTTCGAGCCGCTTTCTATACAGGTACCACGCAAAGATTTTGAGAGAGTTTATACGGAGGCGGGGGAATCAACAATTGTCTATCTGGATCTTGATGGCCAGGAGTACCCGACTCTTATTCAGGACGTTGCACGCAATACTGTAAGCGATGATTTCTTACATGCCGATTTTCATAAAGTCAGACTGGATGAGAAGATTCATGCCAAGATTCAACTTAATTTTATGGGCGAAGCTCCGGCCGTCAAAGATCTAGCCGGTATTTTGGTTAAAAATATTTCAGAAATAGAAGTCGAGGGTTTGCCGATGGATTTACCTCACCAGATCAATGTTGATCTCACTTCTTTGGTGGATTTCAAGAGCCAAATCTTGGTCAGGGATTTATCCGTTTCAAATAAATTAACAGTTAAAGCTAGTCCAGAGGCTATTGTGGCTTTGATCCAGGAACCTATTTCCGAAGATGAACTAAAGGCACAACTTGAAGCTCCAACTGCCGGTGGAGCAGAAGATGTTGAAGTTATCAAGAAGGAGAAGCCGGAAGAGGAACCAGCTGAAGAAGCGCCTGCACAACCAGAAGGCAAGAAATAGGCGCTCAGACATTGTTAAATTAAAGTATTGTGATAGAAAAACTGGAAGAAAAAAGTAAGTGGCGAAAAAGAAGGAATAAACTATTAAAAGCGATTACACTTCCGATTGAAGGAGAGATTTTAGATTTATCATGTGGCGACGGACAATTTCTAGAATTGGTTCATTTTTTAAAGCCAAGGCTAAAACTATTCGGGGCAGATATATCTAAAAAAAAGATTGAAGACGCAAGAAATGAATATGGGTGGGGTTTATTTTCCATCGAAAATGCCTACTCTCTCAACTTCTCTAATAGAACTTTTGATGCAATATTTTGCAATATGGCCTTCCATCATTATGATCAACCGATAAAAATGTTAAGTGAATCTAAAAGGGTACTTAAAGACAATGGTACCATCTATTTAATGGATCTCTTCCCTAAAAATAAAGCCTCTCAAATTATTTATAACCTGAGAGGATGTAACGAGGACTATCATTTCGAAAGATATTATAGGCTAGAAGAGTTGGAAAAACTATGTGATAAAAATGATTTGAGAGTTGATAAAGTTACCTCGTTGTCACAATTACCAAGATTGATGGTTGTGGAACTAAAAAATACTCTCCAATAGATTTTGCTTAGTGTTTAGGATATGCCGATCTCATTAATGCGCTAGAACCTAACATTCTTGGCATATGCCTCCCATTTTTGAAGTTGTGAGGCGGAGAGAGTTTTTGATTTGTTGATTGCAGTTATAACATCGTCGAGATTGAACTCAACTCTTTGGTCTATCGTAAGTGTTATAGCATCTATGGTTTTTCTTAATATTTCTTCCACGAAAACCTTCTGTCCTGGGCTAAGTGTTTGATCGGGTGAAACTCTCAAATAATCAGCCAGAGCTCGTCTTGCCAGTAATACGCTGCTGTCGCTGGATAAAACCTTCTCATATATTTTATTTACAATCGTTACTTTCTTTTTTACTACTCCAATCGTTCCAGTCCAGTTTTTATAAGTTATAAAAAAGCCAAATGCCAGGACCACAATAGTTACAGCCGGCAGGATGATCTTCGAATATCGTCTTAGCCAAGTTTTGAGTCTCAAACCCCAGCCCGGCCCCGCCTCAAAAACCGGCCCGCCTTCTATGTGGGGGAGTGGAGTAAGTATCGGCTGGTTTAGGTTTTCATTATTCATTTCCATTTGTGGTATTCTTAGAATATTCATTAAGTGATTCTGTTATAGGATCAAGGTTGCCATTAAGGATTTTCTCGATATTGCCCCAGCTTTTCTTGATTCGATGGTCTGTGATGCGATCCTGTGGGAAATTGTAGGTGCGGATCTTTTCCGACCTGTCGCCGGTACCGATCTGTCGACGGCGTTCCTCTGTGACATTGCCTACTTCTTCTCGTCTTTTTATATCTAACAATTTGGTACGCAAAACATCCATGGCTCTTTCTTTGTTGCGCGCTTGAGAGCGTTCTTCTTGCGAGGTTACCATTAGGCCCGTCGGTTTGTGCACAATTCTAACGGCGGTAGATACTTTGTTTACATTTTGACCGCCCGGTCCGCCTGCTCTGTAAGCAGAGATTTCTAGTTCGCCAGGTTTTATTTCAAGATCGGTTTCTTTGGCCTTTGGCAGAACTGCGACGCTTGCCGTGGAGGTGTGAACGCGGCCGGCCTTTTCTGTCTCGGGGATCCTCTGTACCCGATGCACACCTGATTCATATTGCATCTTATCAAGAACATCTTTGCCGGACAACTCGAAGGTAATATTCTTGTAACCGCCCAGTGTTGTCTGGTTGTAATCAACTACTGATAGTTGCCATCCCTGGAGAATGGCATATTTCTTGTACATTTCAAAAAGTTTGGCAGCAAAAAGCGATGCTTCATCTCCGCCCGTCCCACCTCTGATTTCAACAATTACTTCATTGTTTCCACCCTTGTTGTCATGGCTTGTTCCTCCGGCCAGTAAGCGCTCTATATCGGCATATCTTTTGGAGGCTTCGGCAACTCTCTTATAATCTAAAACAAACTCAGGATCGCTGAGTTTGTTTTGTATCTGCTCAAGCTCTTTTTTAAGTTCTTCGACTGAAGACATTTGGGAGATCTATTTTTTGACTCTGGGTTTCTTGACGATTTTCTTCTGGATGGTTTCTTCTGATTTGACCATTCTCTTTTTGAATTTGTCGACTCTTCCGCGAGTGTCTAATAGTTTCTCTTTGCCGGTATAAAAAGGATGGCACTTGCTGCAGATTTCAACATTAATCTCCGGCTTAGTTGAGCCGGTTTTCCATGTGTTGCCGCAAGCGCATTTGACCGTAGCCTCGTAATATTGTGGGTGTTTTTCTGATTTCATTGTCATTTTGCCAGTTTATCATGAAGTCTGAAAAAAAACAACGGCCACAGAGTATATTTGACAAATTGGCCTATATTTGATATTATTAAAGTAGGAGATAAATTCATGAGTGCTAAGTTTGTCATCGTTTTAGCAGGCGCTGTCATAGGCGCCCTGCTTGGGTGGTTTACAATTACAATGGGGGGCGCAACACCTCTCCGTGTGGTACTCGGTGCCGTAATAGGTGCTGAGGTGGTCAAGCTGGTCTTTGAGATCGCCGACTCGGCCGTCGCAAACGGCAGGGTCTCCAGAGCAAAGACGACAAAACTGAATAGTTAGCCAGCCCCGCAAAAGAAAAGCCCCGCACATTGCGCGGCCCGACTTGTGCGGGGCCTTTCTTTTTTTATAGGCCAAAAGGCGAGCGGTTATTGCATCTTCTAGCATTTTTTGGTAATATAAATTCCTATATGACAAATACAAATCCACAATTTTTACCACCTTATAAGGAGATGGTAGAGGCAGGTATGCACTTTGGTCGTAAAAAGGCCATTTTTCATCCCAATATGAAGCCCTACGTCTACACACTGAAAGAAAATATCTGCATTTTAGATTTGATTAAAACAGGCGACAGCATTATTAAGGCCGTTGATTTCTTGAAGAAATCAATATCTGAAGGCAAGGTAGTCTTGTTCGTCGGTTTGACCAAGCAATCAGTAGACCCGATCAAGTCGATGGCCGAAGCATTGAATATGCCATACGTTGTTGATCGTTGGCTGGGTGGTTCACTTACTAATTTCAAGACGATCATGGCCAGAGTGAAGTATCTTGAAGAGCTTGAGAAAAAGCAGACCGAGGGAGATTTTGAGAAATATACCAAAAAAGAACGATCTATGAAAGAAAAAGAAATGGCTGCGCTCAGAGAAAGATTTGGAGGTATCCGCAAATTGGTCAAAGTCCCCGATGTTATGTTTGTCTCATCTCTCAAAGAAAGCCAGATCGCGGTCAAGGAAGGCAAAATCATGGGTCTTAAGATTGTCGGTATAGTAAACACCGATAGCGATCCCAAACAGATCGACTATTCAATAACTGCAAATGACAACTCTAAGAAGTCGGTTGAGCTGGTGTTGGAAGCGATCAAAAATGGCGTCGGTCATATAGTTGCCGAAGTTCCAACTCCAAGCGTAAACTAATAATCGGTTAATTCAATTTTATAATGGCTGAAAGTATAGAAATAATAAAAGAATTGCGCGATACCACCGGGCTACCATTCAAAGATATAAAGAAGGCCCTCGAAGAAGCAGGCGGTGACAGATTGCGCGCAATTGAGGTATTGAAGGCACGTGGAGTTGAAGTTGCCGAAAAGAAATCATCCCGATCCACTCAACAGGGGATCATCGAGTCATATATCCATGCTAATAAAAAGATTGGCGTACTTGTTTCGCTATTGTGTGAAACTGACTTCGTAGCCCTCAATCCGCTTTTCTCACAACTGGCTCATGAGATAGCCATGCACGTTGCCGCCATGAATCCGGCAGACGTCGAAGAATTACTAGTCCAGCCCTTTGTTAAGGATCAGGATATCACAGTTCAGCAACTGATCACTCAATACATAGCTAAACTTGGAGAAAATATAAAGGTTGGTTCATTCTCTAGAACACAAATCTAATCTCTAGTATATGTTTTTTTTCATTCCATTTGGAATCTTTTTGGCCTCGACCATAACATTGGTATATATAGTTATGCGTAAGTTTACTTATCTTAAGAAGCTTACGCCCGAAGCATTTGGTGCTTCGGAGGCAGAAGATGGTTTTTGGGCCGAACTCTTTCCCGAGATAGCGGCATATTTTAAAAAAATAAATCTACGCGAACATCGAATAAATTTTTTGGCTGATTTTGAGAAGACTCTGAGGAGATTAAGATTGGTTTCGCTGAAGGTAGATACACTTACTAACCGGTTGATACATAGTGTCAGGAAGTCAGCTACACATCATGAGGGGATTTTGAGCCAGAGAAGGAGTATAAAGAAGAACAAGAAGCCAAGGTTTTTGTGACAAAGAAGCCTGTCACAAAGATGGATCTCAAAGCAGAAGAACAGAGGCTGATTATTGAGATAGCCAAAAATCCCAAAGATGCTACATTATATAGAGAGCTGGGCAATATTTATATGAAAACAGGTGAGATCAATGATGCTTGGGAATCTTTTAAGAAGGCCCTTGAGTTAGAACCGACCGATGAAGAATCTAAGGGCAAATTGGAGAAACTTTCAAAAAAACTTGAGAAGTTATCACAGTAAAAGCCAACAGGCGCCAAGGTAGCTCAGTGGCAGAGCAACTGTTTTGTAAACAGTAGGTCGTGGGTTCAAATCCCACCCTTGGCTCAGCATAGATTAACGTAGATTCCGGGGACAACTGTCTTAGGACCCTCTACGAACGGGGGTGTGGTGGAGTAGTCAATCACAGCAGACTGTAAATCTGCCGGCCTTAGGCCTACGTAGGTGCAAATCCTACCGCCCCCACAAATTGGCATTAAAGTCCTGTATCGCTGGGCTTTAATGGCGATTTATTTTGGGAATGGTAGGATTTGCACTCAGAAGGGGGTTGGGGAAACTGGGTGTTTCCCCAATGAGGAAGTTGGAAACCGCTTGGTTTCCAAGAGCGAAGGCGAGTCCACCTGGTTGAGCCTTCGCGAGCAAGATTCCTCCGCCCCCACATATTGATGGTAAGTGTAATTAATTAGATTTGAGAGTGCCGAGATAGCTCAGTGGCAGAGCACTCCCTTGGTAAGGGAAAGGTCGTGGGTCCGATTCCCACCCTCGGCTCCGAGACAGAACTCAAAGGTTTTTTCTTTTTTAGTATGCTATAATTTAACTATGAACAGGATTAAAAATTGTTTGCTGAAAAACATGGTGTTTTGGACGATGATTGTAGGTACTCTAATTTCGTTTTCGTTTATCACCGTTCACGCGGCATCAACTCCTAAAGTAACTCTCAAAATTACTCGTTTAGATTTTGCTAATGGCTATTGGAATTACCGAGTAGATTATACTCTGAGAAATTTATATGACGGTTCACTTAAAGTGAATGGTGCTATGTTTGTTAATAACATAACGCAAAATGGTTCATCCGAAACCGATTATGCTCTAAAACCGGGTAAAAAATATACTTTTATTTTTTATTCTAAAAGTGGAGGCAAGGGCAGAATTCTAGCCAGTAAAGTTGTTGTACTGCCCAGAGCTTCTGCTAATAAAAACATTTCAACCCCAATTCCGATTTATACACCGACACCTACACCAAGCAATCCTTTAGACACTAATAAAAATCCAAATTGGGGAAGTTTAAACTGGATTATTGTTTTCACGAATGCTGGAGAACAAATACCAGAAACAATAAAAAACGACCTTTGTTATGGAACTAGTACAAATAAATTTTCGTATTTACCGACGTGGTTTAAGAGAGAGGCAAATAAATATGGTATCTCCCTTTCCGTATCGCTAAAATGTTACGACCAACAAGTGGTGCTACCTCAAAGTGCAATCACGACAGCAGACACTTATTATGCTTTTGGCAAAAATATTCCAATCCCCCTAGATAAACAAAAAACATCAGATTATCTGATGCAAACCATTCCGTCATTATCAAGTTACGATTTGATTACAGTTGTACATTATAGAGCGTCCGGAGACAGCGTTGCAGACCTGGCAAATATTGGCAAGAAGGTTAGTTATGTATTTATTACTAAATCGAATTTGATAGATGGAGTTCAATATTATGCTCCCAATGTTACGGAGCCAAACATTGAAGCTGACCCAGTCCTTGTAAAGGGTACTGCGCATGAAGCACTTCATGGCCTTAGAGCGCAAGATCATTATAATTTTGATAATTTTAGTTGCCGAGACGAATTAGATAAATCAAGCCAAAGCCCCAGCATAATGTGTGCCGCAAATCTAAATAAGTTCAGTGATTATATTGTGTCACCCCAAACTGCCAAAGAAATAGGCTGGACGAACTAATTTGGTCGTTCGTATATATTGAGGTTTTTTCCGCCGCAGAGGATAAAGGCGAGGACGCTACGGCGTGACGGAATTCGTATCGGAGCGTACGATTACATTTCACATTACCACGCACGCGGGGCGTGCGACATCATTCATCTCACCGATTTTGAAAATAGGTGCGAGCTTGGTACAATAAAGACTCCAAGAATTGCTAAATTTACTGATTTTTGCTAAGATAGCGTGGTTAAAACAATACAAATATGTCACAAGATAACCTCATAAGACTAAAGTGCAGCAAGTGCAAAATTATTAATTATTATTCAACAAAGAATAAGAAATTAATCCCAAAGGCGATAGAACTCAAGAAGTTCTGTAAGTTTTGTCGCGCTACAACTCCGCATAAGGAATCGAAGAAATAGGCGCTCCGCCCCCTGATTTCCAAAACAGTGTCCCTCCTTCTCTCACAGGCTATAGCAATCTAGAATTGTTACCATCAAAAACAAGGTAACCCGTCTCGCTTCGCGGGCTATTCAGCTTTCGCTTCCGACCTATTTTTGATGAAACAATTCTGATTGCTATACACCCGTTCATTTACTCGGAGACAAATGTTTTAGAAATCAGAGGGCTTCGCTTTGGCTTTTAATAGATATATAATTGATTTATCGGGGGATGTCGTCCAACGGCAAGACT
>OBEQ011171354.1_pt1 | contig 10330 bp, 8 predicted proteins | sample 1670901 | NCBI WGS metagenome assembly OBEQ01 (sample SAMEA104232315, study PRJEB22302) | groundwater metagenome | biome: forest; feature: aquifer; material: groundwater | place: USA | collected 2011-08-07 | depth 5.4 m | reverse complement strand
GGTTTAGCCGATCATCCCGCTCTCATTCAAGCTGCGAAAAAAGCGCTCGATGATTACGGTTACGGCATGTCTTCAGTACGTTTTATTTGTGGCACGCAATCGATTCATAAAAGTTTAGAAAATAAGCTCAGCGAATTTCTCGGCATGGAAGATACTATTTTGTATTCTTCTTGTTTTGATGCGAATGGTGGTTTATTTGAAACATTGCTCACCGAAGAAGATGCGGTGATTAGCGATGCATTAAATCACGCGAGTATTATTGATGGCGTGCGTTTATGCAAAGCAAAACGTTTGCGTTATGAAAACAATCATATGCAAGACCTCGAAGAAAAATTAATTGAAGCAAAAAATTGTCGCGTTAAATTAATTGCTACCGATGGCGTATTTTCTATGGATGGAATTTTAGCGAATTTGCCAGCGATTTGTGATTTAGCGGATCAATATCGCGCGCTCGTGATGGTGGATGATTCGCACGCTGTGGGTTTTATGGGACAACACGGTCGCGGCACGCACGAACATTTTAATGTGATGCAACGAATTGATATTATCACCGGCACTTTAGGCAAAGCATTAGGTGGTGCATCGGGTGGTTACACGAGCAGCAGCAAAGAAATTATTGATTGGTTGCGACAACGCTCGCGTCCTTATCTTTTTTCAAATACCTTAGCGCCTGTAATTGCTGCAACGTCAATTAAAGTATTAGACATGCTGGCTAGCAATCAAAATTTAATTCAAAAAGTTCATGATAATAGCGTGTATTTTCGTGAACGAATTCAAAAACTGGGATTCACTCTAGTTCCGGGCCAACATCCTATCATCCCAGTGATGTTGGGTGATGCAAAATTGGCGAGCACAATGGCAGATGAAATGTTAAAAGAAGGGGTGTACGTCGTTGGTTTTTCTTTTCCTGTGGTACCGCAAAATCAAGCACGTATTCGTACACAAATGTCTGCAGGACACGAGAAAAAACATTTGGATCGTGCTATTGCTGCATTTGAAAAAGTGGGTAAAAAATTAGGGATTATTAACTCGAGAGTAACTCATCATGAAAGCATTAGTAAAAGCTGAAGCAAAACCGGGAATTTGGTTACAAGAAGTAGAAAAACCGCAAGTCGGTCCGAACGATGTCTTAATCAAAATTAAAAAAACGGCGATTTGTGGCACTGATATTCACATTTATAATTGGGATGATTGGGCGCAAAAACACATTAAAGTGCCTTTAACAATCGGTCATGAATTTGTTGGTGAAGTCATCGAGCTTGGTAAAGAAGTCACAACTTATTTTAAAATTGGCGACCGTGTTTCGGGTGAAGGTCATATTGCTTGCGGACATTGTCGAAATTGTCGAGCGGGTCGTTCGCATTTATGTCGCAGCAATATTAGCGTAGGTGTAACACGCAATGGCTGTTTTGCAGAATATCTTTGTATTCCCGCCATTCAAGCTTATGCAATTCCCGATGCTGTTTCAGATAATGAAGCAGCGATTCTCGATCCCTTTGGTAATGCAACACATACTGCTTTATCATTTGATTTAGTCGGGGAAGATGTTTTAATTACTGGCGCAGGTCCTGTCGGCATTATGGCTGTTGCTATTGCAAAACACGTTGGTGCGCGCTTTGTGGTGGTAACGGATGTGAATCCTTATCGTTTACAACTCGCAAGTAAAATGGGCGCAACAGTGGCAATTGATACGCGACAAACTTCACTCAAAGAGGTGATGCAACAATTAAAAATGAAAGAAGGTTTTGATGTCGGCTTAGAAATGTCAGGCAATCCCGAAGCATTTAATAGCATGATTGATTATATGAATCACGCGGGTAAAATTGCACTTCTGGGATTTTTGCCGCAACAAACGCAAATTGATTGGAGCCAAGTCATCATGAAAGGTTTGTTGATCAAAGGTATTTACGGCCGCGAAATGTTTGATACTTGGTATAAAATGACAACCATGTTGCAAAGCGGCTTGAATCTCAAACCCATTCTCACTCACGAATATTCTGCTCGTGATTTTCAACAAGCATTTGAAACCATGCGCTCGGGTCAATCTGGTAAAGTGATCATGAATTGGGAAAAAATCTAGTTTTTTATCCTTGAAATCAACGTGTTGACGAATTTAAGTTGATAGCTTAGAATAGTCGTATGTATATAAAGCGCGATATTTCACAAGAACTTACTACTTCACCTGCGTGGATTCAAATCCTAACGGGACCCCGTCAGTGTGGGAAAAGCACCCTATTTGCTTCTTTATATTTAGATAAACCACATCAAGAAATTAACTTTGATGATTTACATTTACGTCAACTAGCCAATCAAGATCCTGCTTTATTTATCAGTCAATTTGATCCGCCATTGTTACTTGATGAAGTACAATACGTACCCAATCTTTTTCCTGAATTAAAAAAGAAAATTGATCAAATTAAACGAGCAGCAGTTTTTGAAGAAAAAATTAAAAAAAAGATTGCTACATTATTTTGCTTAACAGGTTCTAATCAAATTTTAATGGATGAAAATATTAAAGAAAGTTTGGCTGGTCGAGCATCTTATTATTATCTTAATACTTTAACCGTCCATGAAATTCTTCAAGCATTACCAGAAATTAAAATTAAGGATATTTTATTCCAAGGAGGCTGGCCGGAATTATATTCCACGCCCTCACTTATCACGATTAATTATTTAAATGATTATATTCGTAGTTTTGTTGAAAAAGATATTGTTATGCAAGCGGGTATTCAAAAATTAACAGAATTTCACACTGTTATTCGCTTATTAAGTGCGCGAACAGGCAACTTAATTGATTATGCAGATGTTGCCAAAGATAGCGGCGTACGTTCAATTACTATTAAAGAATGGGTCAGTTTTTTAGAACGTGCTGATTTAATTTATTTATTGAAACCCTATTTTACTAATCTTAATAAACGTTTGATTAAAACTCCCAAATTTTATTTTTTAGATACAGGTCTTGCAGCACGCTTACAAGGTTGGCCGGATGCAAATACTTTATTTATGAGTCCGCAAATAGGCGCGCTTTTTGAAACTTTAGTGCTAGCTGAAATTGTCAAATTTATTCGAAATTATAATAAAGATTGGCAATTATTTTTTTGGCGCACCAAAGAAGGGGAAGAAATTGATTTCTTATTACAAACCAATCAAAATCTTTATGCATTCGAAGCAAAGTGTGCTTTGCAAAACAAATTTGATCATGCAGCTTATCCAACCACATTTAACAAATTATTTTCTCCTAAACACCCTTTAGTGATTGTTACACTAGGTGGAAAACAATTACAATTATCTAAAGATTGCTTAGCTTTACCTATCACTGAATTACATGATTTTTTAAAAAAATTATCCTAGGTAGCAATCGCACGAATTGCTTTACAAAACCGTGTGATTTCATCTTCGGTATTATAATAATGCACAGATGATCTAACTAAAGCTGGCAAGTTACGTTTCACCAAATCTAGCCGCGCATATTCTTGTAACGATACTGAGACATTCATTTTTTTCTCAGCTAATTTTTTTTGAATTTCTTGCGCGGATACATTTTTGTAAGTAAATGTCACTATACCGCATTTATTTTTACCTAAATCTTGCAATTCAATTCCAGGAATAGCGGTTAATTGTTGGCGTAATTCTTGCGCTAACAATTGTATTCTTTGCCAAATGGCTGGCAAGCCAAGCTCTAATGCATATTCAATAGCAACTCCTAAACCAATTTTTGCAGCAATATTTTGTTCCCATGTTTCAAAACGCAGTGCATCAGATCGCAAAATGTAATCATTATCAGCAACCCATTGTGCAGCATGTAAATCAACAAAAGGAGGATGATAATCAGCAATTTTTGATTGATTAATATATAAAAAACCCGTGCCTCGCGGACCGCGCAAAAATTTGCGACCCGTCGCACAAAGAAAATCACAACCGATATCTTGCACATCAATTGGCATTTGGCCAATCGATTGTGTTGCATCTAATAAATAAGGAATATGAAATTTTTTAGCAATTTCACCCACTTCTTTTGCAGGATTAATTAATCCTCCTTGGGTGGGTACATGAGTAATAGCAATTAATTTCACCTGCTCATTAATTTTAGATTGCAAATCATTTAAATCAATTTGACCATACTCATCATCATTAATCACATCAATCACTAAGCCTGTGCGTTTAGCCATATCCAAAAAAGCCAAATAATTACTTGCATATTCAGAACGACAAGTTAGTACACGATCGCCTTTTTTGAATTTAAAACTATAAAAAATCATTTCCCAAGCACGCGTTGCATTTTCTAAAAAAGCAATTTCTTCATGATGACAGTTTAATAATTTTGCTGCCGCAATATAGATTTTGCTAGATTGATTTGAAGCTGCTGCTTCAGCTTCATAGCCACCTATTTTTGCTTCTAAATCAAGATGATTTTTTACTGCATCAATCACAGCTTGCGGCGATAATGAAGCTCCGGCATTATTAAAATGCAATAAAAATTCGCAAGCGGGCGTTTCTTTTCTCAATTTTTCAAGTTGCAATGTATGCATCGATATATACCTTTAAAGTTAATTAGCCGTCACATATCTTTTTTGTAAATAAGCAAATAAAGCGCGTAAAGCCATTGCTTCGCCGCCTTGGGGACGCCCGGGACGCGTGCGCAAATTCCACGCCATCATATCAAAATGCAGCCAAGGAATTTCATCAGGCACAAATTCTTTTAAAAATAAAGCAGCGGTAATGGCGCCCGCGTACGGTTCGACGCTATTATTATTGATATCAGCGATATTGCTCGCAATATAATCGCGATATAAAGCAAACAAGGGCAAACGCCACATCGGATCGTTAATTTCATCACCTTGTTGAATAAGTTCATTAGCAATTTGATTATGATTAGAAAATAATGCGGGCAATTCTGTGCCTAGAGCAACGCGTGCCGCACCAGTTAATGTCGCAATATCAATTAATAAATCGGGTGATTCACTGACCGCTTCGGTTAATTCATCCGCCAAAATTACCCGACCTTCAGCATCCGTATTACCCACTTCTATCGTCAAACCTTTGCGACTTTTAATAATATCGCCTGGGCGATAGGCATTTCCTGCAATCACATTTTCAACCATGGGAATGAGTACGCGCAAATAAACTGGTAATTTGGCTTGCATAATCATGCGTGCTAATCCTAAAACATGCGCACCGCCTGCCATATCTTTTTTCATCAACAACATGTAGCTCGATGGTTTGATGTCTAAACCACCGCTATCAAAACACACGCCTTTGCCTACTAAAGTGACTTTAGGATGTTGTTTATTTCCCCAATGCAAATCAACTAAACGCGGCGCATCATCACTCGCCCGCCCGACGGTATAAATCGACGCATAATTTTTTTTCAATAAATCTTCGCCAATAATTTGCGTCACTTCTGCTTGATATTGTTTGGCAATTTCAACCACTAATGCTGCAAATTCACTGGGTCCCATATCATCGGTCGGCGCATTAATCGCATCGCGTACTAAATAAATCGATGCCACAATATTTTCGATTTGCTCGCGACAAGCAGGAGGTAAATACAATTGCGCAGGTAATTTAGTGGGTTTTTTATAACGCGTAAATTGATACGCACCCAAACCCCAAGCGATTGCGTATTGAATATATTGTTCATCAAATTCTTTATCAGCCACATCGAAACGATATTGATCTTCACTTAATGTATATGGCAAAAAACCCACATCCCATAAATTGGCTTGATCGGCAACACAACAAATCACTTGTTTAATCGTCCCATCCGCTTCAGGAATTAAACGTACACTTCCTGCTTCTGGTTTAAATTGCGTGGCTTTCATCCAGTTTTGTAAAGAGTCTGATTGCGTTTTTAACCAATCAGCAAAAGAAGCGAGCGGGATTAAAATAATCGGGATGGTTTTTTTTGCATCATCAACAAAACAATTTAGCATAGGAAAAACTCCACTTGAAAAGATATAATAACCTGTTTATATAGTAAAAATATACTTGTATCGCTAAAATATCTTGTCGCCCCATGCGAAAGCTGGGATCCAGAAAATATTAATCCTACCGCACATCAGTTAGTTTGTTACTAAATAAATATTTAAAATCTTCTTTGGCATTTATAAACAGATTGACATGGATCATTCGCTGAATCTTTTTCTTGTCTTTTATTAGATGGGTTCTTATTAAATAAAGTTGGAACTTTAGCAACTGAATTATTATTGGATTTAACAAGTGTATTTGTTGCTTGAGGAAGAGATGGATTTTTTTTAATAGAACTTTGATCCATTAATGCCAAATATTCCGTAAGCATAGCAACACTTTCAGGTGAATTTCTATCAATTCCCAACATTTTTACTAAATTTAAATTTTGCTGTAAATGATGACAAACCGTATTTTCAGGTTGCCAAGAATCTTTGCCAAAAGCATGCTTGCTCCACCATTCTTTATAATAAATAATATTTTCTAAATACTGATCATTCGCACCGCAAGGACGATAATAAGCAAAAGCTGGTGGTTCTAATTGAGCCAAAAAAGTTTGTAATGAAATTTGGAAAATAAATAAAGGTGTATTTGAATCAAGGCAAAAAATAGTGTTTGTCACTCGATCAATCCCGCATAAGACAATCGCATGGCCGAAATCTTTGATTTCAAAAATATTTCCCATTCGTTCATTCAGAGTTAAAACAATATGAATATTCTTATCACTGGTCGTCACCAACTTTAAATCCGGTTTCCCTAAATTAGTTTTTAATATAAAATTTCCACCGATATAAAGAGGTCCGTATTTTAGTAAAACTTCTTGAATTTTTTCTGCGGTCAAATCTTGAAAATTGTAAGGAATGATATGAAATCCTAATAAATACAGAAAATAATCGGTATAAGTAAAACTCTTCCAACATTTTCTTCGTTTTCGGTACGGATCAAAATAGCTTGGCATTTTTTTTCGCATTTCTATTTTATTCCAATTTTCTTTTTTGATTAAATCAAACAATTTAAAAAATTCAGTATTAGCTCCATCCTCTTTTTTTTCTGCAGGAAATTCTTTCCACATTTTTTTTAATTGTTTAAATGATTCTACTGCTAGCGAAAAGTTTTTTGGATAATTACCGGGATAATGTTTAGGATGTAATTGATGAAAATGTAAGATGCGTAACAGCGCAAAAACGACACAAAATGGGCCTTTTTCAAAATTTTGCTCAGTAATCGCTTTACCATTTGGCTTTTTATTGTTAAAAAAATAGATCGTTGTTTGATTATTAGAAAACATGCGCCAAGCCTCTCGTTTATTTTATTTTCAGAATGGAAATGATAGCATAAAAAAAGATCAATTTATAGCCTGCCGAACACTGTTCTTTTTGGTTTATACACCTTATAATACACATCAGGAGGCACATATGCGCACTAATATTGTTTTAGATGAAAGATTAGTTAAAGAAGCTTTTCGATATGCTGGCGTTTCGACCAAACGCGAATTAATTGATTTGGCTCTTCGCGAATTTGTAGAAAATCATCAACGCAAAGATGTCAGAGAATTAGTAGGAAAAATCAAAATTAATAAAGAATACGATTATAAAGATTCACGGTCACGCAAAGAAGGAAGTTAGAGTTGTATTTAATTGACACTTCGATATGGATTGATTATTTTCGAGAAACTAAAAATTCCTCTATCAAGGAATTTTCACATATTTTAGAAAATAATTTGCCTTATGCTATCAATAGCATTATTTATCAAGAAATATTACAAGGCGCAGCAACTGAAAACGATTTTAATCGCTTAAAAACTTATTTAATAACCCAGCGTTTTTTCCATCTAAAAAATAAAATTGTAAGTTATGAAGCTGCTGCTATGCTGTATTTTCAATGCCGATATAAAGGAATAACTGTACGAAGTACTATTGATTGCCTTATTGCACAAACAGCTTTAGAAAATAATTTAATTCTGTTACACAATGATCGGGACTATTGCCAAATTCAATCTATTATTCCCGATTTACAACTTTTACCTAATAAATTATAAATTTAAACTCTTCTTTGGCATTTATAAACAGGTTGGTATTGCTCTTCATTGCTTGCTGATCGTTTAAATAGTGTTGGAGTTGATGTGCTTGCATATGGGAGAATAGAATTTTCTTTTTGCAAATTAGTTTCTTTAGTTAAGAATTTTAAATATACTTTAAAAAGTTGGGAAACTTCGATTTGAGATTTATCTCTCACTATTTTGCCTAAACTGAGATTCTCATGAATATGATGACAAGGGGTATTTTTAGGCATAGGCCAACCATCTTCTTTGGTAAATGGATGTTTATCATTCCATTCTTCGGCATGGATAATATTTTCTAAATATTTATCATCTTTGCCACAAGGACGATAATAAACAAAACTAAGATCATTCAATCTGGAGAAAAAAGTTTCTAATAAAACTTGAAAAATAACAATTGGTAAATTGGAATCAAGATAAAAAATAGTTTGGGTAGCAATATCAATACCACAAATGACAATCGCATGTCCTGCATTAGGATTTTCTTCATACATATTTCCTTTTTGTTCATCAAAACTAGCGACAAAATGTATCTTTTTATCGTTGGTAGTTACACAATTTATCTTATCGTAATTAGAGCGGGCAAAATCTCCGCAAATATATAATGGCCCATACTGTAATAAAATTTGCTGGATTTTTTCAGCAGAAAAATATTGAAAGTTATCAAAATACAATTGAAATCCAAAGGAATAAAGAAAATAGTTTACGTAATCTGAATCTTTCCATTGGTTTTTGGGTTTTTGATGCGGCGATGAAGATGAAATGTATTTTAGGATGTCATCTCGCATCTCTATATTATCCCAATTATCTTTTTGAATAAGATTAAAAAAATCTTTTCCATGATGGTATTGATCTTTAGGCATTGGTAATTGCTTCCATGCTTTACGCGCTTGTTTAAATGAATCAAATGCTATCATGAAATTTTTTGGATAATTACCGGGATAATATTTAGGATGTAAATGATGAAAATCTAAGATGCGTAATAGCGCATACATGAGACAAAAAGGACCTTGCTGTGACCTCATCGGTTTGCCATTCGGCTTCTCTTTATCAAGAAAAAAAAGCGTTAATTGCTCATTAGAAAACATGCGCCAAGCCTCTCGTCGTGTATTATTATTGTCTAAAAAATGCTAAGGTAACATAAAAAATACGACCTCGCACGAATTTAAATATATCAAATAAATCATATAGTTAAGCATGTTTTTCAGCAATTATTGGTGATTTTTTGAAAAAAATTGCGCAATTTTTTGATATTTTTTGAGGGTTTTTCTCAAGTTTTTTGGGGGATTTTTGCAAGTTTTTCGCAAGTTTTTTGAGAATTTTTAGCCTAATTTTAAGCAAAATATTGGCATTTTTACCCCCGTGCAACAACCATTTCTTCCGCAGAAATATAGGGTTGATGTAGCGCATCCGCCACTGCTTTATAAGTAATTTTTCCCTCACAAATGTTTAAACCGTGAAGTAAATTTCGATTACGCCGCATCGCTTCTTTATACCCGAAATTAGCAAGCTCGAGCACAAAAGGTAGCGTCGCATTATTCAATGCAACGGTTGATGTGCGCGGTACGGCGCCCGGCATATTGCTTACACAATAATGCACAATGCCATCAATAATATAAGTTGGATGCTCGTGCGTTGTCGGTTTGCTGGTTTCAAAACAACCGCCTTGATCAATAGCAACATCGACAATAACAGCGCCCGTTTGCATTTGCGTCAACATTTTTTTAGTAATTAAACGTGGTGCAGATGCCCCGGGAATGAGTACTGCGCCAATGACTAAATCAGCCGTTAATACGGTTTCTTCTATTGAATGTTGTGTAGAAAATAAAGTAATTATTTGCGAGCCAAATTGTTTGTCCAATTGATTTAATCGTTCTAATGATTTGTCGATTACAGTAACACGCGCACCCATGCCGATTGCAACGCGTATCGCATTTATCCCAACAACACCGCCGCCTAAAATCACCACACTGGCTGGCGCAACTCCGGGCACACCGCCTAATAATATTCCGCGACCCCCATTTTTAATTTCTAAACTGGTTGCACCTGCTTGAATGGCCATGCGTCCTGCGACTTCACTCATCGGTATCAATAACGGCAAACTGCCGTCTTCGGTTTGTACGGTCTCGTAAGCGATGCCGGTGGTGCCGCTGGCCAACAGCGCGTCGGTCAGCGCTTTATCCGAAGCCAAATGCAGATAGGTAAACAGCAGCAAGTCCTGACGCAGATAACGATATTCCGATGCAATCGGCTCTTTTACTTTGACCACCATGTCCGCCGCCCATGCATCTTCAGCGAAGGGGC
>OBEQ011565715.1_pt1 | contig 10331 bp, 8 predicted proteins | sample 1670901 | NCBI WGS metagenome assembly OBEQ01 (sample SAMEA104232315, study PRJEB22302) | groundwater metagenome | biome: forest; feature: aquifer; material: groundwater | place: USA | collected 2011-08-07 | depth 5.4 m | reverse complement strand
GGCCTCGGGCAGCATGGCCGGATCACGCAGGTCGCCCAGGCGCACCTCGACGCGCTCGTCGGCGCCGTTGTAGGCGAGCGAGCGGCGTGCCAGCCGAGCCGACAGCTCCTGCGCCTCGATGCCGACGCAGCGCGCGTCGGGGAAGCGCCAGGCCACCGCCATGAGCACCGAGCCCACGCCGCAGCCGACGTCGAGGTAGCGCGCCGGCGGCCGCGCCACGCTGCTGGCGGCCAGGTGCGCGGTGACCAGATCGTCCATCGACCAGCGGTGCCCGTCGACACGCTGCAAGATGCGCCAGTCACCGACGAGGAAGCAGAGATCCTCGCCCACTCCGGGCCAGAGATCCGCGCGCTCGCCCGGTCCGGCCGGGCGCGGCCCGGGCGCCTGCCAGCCAGACGGTCGCCTGGCCTCGCGGACGACGCCGCCGGCGGGCGAGAGGTGCTTCTTGACCGTCACTGCCCGGAGACTACTTCACGCGGCGGACGGACTCGATGACCACCGGCGTGGTCGGCACGTCGCCCATGTCGGCCGACTGACCGGTGGGCACGGCCTTGATCTTCTCGACCACGTCCATGCCCGCGACCACCTTGCCGAAGGCGCAGTAGCCGTCGCCGCCCGGGCCGCCCGAGTAGTCGAGCCGCTTGTTGTCCTTCACATTGACGAAGAACTGCGCCGTGGCGCTGTTGGGATCGGAGGTGCGCGCCATCGCCACCGTGCCCTTGGCGTTGGACATGGCGCCCTTGGCCTCGTTGGTGATGGGCTCGCGCGTCTCCTTCTTGACCATGTTCTTGTCGAAGCCGCCGCCCTGGATCATGAAGTCGGCGATGACACGGTGGAAGATGGTGCCGTCGTAGAACTTGTCGTCGACGTACTTGAGGAAGTTCTCCACCGTCTTGGGCGCCTTGTCGGGGTAGACCTCGATCTTGAAGCTGCCCAGCGAGGTCTTGACCTCGACGGTGACCGCGCCGGCCTTCTTGGCCTTGCCCTTGGCCAACACGGTGGCGCCCGCGCCCAGGCCGAGCACGAGCAGGACGAGGGCGACGAGCGACACGACGACGTTGCGACGTTGCATGGAAGTCTCTCCTCTTGAAGTACCGAGCGCTAGCTTACTTGGCGACCTTGACGGTGCCACCGGCGGGGACCACGACCGACTTGCGCGACGACTCGCCGGTCCTGGGATCGATGATGGTGACCTGCTGGCGACCCTCGAGCGCGGCCAGCTTGCGCACGCTCTTGTGACCCTGCTGCAGCATGAATTCGCCCTCGGCCTCGACCATGCCGATGCCGACCTGCTTGCTGACGTCCTTGTCCTTGATCTCGACCTCGATGCTCTCGTCGAAGGCGGGGTTCTTGGCCACCAGCTTGACCTTGTGCTTGCCCCTGGGCACGGGGCAGTCGACGAGCGGCGTGGGCTTGTCGGTGCACGCGGGCACGCCGACCACGCTGATGTGCACGTCGGGCAGGCCGACGCTGATGCTGAGCGACGCGCCCGGCTGCAGCTTGCCGCCGATGCGCTGGCCGCGCGCGCCCGGCTCGAGCGTCACCTGCTGCACCAGCGGCTGGTAGCCCTCGAGCTTGAGCGTGAACAGGTAAGGCTTGCCCGCCTGCACCAGGTGCTCGATGACGGGCGTGACCATGCCGGCGAGCAACTCGCCGTTCTGCAGCACCTTGGCGCCAGGCGGGTCGCTCTCCAGGCGCACCGCGGCGAAGTCGGGTGACATGGTCATGCTCCAGTTGACGCTGGCCTCGCGCCCGGGCGCCGGGATCTTCACCTTGCGCACGATGTCGGAGTAGCCGGTGCGTCGCAGCGTGAACTCGTGCTCGCTGCCCGCGGGCAGGTCGGTGACCGACATGGGCGTGGGCCCGCGCTCCTGCCCATCGACCAGCACGGTGGCGCCCTGCGGGTCGGAGTCGACCGTGACCACCGACTGCCGGGGCGTGAGCTTGACCGTCACCGGTACCGCCTGCTTGCCCGGCTCGGCGATGATCTCGGCCGGCTCGTAGCCGTCGAGGCGCGCGGTCACCTTGTAGTTCTTGCCCAGGGACAGATCGTCGACCTCGAGGGGCGGGCCATTCGACGTGCCCACGGCGCGGCCGTCGACCTCGATGGTGGCGCCGGGCGGCTGCGAGGTGATGGCGATGGAGCCGGTGTTGGCGATGAAGCGCGGGTAAGCCACGATGCCGATGAGCGCGAGCAGCAGCACGATGGCCGCCGCCAGCGCGAAGGTCACCCCGCGCGTCGGACCGGTGGAGAGCGGCACGGTCGCGTCGCCCATGGTGGCGGCGCGGCCGGCGCCCAGCAGCTTGGACTGTCCGGCGACCAGGCGTCCCGACGAGTCGATGCGCTCGTAGAAGATGCCGAAGTGCTTGCACTGCACCTTGGGCGCGGTCAGGTCGAAGGTGCACATGACCTCGGTGGCCACGCCAGGGAAGATGTTGACCACGAACTGCGTCGCCGCGTTGGCGATGATGTACAGGCCCAGGCCCGCGCCGCCCGCCTTGCGGTCGATCTGCTGCTCGGCGTGCAGGCACTTGTCCAGGTACTTGACGATGGTGTCGCCCTTGAGCGCGCCGAAGCTGTCGCGCACCGAGAGCGCGAACAGGTCGCCCTCGCAGGCGTACTGCACGACCGCCTTCTGCTCCATGCGCAGCGAGATGCGCGTCTTGGTGGGCACGTCGGCGAACATCTGCTTGCCCGCGGCGTCGACGGGCGCGTCGTAGAGCGCGTTCATCAGCAACTCGTCGAGTACCTGCTCGATCGACTCACGGTACTTGCGCCGCACCCCGATGGCGGTGGCGAAGTCGGAGACGGCCGAGATGACCACCGACTTCTCCTGGTAGTCACCGACGAGGGTGGAGTAGATCTTCACGCCCCAGGGCATGGACTTCTCCAGGCCGAAGACGTCGCCGTAGAGCAGGCGCGTGGCGGTGGCCGAGAGGGTCGCGGGCGCCAGATCGTCGGCGACCAGGACGGAGGACACGCGCCCGGCCTTCATGACCTCGACGATCTGCTCGATCGAGGAGTGGTCGATGACGCAGATGAAGCCGGCGTCCTTGCGCATGCGCTCGTTGATGGCCGAGACCAGCGTGCCGTCGCCGGGCGGCACGTGGGCGACCACGAGGTCGGCGTTGATCTCGCCCTTGGCCAGATCGTCGATCGTGGCCACCGTCTCGACGGTGCCGCCGGCGGCCATGAGGCCCGCCGCGAGCTTCTTCGCGAAGGCCTTGTCCGCCGCGATCGCGACGATGCGCTTGGACAGCATGTGTGGGCAATCTTACTGGGCCGGACGGGTTAGGTCAAAAAGATGAGTATTTCGGATAACGTACGTTGCCGGGCGGGTCCGACTGCCTCATTCGAGAGGCTTCTACTGGTACGGACGCGGCCTGGGCGGCACGGAGGCCGCGGCCAGCTTGCGGCGGATCTCGCGAAAGGCCGCCTGCGCGCGTCCGGCCAGCTCGGCGTGGACCTCGAGCAGCTGTGCCAGCGCCAGCAGACGCTGCCCGGTACGCGCATCGACGGGAGCGAGGGCGGCGAGCGCCTCGGCCTGGCCCGGGTCGAGGCCGGGCACCGCGCGTACCGCCTCCAGGCCGCGGCGGAAGATCCGATCGTCGTGGAAGGCGCGCAGGTGCTGCGTGGTGTGCGCGCGCCGGGCGCGGGCGAGTGCGCGCGTGGCCGCGACGTAGGTGGCCGCGCGCGGCGCCGCCACGAAGCCATCGAGGCTGGCGCAGGCGTCGTGCAGGTCGGCCGCGGGCGTGACGCGCAGGATACGTTCGACCTGGCGCAGCAGCGCCGTGGCGTAGGCGGCCGCGTCGTCGCTCATGGTGCGGCGGGCGCGGCCATCTCGCTGGCCACGGAGCGAATGGGCACGAGCAGGATCTCGATGCGCCGGTTGCGCTGGCGGCTGGCGTCGTCAGTGTTCGCGGCGCGTGGATGGTGCTCGCCGAAGCCGGCCGCGACCAGACGCTGGGCGGGCAGGCCGGCGCCCTGCAGCGCGTCCGCCACCGAGACCGCGCGTGCCGTCGACAGCTGCCAGTTGGACGAGTAACGCGCGGTGCGGATGGGCCGGTCGTCGGTGTGCCCGCCCACGAGCACCATCTGATCCGGCTCGCTCTCGAGCAGGGCCAGGAGCGGCGGCGCCAGCTGGGCCACGAAGGCTCGTCCCTGCTCGGTGACCTCGGCGGAGCCGCTGCCGAAGAGCACCTCGCCCTGCAGGATGACCTTGCCGTCGACGACCTCGACCAGTCCGGTGGCCGCCAGGGCGCGCAGGCGGTGCTCGATGCGCGCCTTGTCTTGCTTGAGCTTCTCCAGCTCGCGCTCACGCTCGGTCAGCCGGTGCACGAGCCCGCGCTGCGCCAGCAGCACCACCAGGATGACCAGCACGAACGCCGCCAGCACCAGCGTCACCGCGTCGACCAGCGGCGGCCACACGTTGATGGGAAAGAGCGGGCGCCGCTCGCGGCCAGCCATGTCAGGTCACTCCGCCGTTCGCCTTGCCCTGCGCACGTCGGCGCGCGGGCGGGTCGGCCGGCACCATGGCGGCCAGATCCTGCAGCTGCGCGATGCCTTCGCCCAGCCGGACCAGCTCCTCGAGCACCAGGGTCTCGGGCGTCTCGGCCTCGAGGCGTCCGGCCAGGAGCGCCAGCTCGCGAGCCAGCGCGCCCAGCTCGGGCGTGAGCGCGGCCACCGCGGGTGACAGCTCGCCCGCGCCGCTACGCAGCTCGGTGGCCGCGCGAGCCAGCTCGGTGGCGGCTTCGGACAGCCGGGTCGCGTGCTCGGAGACGTCGACCCGTGCCGCCTCGAGCAGCCCGGTGCGGGCGGCGGCCAGCTCGACCACCTGCGTGCGCGCCAGATCCTCGAGGCGCTGGGTCACGCCGTCGGCGAGGCCATCCAGGCTGCGCTCGAGGCGCGTGGTCAGTCCGTCGAGCTGCTGGGTCGTGCGCAGGCTCGAGGCATCGAGCGCCTCGCTCGAGCGCGCCGCGACCTCGGTCAGCATCTGTCCGGCCCGGCCGGCGACGCCCTCCAGCGTGGCGCCCGTGCGCGTGGCCACGCCGTCGAGCGAATCGACCGTCAGGGTCGCCACCTCGGTCATGGTCTGGCCGGTGCGCCCGGCCACGCCTTCGAGCGCGGCGCTCGTGCGCGCGGCGACGCCGTCGAGCGACTCGACGCTGCGCCCGGCCAGGCTGTCGAGCGCCGCACCCGTGCGCGCCGCGAGGCGGTCGAGGCTCTCCACCGTCCGGCCGGCGAGGCCATCGAGCGCCGCGCTCGTGCGTACCGCGGCGCCGTCCAGGACTTCCACGGTCCGGCCGGCGAGGCCTTCGAGCACGGCGCTCGTGTGCACCGCGGCGCCGTCCAGGCTCTCCACCGTCCGTCCGGCCACGCTCTCCAGCGTGGTGCTCGTGCGCGCGGCGACGCCGTCCATCTGCTCCACCGCGCGCGCCGTGACCGCTTCGAGCGCCGCCACCGTGCTCGTGCCCACGTCGACGAGCGCCTCGCCGTGACGCGCCGAGGCCTGGCCGATGGCCTCCACGGCGCGCCCGGCCACGCCCTCGAGCGTGCCGCTCGTCCGGCTCGCCACACCCTCCAGGGTCGTCACGGTGCGTGCCGCGATGGCCTCGCAGCCCGCGGTCAGGTGGCTCACGGCCGTGCTCAGTCGTTCGAGCGCGGCGTGCTGTGCGGTGCTGCCCTCGGCCACCGACGCGGCCATGCGCTCGGCCGCGCTGGTCACCGCCTGGCCCAGGGTGCGTTCGAGCGCCGCGCTGATGCCGCCCACGGCCTCGGCGGCGATGGCCGCGACGCGCGCCGACGTGCCCTGCACGCTGCGCTCGACGAACGTGGCCAGCTCGGTCCGCAGCGCGGCCAGCTCGCGCGCCGTGCGCTCGGCCGACGCCTCCGACGGAGGCCACAGCTCGGGCACGAGCTCGTGGCGCGTGCGCTCCTCCAGCCGCGCCAGCACGCGCTCCTCGGCCAGGACGAGATCGCCCTGCACCAGCGACAGCGACAGGGTCACCAGGATGCCCACGATGCTGGCGCCGAAGGTCACGTCCAGGCCCGCCAGCGGCCCTGACACCAGCTGGAGCGCCGACATGGACTCGTCCTTCATGAGCGGCGCGACCTGCCCGATGGTCTCCATGAGGCCGGCGAAGGTGCCCACCAGGCCCACGAGCACGGTCACCGCGACCAGGTAGCGGCCCAGGTAGGCGCGCCCGCCTTCGTCCGCCGCGGTCGCGGCCGCGAGCGCGTCCAGGTCGGGCAGCGCGCCGCGCGCGCGGATGTTCTCCAGCGTGCGCCGGCGCGCCGTCCACAGCTCGCTGCCAGCGCCGCCCAGGCCCGCCTCTTCCGCCACCAGCCGGCGTCGCGCCCGGCCCAGGGTCAGGAACCCGAACGCCTGGATCGCCGCCAGCACCGCCACCGCGGCCACACCCAGGCGCAGGTCGTGCGAGGCGTAGACCACGAGCGAGCGCAGCGCTGCCGTCAGCGCCACCACCGCGAGCGCCGCACCCAGCGCCCAGCGCGCGTGCCGTACGTTCACGCCCACCCCCGCGCCACGTCGTGCAGCGCCGAGGACACGTCCAGGAACGGACGCCCCTCCGGCAGCAGATCGCCGTCGCCGCGCAGGCGGATCAGCGTGGCCAGGCGTCGCTCCACCAGGGCGACCAGGCCGAACGCCGCGTCGAGCGCCAGCAGCGCCTCGACCGCGGCCGCACGCTCCGCCGGGCCGCCGTGCGCCGCCTGGCGCCAGCGCGTCTGCAGCTCGACGTTGCGCCCCAGCAGCGCGTCGTCGAGGATCACGAGCGCGTCAGCCTGGTCCCAGGCGGAGGCCGCCCGCGCCAGCGCCTGGTGCAGCGCCGGCTCGGTGCGATCGGCCAGCTCGCGCACCAGCGCGCCCACCTGCGCGCGCAGCTCGCGCAGATCCTGCGGATCGGGCGCCGGATCGACGGCATGGAGACTGGGTACGAAACACTCCACGGGGTCGCGATCACCCGGAAGTGCGCGTGCTGCTTCGAGAAGTCGCTGCAGGGAACCACTACGCATGGCGAGGACGGACCTTACCTTGCGGCTCTGACATCGCCCCCTTCAGTGCGGCACGACCGACCCGTACGTCGCGTTGTCCAGCCGGTAGTACCTCGGGTCCCGGTTGAACGTCACGGCGCCGAACAGGTTGATCAGCACGCCGACCACGACCAGCGCGCGGAACGTCCGTGTCAGCGGCCGCGCGCCGATCGCCAGCAGCACCACCAGCAGCACCATGTAGTCGAGGCTGAAGCGGTAGCCGAACTGCACCCAGCCCGAGTTCTGGTACAGCAGCGTGAACGCCGCGACGACGGCGACCGTGGCCCACAAGACGCGATGCAGTGGCCCGCGTTGGCGCGGCCACAGCAAGTACACGAGCGCCGGCGTGGTGAACCACATGGCCAGGCCGTGGCCGCTGATCGACACGTGCGGCGGACGCACCGTCAGATCCGGAAGCAGCGTCAGGGCGACGGCCAGGTTCCGCCCCAGGTAGTGGAAGTTGAACAGGCCGTAGCGCTCGATCTGCGCCTGCTGGCGCACCGCCAGGTAGCTGTGGCCGAACTCGCCCGCCTCGCCGAAGCGGATGTAGTTGTACCAGGCGGCCACGAGGCCCGCGGCCACCACTGGCGCGGCGAACGCGGCCAGCTGCCTGAGCAGGGGCGGGAAGCGGGTCACGCCCAGGGCGTCGCGCGGGCGCATGCGCCAGGCCTCGGCCAGGAAGATGGGGAACATGAACAGCATGGGCGTGCGCGTGAACCCGGCGCAGGCGAGCGCGATGCCGGCCAGGAGCGGATGGCGCGCCTCGACCGAGAACAGCAGGTAGAGCGCGGCGAACAGCACGCCGACCACGTGCGCGGTGAACCACACGCGCCCCTGCACCGCGCTGAAGAAGAACACCGTGCCGAAGGCGAGCAGGCCGGTCAGCCACAGCTCCTCGCTCGGCGTCCGCTGCGACAGCCCGGCGGCGCGCAGCCGGCGCAGCAAGAGCAAGAAGATCGCCGGCACCGCCGCCGCGCACACGATGGTGAACCACACGTCGTTGGCGCGCTCGCCCGCGACCATCACCTGCGGCAGCATCAGCAGCGACGGGAAGGGCGGGAAGGAGTTGTACGAGATCGTCCGCACCGTGCGCTGCACGCGCGCGAGCGGCACCTCCTCGCCGCCGGCGACGCGGAAGACGTCGAGCGACATGATGCGCCGGCCGCGCACGACGCGGCCGTCGTCGAGCTCGACCTCCTCGACGCGCGCCGGGTCGTCGGCACGAGGCGGCCACTTCGCGATGTCGACGCGGCCGTCGAGCCACGCTGCCGCCTGGGCCACGAAGTGGGTGTCGTCCGAAGGCCGCCGCAGCCTCGGGCCGGCCACCGCGGCGTAGGCCGCGAGCGCCACCGCGAAGACCACGAACGGAACCTGCTTCTCCGCCAGCGCCAGCTTCATCGTCCGCAACCTGCGGGCATGGGATCCTTGCGCACGTACACGCTGACCAGCGGCACGCCGTCGAGGGTCAGCACGCGCGTCGGCTGCGCGTGCCCGTAGGTGTTCCAGATCATGTAGTCGTACTTGTTGAAGTGCAGCTCGTGCACCACCAGCGCGACGTTCGAGCAGCGCATGCCGGGCAGCTCGCGCGCGGCGTAGCGCAGGTCGTCGCGCAGCAGGTGATCCCTGAGATCCACGTTGAACGCGCCCTCGCTCCAGTCGTGCGGGTAGATCACCGAGCCCCTGGGCAAGGTGCGGTTGAACCATTCCAGGAGGCCGCGCACCGAGTAGCCCCAGAACTGCCGGTTCATGCCCAGATCCGCGCCACCGGGCGCACCGCCGGCGAGGGCGTTGTAGTGCGACAAACCGTACGGGTGCGAGCGCACCGTCTCGGCCACCGCGGGCGCCGCCGACACGAACACCAGCCCGGTCAGCACGGCGGCGCGCAGGCCCCGTCGCGCCGGCTCGCCCAGCGCCAGCTCGCTGATGAGCCCGCGCCCCAGCGCCTGCACCGCGAAGCCGGCGCACAGGGCCAGGATGGGCATGCTCGCCAGCCAGTGCTTGGTCTCGCCGAAGATGGGCGCCTGGCCGGTCAGGAAGGGCAAGAGCGGCACCAGCGCGCACACCAGCAAGAGGAAGCGGGTCGAGCGCTTCTCCGCCAGGGGCGGCCCGATGCGCGCGCGCCACGCGTCGCTGGTCAGCAGGCCGATTCCTGCCGCCGCGAGCACCAGCAGCACCACCGGCGCGGTGGTGATGAGCATGCCGAACGGCTCGTGCCAGGGGAAGGGCGGATGGTTGTAGTTCACGCCCAGGTACTCGAAGTTGTAGTGCACGTGGTTGGCGTGGAACGCCCAGTAGGTCTTGAAGTGGGCGATCGGCTGGTGCCACAGGTACGGCCACAGCACGAACAGCACCAGCGGCGAGACCAGCGCCACGGCCACGAGCGGCCACGGACCGGGCGGGGACGGCGGCACCGCGGCCAGCGCCGCGGCGTCGCCCGCGTCGGCGCGCGAGCGCACGCGCGCGTAGCGCCACCTGAGCCACACGTAGTGCGCGCCCAGAGCCACGGGCAGGAAGAACGACTGCAGCTTGGTGGCCAGGAACAGCCCGTACAGCAGGCCCAGCTTGAGCGCCGCGCGCAGCGGCCGCGCAGGCAGCAGCGCGCGCCAGTACGCGGTCATGCACACGAACCAGAAGAAGGCCGCGGGCAGGTCGAACGCGGCCGTCTGCGCGTGGAAGAAGGCGCGCGGCTGCGCGGCCGTGAGCAGCGCCGCCGCCAGCGCACCCACGCGTCCGGCCGTGGTCGGGGTGTCGCGGTCGGTCGGGCTGCGATCGGCGAGCGCGTCGATGAAGAACAGGTACACCAGCGCCGCCAGCAGCCCGAACAGGAGGATCGTCGGCAGGCGGAACGCGGTCGACTCGGGCAGCAGGGCCAGCGAACGCTGGCCACCGGCCACCCTCGCGAAGCCGCCCGGGTGCAGGTTCTGCTTGCTCGCGTCGACGTCGGCGAACAGGCGCCACGACACGCCGAAGAGCAGCTTCATGAGCGGCGGGTGCTCGCTGTTGCAGCCGGCGCCGCAGGAGAAGTACGGGTCGACCGCGGCGGCGCTGAACGGGTGCGGCTGCTGCCCGCGCAGCAGGCGCTCCACGTAGGCCACGTAGCGCTCGCTTGCCTCCATGTAGACGGCCTCGTCGCGGTGGACACCCTGCAGCGGCGACGCCGCCAGGGTCACCAGGGAGACGAACGCGAAGATCGCCACGGCGATCCAGCGGTCCATCCGCTGCCTCATGGCGTGCGCGCCTCCGCCGCCAGGCACACGTCGAGGCGCGCGCCCCCCGGATC
>OBEQ011787448.1_pt1 | contig 10332 bp, 8 predicted proteins | sample 1670901 | NCBI WGS metagenome assembly OBEQ01 (sample SAMEA104232315, study PRJEB22302) | groundwater metagenome | biome: forest; feature: aquifer; material: groundwater | place: USA | collected 2011-08-07 | depth 5.4 m | reverse complement strand
CCTGATTTATTTGCAACACAAACAACACACACAGTTGAAGTAAAAATGTCAGAATATCAAACAGAAATGTATAATTTTTTTGATGCATTACAAAGGAAGCTAAGTAAAAGAACAGTTGGTAAAAGGCAAATAACTGTAAAAAATGATTCATATGCGGTTTATACTCGTCAAGCAAGTAATTTTGTTTTTCCGAATATTGATGGTAATGTTAATGGTGAAGGACGTCCGAGACCAAGCAAATTTAAAATTAGTGATATTGAATTGGAAAAAATAATTAAAAGTAAAAATGTTGAAAAAATAAAAGAAACCACGTCAAGTATGTTAAATAATTATTTAAATAGTTTAAAATTATATCTAAGCACATTAAAAAAATATTTCGATTCATTAAATAAAAATGATGATGTTAAAAAAGATATTGAAAATTTTAAAAAGTATGATACATATAATGATTATCTTGAAAAAGAAACATCCAAATCAAAATTAATTCAAGAATTAATGAAATGTTCATGTAAATATGTAAATGTTATATTTAATATATTCAAATCAAAAGGACCAGTACTGGTTTATACAAATTATGTGTTAATGGAAGGTATTGATGTATTTAAAATTTATTTGTCATATTTTGGATTTGACTCATTTTTAGATGGCAAATCAAATTTAAATGAAAATTCACATGATTATTTCAGATATGCTGAATTTCACAATGATATTTCAACAAAAAACAGAATTGCTGGAGTTAGACAAGAAGTTAGAAAAGAAAACATTGATGGTAAATTAATTAAAATTATGATTTTTTCTCCTGCTGGTTCAGAAGGTATTTCATTAGAAAATATTAGACAAGTTCACATTATTGAACCATATTGGCATGAAGTAAGAATTTTACAAATGGTTGGACGTGCAATTCGTCAATGTTCTCACAAATATTTACCTATGAATGAAAGACATGTTGATGTTTATAGATATAAAAGTGTTAAAAATGATATAGTAACTGAAAAAATAACAGAAGATAACAAATTAAAAATCGTTAAAAAACAAATAACAAATTTGGATTCTTTAAAAACAATTGATTTTGTTATTGAAAATTTAGCAATTACCAAAAATAATTTGATACAAACATTTTTACAACCCGTTAAAGAATCTGCAATTGATTGTGAATTATTTAAAAATCATAACATGTTAGGACAACAATATAAATGTTTTAAATTTGACGAACAATCTCTATTTGACAAAAATATTGGACCTGCGTATAAACAAGATTTGGTTGAAGATATTAAAATTTCAAATGGTTTAAATAGTTATAATTCAGAAATAAAAAGAGCTAAAGTTTTTAAAATAAAAGGAATAATTAAAAAATATATTAATGATGTTGATGTTGATGATATTGATGATGTTGATAACAATGATGATAATGAATTAAATAAACTAAACAATAAATCAAACAACAAATCAAACAACAAATCAAATGAATTAGACAATAAATCGTCAGTGTTATTAATGAGTAAAAAAAATAACACTAAAAACACAAAAGAACTTGAACCTGAAGTTGAAAATTATTGGTATAATCCACAAGGTGGAACTGTATATGATTATGATTTACATTATCCTATTGGCAAAGTAATTTATGATAAAAATGATATACCATTAAAATATGACAAAAATACATATTATATTGATGCAATTTCAATTCCAATAATTGCAAAATAATTTTTATTATGGTAATTTATATAAAACATAATGACAACTGATTTTAAACATAAAGCATATAAATATGAAAAAAAATATTTTGATTTAATTAAACAAATTGGAGGAGGGAAAAGCAAACCATTATGGTATGATAAATTTGAAAATAGTTTAAAAGAAATTGATGGATTATTAAATAACAACGAACAACAACATATATTAACTGGAACAAGTGCAATTATTTATATTTTATATGAATTGCAAATTGAACCAAAAATATTAGATGAATTTGATGAACCTGATGACATTGATTATTTATATGAAATAAATAATTTAAATAATTCAAATAATCATGGTAATTTTAACAAAATAAATATAGTTGACAGCACATCTAATAATAAGAAAATTTCATATCTCAGACAACCTGAATTACCCAACATGATTAATAAATTTGATTTAATGTGTGTTTATCATATTAAATATTCAAAAATTGGCAAATATGATGTTGTAAACATTAATACATTATATAATATGTATTTATTTAATAACAAAGACAAAAATAAATTTAAAATAAATGCATTAGAAAAAATTATAAATTATGTTAAAAAAAATAATATGACGGATATTTATCAGTTAGAATAAAATTAAATAAAATAAAATTAAATTAAATTAAATTAAATTAAATAACAAAAAATAAAATTATAAAAATTTATACTGTGTAATTTTTTATGATTTTATGATTTTATAATTTTATAATTTTATAATTTTTTTATAAATTTTATAATATTTTTATTTTTAATATTTTCCTTCGATCAATTTGATATCAATCACATGATTATCAATAATATATTTGCTTTGTCCTTTTTCATCTGTTAAAGTATCAAAAGCCTTTTGTGCTGTTAATTCATTTGCATAATTAATATATGTGTGATATTCATTATAATAAAAATTGTTGTGTTCAGAACGTTTTTCATTTACAATAATGTTTATTCTTCCTTCAACTTTTCCGTAAATTTCAAATAATTCATATAAATTGTAATCATAAATTGTTTCAGGTAAATTTGATAATTTTAATGTTTTTAAAATTTTTGTTGATTCAATGTGAAAATCATTGTTGTTTGTATTTTCAAAAAATGTTTTATTTTGTCCAACTTTTGGCATACCAACAATTGGTTTTTTTTCAATTTTATTAGTTTCATTAGTTTTGTCTTTTTTTGGCTTTATCATATCTTCAATTAAAAGTGTATCAAAATTTATTCCTTCAACTTTTTCAAATGAATGAACTTTAACTATTCCATCCTGTCCAGATGTAACAAAATTTTTATTAAATACATCAATATGTCTTATTGGTCCAAAATGACTAGTAAATTGTTTAACTAATTTACCACTATCAATATTATAAATTTTTGTGTTAATATCATTAACTTTTGCCATTGCAACCAATCTTGCTTCAACGCCACCACCTAAAATTATTTTTTTATCTTTAGCATAAAATATAGCATAATTAATTGGACAATTTGTAACTAATGTTTGTAAAATTACATAATTTAAATCCATAATAACACATGTTCCATCACTTGATGCAGTTAATATTTTTGTTTTATTTTTATTTAATACAATGGATTTAATTGTGTCATTATGTAACTTAAATTGTTTGTTGATATCAAAATTGTCACTATTCCTAACATCTACACAACCTACATTATCACATGCAACAATATCATTATTAATAATTTCAATTGCTGTATATACTACTGTTTCATTTTCTTTAAAAAATTTCGTTTCTAATTCAACTTTACTAATTAATTCAGTTGTTTCTAAATTGTATTTTACAAAATATGATTTATATTTACTACTGAATGCTTCACAATAAACAATAATTTCATTATTATTATTTTCTAAAATAAATTTTGGTTTTCCTTTTTCATCTATCTTTTTTCTAACTGTTCCATCACTATTCCAAAAAATAATTGATAAATCACCTGAACATGATATTAAATTTTCATCATTTTTTGTCATAATAAAATTTATTATAATTCCATTATGCCCAATAAATGACATTTGAGATTTCATTGTTAAACTATCTATTTTTGTTATATTTTTACTATCTTTATCACCAATGTATAAATTTGTTCCATCTTTATTATATTTAGAAAGTGTAATAAATCCTGAACCACTATATTTATTTGTATAAACAAATGTTGGTTCGTCAATTGTGTTTGACATTGTATTTAAATTTACTTTTTTGTTAACATTTTTATTTATGTTTTTATTTGTGTTCATTTTTGTAATTTTTTAGTTAGTTAATTAATTAATTGGTTAGTTAATTGAATAATCAATGATTGTTGTATACTATTATTGATATTATTGATATTATTAAAAAAATTCAATTTTTTTAGTTAAAAAATAGCATTTTTATGTTGTAAAAATTCAATTTTTTTAGTTAAAAACGATATTTTACATTATTCATATGTAAAATATTGTTGAATGGTAATATTTATCAAATTTATTATATGGTAAATTCATGATAATAAATGAAATAAAAAATTGAATAAAACATATGTATCATGTATGTTATTACATTTAACAACAATAACATTAACAAAAACAATAATCATAAACAATAATCAGTCAAATGGCAAAATTATTTATTGAATCGGAATACATACAAAATATGTTAGAAGACAGCATTGAATATAAAGTTGAAGAACAATTACAAATAGCATATAATATATTAAAATTACCAATTTCTTATGAAGAATATAAAATATGTTTAACAAACATAACCAACAATTATAAAACAATAACATATACCAAAGAAAATATAAAAACATATGTAATATTGGCTGATTATTTTATGATCAATAAACAAAGTGAAATTTTTAACTACATAATTGATAGATATATTTTGTTTGAACATAAATATTACGAACAATTATACACATACAATCCAATAAATTATTACATATTAGAAAAAATGAAAATAAAAATAAATGAATGTGAACAATATAATAGTGATAATGATAGTGATTGTAATGATCATTGTGAATATGATGATGAACCATATGAATATGATGAAGATGTAAAACAAAATAATAATGACGATATGGACTGTGATTGTATTAACAACAACATAGACAATGAAACATTCGAATATTTATTTACAATAAATGAACAATTATGTGTTGATATAACAAATTTATGTTCAATGCACATAAGTCAAGAATTATTAAATAAATGCATATCTGTAACAAAATTATGTATAAACAGCAATAAAAATATAATAAATTTAAATCATTTACAACAATTAGAAGAATTACATCTGCAAAATTCTAATTTAAATCAATATGGAATGTCTAACTTAAAATTAGTTAAAAAATTACTTATTGATGAAAATAGACAAATTACAGATATCAATCATTTGAAACAATTGGAAATATTACACATGTACAATAGCAAAATAACACAAAAAGGAATATCAGAATTAAAATTAATTAAAAAATTATTCCTATATGGAAATAAAAATATAATTGACATAAATCATTTTGAAAAATTAGAAAAATTATCGTTACAATATGATGATGGAATAAAACAAAAAGGAATATCTGACTTGAAATCAGTTAAAATTTTATTTATAAACGATAACAAAAATATATTTAACATAAATCATTTTGAAAAATTAGAAATTTTAACAGTGTTAGATGAATGCGAAATAAACCAGAATGGAATATCTGATTTAAAATTAATTAAAATTTTAAATATTCCTAACAATAAAAATATAACAAATATAAATCACTTGCAAAACTTGAAAAAAATAGACATATCTGAAAATTGTTCTGTAAGTCAAAATGGAATATCTGATTTATTGCAAGTTAAAAATTTAAATGCAAAAAATAATAAAATGATAACAGATGTAAATCATTTACAGTTTTTAAAAAATTTAAATATATCTGATGAATGTGGAGTAAGCCAAAAAGGAATATGTGATTTATTGCAAATTGAAAAATTAGATATACGTTATAATAATGAAATAACATGTGTCGATCATTTATTAAAATTAAAAAAAATTAAATTTAATAGTGGTTATCGTAATGGAAATCTTAAAAACAAAGAATATATATTAAAACGTATTAAATTTAATAAATTAAACTAAATTTAAATTGAACTAAACAAAATTAAATTAAACATAAATTCATTGTTGTAAACTATATTTTTATATAAAAATTATTTGTTAAAAAATATTATTTACTGAAAATTGTTTGTTGGCAATTATTTATTAAAAAAATTATTTATTAAAAATTATTATTTTAATATTTATCATCACCATCATCATCATTTAATTGATAATCATAATATTTAACGCCAATATATTTAAACATGCATAATTTTGCATAATATTTACTTGAATATTCTAATGGTATTTGATTCATTGCAAATTTATTTTTATCAGTAATACTTAAATCAATAAAATATTCCATATCATTTTTGTTATTTAAATCAAAATCCAATTTGTCAATGTTTGTTGATAGATATTCTAATATTTTTTCATATTGAATGTTAAATTTATTTATGTCGCCTTGTGTTAAATAATCAATCCAATGTTTTGTGTTTGAAATAGTTGTTGTATTAAAATCAATAAATCCACCATAATTCAGATATAAACTGCATTGTTTCAGAATCATTTTTATAATTTCATCTGAACAGATTTGTAATACAAATCTATGAAGAATTCAAAGAATTCTGAACCGAAAATCCAATTGTTATTTGTTTTAATTTCTTTTAATTTGTCACAAACTCTTGTAACATATACATGTCTTGATTCTTCAGCAATTCTTGCAAATCTATTTGCACTAAATCCACCTTTGCTATGTCTCTTTACTAAATTTGCTGACGAACCAAATATTTTGATAAATTGTCCATTTCTAAAACTATAACATAAACATTCTTCACCATTTGCAAAAATAATTGTTCCATCAATATCGGTTTTAATATATTTATTGATAATTTCAGTTTCAAATTTGTTTGTACATGAATAATAAAATAAATCTATTTTAATGTTTGGTTCAATAAATTCAATTATCTCTTCACCATATTCATTTATTCCAACATATATAAATAATCCCAATAAATAATGTGTATTAAAATTTATTGACATTACACGTTGATTTAATATTGATAACAATCTTTGGACAGATTTGTTTTACAAATCTATGAAGAATTCAAAGAATTCTAAACAGATTGTCTGTTTAATCTATCTTTTATATTTTTTGCCATTGCAATTTCTTTTATTAGCCAAGTGCTAAAAACAATATTTTGGTGGAATTATCAATGTAATTAAAGAACTAACCGTTTGTCCTTTTGTATTAGTTAGATTGTTAATTTTATCCAAAATCAATTGTTTTTGTGAAAAATCAGACATTGCAATATAATATATATGGTATATTTTATTTATGTAATATAAATAAATGTCACATAAATATATTATATTACATAATGACAAGTACCGAAATAAAAACAGGATTTTTTAATAATAATCAAAATGATCAAACATATACATTCACCGTAAACACTACAGACATGAATTATCTAGGACAAACATATTTAGTATTTTATGTTGAAAAAAAACACAATTCGTTAAATTTATTTGAAAATTTACATTTTTGTTATAATGATAAAGAATCAATTATTTCAAATGAATTTTTACATATATTGCTAAGATTATATTCTTATGAATCTGTTCAAAAAGCAATAGATAAAATGTTGGAAGGAATAGAAAATAAAGAAGAAATAAATGAAAAAATTATTTATATTCCTTTAAAATTATTTTTTTGTAACCATCCTGTTTATGCAAAAAATCAAAAAATAATTTTTAAATTAACAAATGTTATGAACTGCAATAAAATTGAATTAATATATGATGACGTTTCATATGAAATTACAAAAAAAATAGAAAACAAAATACCAATTGAAATTTTTACAATGATAACAACTGATGTTGTTGGAACAATTAAAATTCCAAATAATGGATTGCAAGAAATATTGTGGATTTATAAAAATAATAATTCAAACGATAATTCGGATTTAAATTCAAATTTAAATACATATTTAAATCTAAATACATTTATTCATCCTGTATCTAATATTAAACTTAAATGTTTAACTGATGACGATTGTATAATTAAAGAAATAATAAAATATGATTCGACCTATTTTATACATGTTTCAAAATGTGTAAATCACACAAATTGCAATTATTATTATGATGATCTATATTCGTATTCTTTTTGTCTTAATCCAGAAAATTTTAATTCATCAATAGAACAAATAATTGGAGACTATTGCAAAACTATTCTAATGGAACAAATAATTAAAAATGAATATACTGATATGTTAAATGAATGCAAACAAATATTGTGTATAAAAAGTATGTGTTATGTTGATGTGATGTAAATAAATAAATAAATAAATAATTTATTTATTTATTGAAAAAAATAATTGATTAGTCAACTAATTTATTTGTCTGTTAATTTATTTATTTATTTGTTCATTTATCCATTTATTATTTTTTATGTTTTGCTTATATTTTCCATTATTTTACTTATAAATTTATTAAAATCACCAAATATTTTTACATATTTTCCATAAAAACTAATTAAACGTATTATACTAATTTTAAAAAATTTTAAAATAATATTTACAAGGAACATTAATTCTTGATTTTCATTAATTTTTTTTATAAAATTATCTACATATTTTTTATACATAACTATTGTCCAAATCATATAAAATAATCGCATTGTATTATTTGTTTGACTATATATTGTGTTGCAACATGACAATAAATTAGAACCAACAGTTGTATAATCAATTTCAACTGGATTTAAATTTTGAACTCTTTGCAATTCATCACATTGTTTTTTAACAACTAGCTGTTCAGTATTAATTTTTTCACATTCATGTTTAAATAATTCTTGTTTTTGTTTTAAAACTTGTTGTTCTTGTCTAAAAATTTCTTGTTCTTGTTTAAAAATTTCTTGTTCTTTTTTAAGTTTATCATGTTCTTTTTCTAATTTACTTTGTTGAAATACTATATTATTTTGTTCTTCTTTAAAAATATTTTGTTCATTTTTAATATTTGTAACTTGTTGAAATATACCATAACAAAAATTTGATAATTCTCTAACCTGTTGTTGTGGTGTAATTATTGGTGATGAGTCAATACCATCATCAAATATACCTGCGTTGTTATCAGACATTTTTGTTAATAATGATTGATGTTATTGTGTAAATTTATATAATTTAAAAATTCAATTTTTTTTGTTAAAAAAATAGCATTTTCATATTTTATGAAAATTCAATTTTTTTTATAATATATTCTGCGATATATTTTATAATATATTTTATAAAAATTTAATGTGTATATGTTTAGTAAATTTGTTGATTTGCAACATAATACATATAAAATATGTATCCAAATATTAAAAACATAATTAATTTATATATAAAATCAATAATAATTTCAAATGTTGATTCTCTTTTGTATTTTAAATTAATATTTTTAACACATTCAGTTAAAATTTCAACATTATTAGATAAATTTTTAATACATCGTGTATTATGAATGTTCATATTTTGTTGATTTATATTCATATTTTGTTGATTCATGCTCACTGTATTAATTAAATTAGTTATTAACAACAATTCCTGTTGCGCTGCCTCCAATGCTATTTGATTATTTAAATTGTTAAATTGTTTATCACTAATTTTATTCATGTTGTCATATTTATCTTCACTGTCTGTTTCATTGGCATTTTTTGTATTATTTAATTCGTCAGACGGATTGGATTCGGATTCTGATTCAGATTCGGAATTTTCAGATTCAGAATCCGATTCAGAATTTTCAGATTTAGAATCTTCCGATTCATTGTTTGAATTTGAATCTTTGAAATCATTTTCTGAATTTGAATCATCATTATCCAAATCTGATTCATTTTTTTCTTTATTTTCATTTTCATTTTCGGAATTTGAATCATCAAAATCTGAATTATTACCTAAATTGTTATTTAATAATTTTACAGATTCTTTTATTTTAATTTGTTTGTCTGATTTGTCTGATTCTTTATCAGATTCTGTATCTGATTCATTGTTTGACTCTTTTAAATTTTTGTTTTGTTCAATTATTTTTACAAATATTTTATTTTTTGATAAATCTTTTACCATTTCATTTTTAACAACATTTTCATTTTTAATATTTTTAATATTTTTAGCATTTTTAGCATTTTCCGCATTTTCAGTATTTTTTACATCAATCACATTAACAACATTTGTGTTAGTTTTCAATGATTCATTTAATGAATCAACTGATGTAGAATTTGATATGTTTGTTTCGCTTTGTTCATTTTGTATATTTTTGGTATTTTTTTTAACATATTTACGTTTTACTGGTTTATTTGTATTATTTGGCATTTATTGTATGTTATAAATTGTGTATTGTATATTGTATATTATGTATTATGTATTATATGTAATTTGTGTATTTTAAATTATCAAACATTGATTATTAACATATTTAATACAATAAAGTTTTCAATTTTTTTTATTTGCAATGGTTTTCAATATTCAATATTCAATATTCAATATTCAATATTCAAT
>OBEQ010428158.1_pt1 | contig 10333 bp, 11 predicted proteins | sample 1670901 | NCBI WGS metagenome assembly OBEQ01 (sample SAMEA104232315, study PRJEB22302) | groundwater metagenome | biome: forest; feature: aquifer; material: groundwater | place: USA | collected 2011-08-07 | depth 5.4 m | reverse complement strand
TGCATGGGGTGAAAATCCCCCAATTTCAATAATCCTCTCCCCCTGCGAAGGGGGAGTGCCAGACTTTTTGTCTGGCGAGGGGGTGAGCAAAATAACCACTCCCCATCCCGCCCGCCCCGGATTTCCCTTGGCCGCTCCATCTGTATAAATTGTAATTTTATTATTCATATGATATTCTCAACTCTTAATCTTAACTCCTCGCGTCCGCGAAATCTAGACAAATCAAAAGTGGCCAGCAAGTTTACATTCAGCCCTTCGGACAGAGTTTTATCAAAAGAATCATGGTTGGAAAAAAAAGAAATTGCTTTTACCCCCTCCTTACTCCTCCCCCTACTGTAGGGGGCGCGTTTGGGATGGGACCCAAGCGCGAGGTAGGGGTATAACGATGTGTCGGAAAAAGTGATTTCCAAGTGTTCGCCCGAACCGTTTTTGCCGAATTTTTTAATATTTTCTATTTTCACGCTTTCAAAGAAAAAAACAGGTTTTGGATTTCCCAAACCGAATGGCGCCAATTTTTCTATCTCCCGCCAGTTTTGCATTTTTACATCAGTGAGTAACAATTTTAAATCACCACCCCCTGCCCCCTCCTCCACAAGGAGGGGAGGAAACAGGGTAATAATCTTTGTATACGCCATAGATAAATCTTCTTCCAGAAAGTGAATCTTGTCATTATGAACAGTAAATCCTCCCGCCAGTTCATGACCACCGAAATCCAGAAATGAATCCCGAGTTTCGGTCATTAATTCTACAACCGACACTGACCCGTCACTTCGGCAAGAACCCTTAATGCAATCATTTTCATCTTTGCCCCAGACAAAAACGGGTTTTTTGTGCTCATCCGATATTTTTCCGGCCACTAGTCCTAAAACGCCGACCCGCCATTCCGGATTGCCAATGACGATGACTTCTTTATGTTCGCGATTCTCAAATTTTTTATTCACTTCGCGCATAATTCCGGCAACAATTTTTTTTCTTTCATCGTTTATTTCTGATAAATGATCGGCCAACACGCCGGCTTGCGCTGCATCATCGGTGGAAAGAAGTTCGTAGGCCCGGAGAGGATCATCCATGCGTGAGGCGGCATTGAGTCTGGGCGTCACCATAAAACCAATGTCATCTTCGGAGAGATATCTTTGATCAATATTCATTTTGGCTAAAAGTTTTTGCAGGCCGGGTCGGGGGGATTTTCTTAAAACTTTCATCCCCCAATAGGCAAGAGCTCGATTCTCCCCCAGGAGCGGAACCATATCTGAAAGGGTGGCCAGACCAGCCATATCCAGCAGCCATTTTTCCCAGCCATTTTTTATCTTAAAATATTCTCCATATTTTTGTACAAAAGCTTGGACGAATTTAAAAACTACGCCGGCCCCGGACAGCATCTTTTCGGGATAGCTATCTGTTTTTGGATTTAAAATCGCGTAAGCGCGGGGAAGAATGAAAGCTTCTGTCGTAAGAGAGTTTTCGAGCGGTCTGGCCGGGGGAGGGACCCGGGAAACCGAGGACCCGAGAAAATTCTCTTGCGACAAAGCTTTCGGGTTTTGGATAGGCAAGTGGTGATCGGTAATTATCACATCAATGCCGTCCACTTCTGCCTGCGCCACTTCGGCCACCGCGGTAATGCCCAGGTCAACCGTGATTAAAAGTTTTACTCCGGAGTTAGAGAATTGTTTTATCGCCTCCAGATTCAGTCCATAGCCTTCGGAATTTCGTTGCGGAATGTATATTTCATAGTTTTTGTAATTTATTTTCTTAAACAAATCATTCAGAATTACCGCTCCCGGAATTCCATCACAGTCATAATCCGCATAAACAACTATCTTTTCACCTGCATCTATCGCCTCATACAGCCGGACACAGGCGCGCTCCATGTCTTTCATTAAAAATGGATCGTGCAAATCCCGCTCGTAATCCGGATTTAAAAAAATATCGGCTTGGATTTCATTGATGATTCCCCTTTTCTCTAAAAGTGTTCTTAAGAGTTCAGAATATTTTTCCATTAGACAGATTTTAGCATATTTTGCTATAATACCTGAATGGAAGACTGCATTTTTTGCAAAATTGTTAAAAAAGAAATACCGGCTAATATCGTTTACGAAGATCAGAACTTTTTGGCCTTTTTGGATATACACCCGGTTGGTCCGGGACATACGCAAATAATACCCAAAAAACATTACCGGTGGGTTTGGGATGTGCCCAATGCCGGAGAATTTTTTGAAATTGCAAAAAAAATAGCCCTGGCCCAAAAAAAAGCGTTTAACGCAGACATGGTCCGCTCGCAAATCTACGGTGAAGAAATAACCCATGCCCACATCTGGGTTTGGCCCGAGGTTGCCGGTGATGAAAAAAATTTAAACGAGAATGCTAAAAAAATTATTTCGGCAATCTAAGTCACCACCCCTAACCCCTCCTCCACAAGGAGGGGAGGATGCGTCCAAAGTATGGAAGTCCGACTTGCTTACTTTATAATTTTATTCCATGAGCACTTTAAGGGCTGGCAGTTCTTTGCCGGCTAGAAATTCTAAGGTGGCGCCGCCGGCTAGGGAGATGTGTGAATAGTCTTCTAGGTTTCCGTACTTGCGTACTAGTTCAATGGTGTCGCCTCCGGCGATAATGGTATCGGCGCCAGAATTTTTCCTGATTTCTTTCATCGCCTCTATGATCGCACGCGAGCCTTCGGCGAACTTTTCATTTTCAAATTTGCCCACCGGGCCGCTCAAAAAGACAGTGGCTGATTTTTCTATAATGCTGGAAAATAATTTCCGCGTGGCGGGCCCGATATCGAGCGCCGACCACCCGTCCGGCACTTCATCGAAGGAAATATCTAAAATTTTAGTGGAAACACCGTCAGAAATCACCACATCTTCCGGACAGACAACTTTGTCTTTATATTTTTCTAATATTTCTTTGGCATAAACAACCCAATCCTTTTTCTCACGTCTTTTTTCATCCACAAAAACATCCTCAATAAAAGAAGAACCGAGCTCTGCGCCCTGGGCTTTCAAAAAAACATTGGCCACCGCTCCACCGACCAAAACCTTGTCGGCGATGTTTAATAAATTATTCACCGCATCAACTTTGTCGGAAATTTTCGCCCCTCCGATGATGACCGTAAAGGGCCGAGCGGGATTTTTTAAAAGATTAGATAGCATTTTAACTTCATTCTCCAAATAAAAACCGGCGACCGTGGGCAGGTGCCGTTCGATGCCAGTGGTGGAGGCATGGACTCTCATGGCTTGCGGAAATCCGTCAAAGACAATAATATCTTTTCCCTGACAAAGTTTCTTGGCAAAATCATCGTCGTCTTCCGTTTCCTCCTTATAAAATCGCACATTTTCCAGCATCAAAATATCACCGGCTTGCATATTAGAAACTTGGTCATCAACTTCTGGACCAATGCAATCATCAACTATCATGACCGGATGATCCAAAAGTTCGGCTAGTTTTTTTGCATGAGGGGTAGTGCGCAGCTGTTCCACCACTTTTCCGTCTGGACGACCGACGTAAGTCAGAATAACAATCTTGCAATTTTCTTTCAATAAATATTGGAGAGTTGGGAGCGTGGCTTGGATGCGCATATCATCAACCAACTGCAAAACTCCATTGACTTCTTTCACATCAATATCATAAGGCGCGCGGTAGAGGATAGTCTTATTTTTCAAATTTATGCTGTCTAAAGTTTTAAGCTTCATGAAATACTTTCTGCGATACTGATAATCTGAGAGAATTTCTTCGCATCTAAGCTAGCTCGGCCGGGCAGTAAGCCGTCCACTCCCCCATTTTTCAAAAAATCCTCAGCATTTTTTTCATTGGCTGAACCGCCATAAATAATTCTGACTTTGGCTGCCTCTGAACCAAATTTATCCGTCAGAATTTTACGGATAAAAATTGCCATCTCTCGCGAGTCGGCCGAAGTTGCATCTTTGCGATTGGTCGTACTAGAAATTGCCCAGATCGGCTCGTAAGCTACAGCAATCTTCGCAACTGAATTTTTGGAAACTCCGGCCAAACATTCTCCGAGCTGCGCTTTAACTAAATTAAAATAACTATGGCTTTCGTCACGCGCACTTTCCCCCACGCAAAGAACGGGCCTAAGTCCAGCTTTTAATGCGGCTTTTATTTTTTTATTTACTATTTCGTTTGTTTCTCCTCCGCCTCCGCCAGAAAGGGCGGATGGCGGACTTCGTCTCTCTGAATGACCCAAAATCACGTATTTCACGCCGGCATTATAGAGCATGTCCGGAGATACTTCTCCGGTATAAGCACCCACATCTTGCCAAAAAGCGTCCTGCGCACAGAGAGATATTTTTTTGGACCCCGTCGCTCGCGAGCGACGGGGTAGTAATTTTTTTAATCTTTCCAAATACAAAAACGGAGGGCAGATTACTACTTCAGTGTGTAGTTTGTAGTGGGTAGCTAGTAGTATGGATTTAAACAGCCTCTCTGCTTCTTTGAGCGAAATCGGATTCATCTTCCAGTTGCCGATAATTATTGTGGCTTTTCTTGTGGGCATAGGATAATCTTACCACACATTACTTGCTCTCTTGCCAACCGTCAATACTCCAAGCCGCGGAAGGACCAGCAGAAAAGTTAACATTGGCCAAACCTGCATTGTAGGTGATAGTAGCATTGTTATTTAAATGAATTTTATAGGCTGTAATTTCCTGCAATGCCGCATTATTTGATACCTCAATAACTCCATCACCGGCATACACTATGGATCCGGTGGAGTTATTGGAAACCTTGATGGCCGGAGTATTAACATTATTCATCTCCGACAAAACCAATAAATAACTCCCGGACGCGCCCGAGCCCATGAGGGTGGCGCCATTGTTGATATTAATAAACCCATCAGTATCCAACCCCTCTCCAAAGAGAGCGTGAACCTCATTAGAAGAAAGAGCTCGATTGTAGATGCGAACTTCATCTATTGTGCCGTCAAACGGAAAATAGCCATTAGGGTCAAGCCCGACCCTGAAGGCCTGGGCATTGTCAAAGGCAACAGCGGCTCCCGAGGCCTGCGTTCCTTCGAGCCATCCATCAACATAGAGGTAAGCTGCGTCCCCAGCGCGTACACCCGTCAAGTGGTGCCATTGGCCGTCGTTGACGATTGTAGTCCCGCCGGCATACGGGCAGCAAGTGTTGCGGGTGGTAAAGAAAGGCAACCCTTGATAGCCAGGAACACCACCAATAGGGAAAGAGAAGCCATTGCGATTGTTGGCGCTTTCGTTTCCCAAAACCTGGTGCCAGTAATTGTTGTTGGTTAGTTTCATCCATGTGGACACGCTGAAATCCTGGTCGGCTGAAAATTTATAATCCGTCCCTGGAGAAACATTGACATAGTCATTCGCCGCTGGAAAGCTAAGCCCTGTTCCCAGCTTGCCGGCTACCCAGTTCGGGCCACCAACCAGGGTTCCATTGTTCCCGCTGCCGCTTAAGTTAGTCGCTGTTGTTCCGCTACCATCTTCAAATGCGAAGTGCAGAATGAGACCTTGGTCAAGGGTGGCCGAAGCGGCATTCGCTGTTCCAGCCAGTAAAACTCCACTTTGACTGCCATAACTCGGACTGAGTTTTATGGTCGCACCGTTATTAATTGTAATGCTGCCCATTACCCAAACAGTGCCAGTCAGAATCAGGGTACCGTTCACAGTTAAATTGCCGCTGATTTTTTTGGGACCTAGGTACACCGTCCCACTGATAGTCTGGCTGCCTACTGTGCCGCCGGCGGCGGCATCTTGCTCCCAAGTCGAAATTTGTCCGGCGCTAATGGGTAAACCTTGAACCGCAGGATCAGCCGGCACGCTGTTGTTCGGACTGGTGGAAGTTCCGCTCACGGAACATGAAGTTTTAGTGTTGTAAATGGCATTGCCGCTAACTGTACAGTTGGAAATCGAATTGGCAGAAACATTGCCGCTCACAGTACTTCCATTCAAGTCGTAGACATTGGCTAAGCCACTGACCGTAGAATTGGAAATGGTATGGGCATAACCGTTACCGCCAACTGCTACATTGTCAATCTTGCCGTTGCTGCGGGCAGAGATGGCAGTGTTGCTGATTGAAGCGCCGTTGGCCCCCAAAATTTGTCCGTTGGAATAAACATTGCCAACCACCGCAGAGTTATTATCCATCTTGACTCCCCCGTCACCCACTTGCGCGCCATAATTAAAAGAAGCACCGTAGCTGGTTGATAGAACAATTTTCAATTTTCTTTGATAGTTTTTAATATCCCCAAGCGAATCTATTTGTTTAGTACCGCTACCAACGGAAGTAATAGTAGTGGTTACCAAATTAGAGTCGAGAATGATGGTTTCACTGGCGCTGATTGTTTGGTTTTTAAGTATGCGATAGACAGCATCTTCACTTCCGGACTCAGCCAAAAAATATGCCCTCTTGGAATTTAAATTTACATTGGCACTTTTGAACTCACGCACGGTTGGGGAAACAAGTCCGGAAATTATCGCTAAGGAAATAAAAAGGAAGAAAATTACCGCTATCAGCATCGCCGCGCCCTTCTCTGAATTTTTAATTTTTAATTTTGCAATTTTCATTTTATTTGTATTGATTCGTATCATTCGCACTAATTCGCATATTGGTATCGTGTTAATAGCTTCCCCTTAAAACAATCGTGTCATAAAAATCCTGCAAGCGACTTAACGTATCGTTATTAGACTTCAGAGTTAAAGAAATCTTCACTGCTTTTCCCTTAACTGTAGTGATTGGGGTAAAAGTAAGATTGGTAACGGTTATATTGGGCGTATTCAAATTTCCGGTCAGAACATTATTTTCTAGAAGTTGAATATTAGAGCCGGAAAGCAGAAATTCTACCGTTTTATTTGCACCAGCATCGTCTGTGGTATTAAGTTTTAAGTCACTGGCGCTAATTGAACTTATATTATAAGCCTGCCGAACTTCTCTAGATATTCTTTCCATGACAGTTCCACTTTGCACCAATTCTGCCTGCACGGCAGTTTCTCTAAAGGACCTAGCCATGACAATCATTGAGTTAATCACCACAATAGAAAGGATAGCAAAAAGAGCAATATAAAAAAGAAGCTCCAGAATTGCATATCCTTTATTCGCGTCATTCGCTTTATTCGTGCATTGGTGTCGAGTTTGTGTCATGAAAAAATATCTGTTATATAAAACGGCAAGGTTCTGGTTATTGTGACTCCTCCTTCCATCCAAGAGACCGCCACAGTAACTAATTTTGTTCCAGGGTCGTTCGTGCCGGTGCTGGAAATATCTTTGGTGGTGTTATCGCGGTTCACACTGGCAATTGTTACCGTGCGTGTGAAAATTCCTACAGTGCTAGCTGTGGTCGAGAGTATCCAAGTACCACCGGAAAAAGTTGGATAATAATTCGTACCCACAGTTAAGGAAGAAATATTGCTCCAGGCGTTGTCTCGAAGTACCCGAACTGCTTCGGCACCTTCTTCTAGGATAAAGGCTGCTTGGGTGGCATGAAAAGCCTGACGGGAAACATAAACAGATTTTTGGGCAACTGCCATCGCGGCTAAAATTGAGACAGCAATAATCGAAACGGCAATCAATATCTCAACCATCATGAAACCCTTATTGTTAAAAATCTTTTTCATAATCTAATTCACACTCGCTACCCCAGTGGCAAAAATTGTAATAACTTTAGAATAAGAAGAGGTAGAAACAGTTATCGTGCCGGTCGTACTCGGCGCACCCGAGAGACGGTTAAAATACATATCCCCCGAAGTTCCACTAACCCCACCGAGGGTAACATTAGAGATACTAGCCGGTGTTATAATATCTATTGTTTCGTTGCCCGATGCGCCGGAAGAAAAAACCTTACCTTTGAAAATTATAACTTTATCGGATTGAAAATGCACTCCGTATTCGGAAGAGTTGAGAGATGAAAGTGTTTGCGAACGCGCCTTATCGATGGATGATAATGCGTCTTGCACTCCGCTTTTCAGCACTTGATTCTCTCGGGTTTTTGAAAATTGCGGCAGGACGATTAAAACCAGAACGCCAATAGCCGCTATGATTACAAAGAATTCAATAATGGTTATCCCTTTTTGATAAAATGTGCGCATCAATTTATACTACCTAAGATTGAATAAAGCGGCGAGATCATGGAGATGGCGAAAAACCCGACTCCGGAACCGATCACGATCATTAGGAGCGGTTCAATAATGGTGGAAAGATTTTTTGTTTTATTTTCAATTTCTTCTTCGTAGAACAAAGCAATTTGCAGCAACATATCCGATAATTTTCCGGTTTCCTCCCCGACTTGTATCATTTCGGACATCATGACCGGATAAAGATTAGAATTTTCCTCAAAAGCTTTGGAAAATGGTAACCCTTTTTCTACTAGGGTTTTTGCTTGATCTAAAACTTTTTTATAATAAACATTTTGCACTACATCTTCGGTAATCTCCACCGCCTGGGTAATAGAAACTCCGGAAGATAAAAGCGAAGACATAGATCGAGCCGTCCGAGCAGTATTTAATTCCTTGGCCAATTTGCCGATAACTGGAATTCGAATGGTAATAAAATCAATATATTTCGCCGTAAATTTGGCGCGAAAAAATAAGTACAGACCAAACGCCAGACCGATTATAATTACGAAGGTCAGGATTAAATGGTTAGAAAAAAAATTTCCAAGAAAAATAAGGATGCGAGTGGAGGTGGGCAGAACCACGCCCAGCTCTTTAAAAGTGCTGGCCAAGGTCGGCACCACGAAAGCGAACATCAGGACGCCGGTCACCACCATAGCCGAGAGGATGACCCCGGGATAAATAAGCGCTCCGCGTATTTTTGTGGTTAAAGAATGAGTTTTCTCTAAATTTACGCCAATTTCGGAAAGGGCGCCGGATAAATTACCGGACTCCTCGCCGGCTTTGGTCATGGAAACGAAAAGTTTTGAAAAAACGTCGGGAAATTTTGCCAATCCGGAAGAAAATGTTGCTCCGCCATTTATATCACTGGTCAGAGATACTAAAATTTTACTGAGGGTGGAATTTTTTGTCTGCTTTTTTAAAACGGACAAGGCCCGGTCCAGGGAAAGACCGGCGCGCAGCATCCCGCTTAAATTTCTGGTTAAAATAATTTGCTCGGAAACGCCTACTCTGGAAAAGATACTGGTGGCAGATGCCAACAACTGACCGAAGAAATTCCCACCCTCTTCTTGGACAGACATAGGAACATATCCGCGACTGCGGAGCTCGCGAGAAAGAGAAAAACGATCGGGGGCTTCTAATTTACCCTCAATGATTTCTCCAGTCTTTGATTTTGCTTTGTATGAAAAAAGCATGAAAATTTATTTTACTTCATATTTATTATTTAATAATATTTTTAATGAGCTAGAACGTGACTTTGTTTTTCATTGATTTATACTATTTAGTATTAGTGGCTTCGGCCTCCGAGATCCCCGCCCTTGGCGGGGATCTTTCATTTAACTAACAACTTTAAACCTAAACCGCTTGTTATTTTTTGGATAAATGAAAGGGTTGGGTTTGTTCCTCCAGTTTCAAAGCGAGCAAGTGATGATTGAGTCACCCCTATTTTTTTGGCTAATTTTCTCTGCGACATACCTTTTTTATTTCTTGAAATTATAAGGGCACGGATTATCTGAATCTCTGGTTGCATTTCAGCGTATGCCTTTCTTACTCCAGGTCTTTTAAACGCTTCTTTTTTAAATTGTTCTAATGTTTTCATACTTAATATGATATCATATATGCTATCTTAATGCAAGTAACTTAATCTGTTTATAACTATTTCTAACTCTTTTTTAGGTATTTTTTGACTTTTCTTTATAAAAGCATGCAACACCCAAATATTGTCATTATAAAAAGTATAAAAAATTCTTACAGACAAACCTCCCAGCACTCTTAACTCATAAATATTTTTTGCCACTTCTTTTTATTCCGAAACCACTCGAAACACTTCTTCCAAAGTGGTCACCCCCAAGACCGCTTGATAAACTCCGTCCTCGAGCATGGTCATCATCCCCTCTTTTTTTGCCTGAGCCTCCATCTCGTCTTGGGAATTTCCCTTAATAATCATCTCCTTGATAGTGGCGGTAACTTTCAGTACTTCATGCATACCAATACGGCCTGCATAACCATCTTCAAACTCACTGCTCTTGACCGCTTTATAAAAAGGAACTTTGTCCCAAATATCTTTCGGGCCGATAATTTTTTCATCTTTTAACAAAGTGAGCATTCGGTCCAGATCAACGATCTTAGCTAAATTTTTTGTTTCAGCCGGGGACAAAAAATATTTTTCTTTACTAGGAGTAAGCTTGCGCACTAATCGCTGGGCAATAATTGTTTTAACAGTTGCGGTGATGAGAAATGGCTCA
>OBEQ011632731.1_pt1 | contig 10334 bp, 11 predicted proteins | sample 1670901 | NCBI WGS metagenome assembly OBEQ01 (sample SAMEA104232315, study PRJEB22302) | groundwater metagenome | biome: forest; feature: aquifer; material: groundwater | place: USA | collected 2011-08-07 | depth 5.4 m | reverse complement strand
CACGACGTTGCCGCGCGATTTGGAGATCTTTTCCCCGCCGATGTTTAAAAATCCGTGACCGTATACTTGTTTGGGTAAAGGAATACCTGCCGACATCAACATGGCGGGCCAAATCACACAGTGAAACCGGGTGATGTCCTTTCCTACTATGTGAACATCGGCCGGCCAATAAGCTTTATAACCTTCTTCCGGGTAGCCGATCGCGGAAAGATAATTCACCAAGGCGTCGAACCATACGTAAATGACGTGAGAAGCCTCAAGCGGAAAGGGAATACCCCACTTAAAAGTCGAACGGGAAATACTGATGTCCTGAAGCCCACCTTCAATCACTCTGAGTACTTCATTTCGCCTTGAAGACGGTTGGATGAATTCGGGATGGCTCTCAATATACTTTCTCAATTCCTCACCGTATTTTGAGAGCGCAAAAAAGTAATTATCTTCTTTTAACCATTCGGTTGGTCGCTGGTGGACTGGGCAATCCTTTCCCTTTAAATCCTTCTCCTGATAAAACGCCTCACATGAAGAGCAATACCATCCCTCGTAATGACCCTTGTACACATCACCCTTCTTGTTAACCGCCTCCACCATAGCCTGGGCTGCTTTATGATGCCGAGGCTCGGTCGTGCGAATAAACACGTCATTGGAAATGCCGTATTGATAGAAGAGTTTTTTATAAGTTTCGGAGACTTGGTCACAGTACACCTGAGGCTCAAGCCCCAGGGATTTGGCTTTCTTTTCCACGTTGGCGCTGTGTTCATCCATCCCGGACACAAACTTCACGTCATGCCCCTGAAACCGCTTAAATCGGGCCAACGTATCGGACGCAATCACCTCATACGCAAACCCAATATGCGGCGCCGCATTGGCATACACAATCGCCGTCGTAATGTAAAATTTAGCCATAGTCTCTTACAAAATCAGAATAGGATTATTTCGCGGTGGAGGTGGCGGAGGGGTGGTCGTGGGACGATTCAGGACCATGATAAGCGCGCTCGCAGGAACCGTGTTCTTGGCAGCCTTGGGCGCTCATGCCCCATTCGTAGGCGATGCAGCACTTTAAGCGTCCGCACATGCCGTTCAGTTTATTGGGATTCATGGGGACATTCTGATCTTTGGCTTTTCGCATAGAGACGGCGGGGTAATCCTTTAAGACACTGGTACAGCAAAGTTCCCTGCCGCATGGACCCATCCCGCCAATGATAGCCGCTTGATCTCTCGCGCCCACCTGCTTCCACTCCACTCGGACGCCTAACGCTTCGGATAATTCCTTCCCCATATCTCGGGTGTCGGCACGAGTTTCTGCCATAAAGTAGGCCCAAATTTTCGAGGTGTCGAACGTATATTCGATGTAGACAATTTTCAAATCCTGGGATTTTTCTTTTACCTTATTCTTGAATAACGTCATGGCTGACCGCTCTTTATCCACGTTCATGGCTTCTTTCGCCTTGTCCTCCGGTGTCGCCAACCGGACAAACTTGTTCAGACGGTCGGGAAACTCCTTATCCGCGGCGGGACGGGATGGCCTTACTGACACCACCCATTCTTCCCCTCGTTCAGTTTCCACAATACAGGGAGTCCCTTGTTTCAAATTACGGACCTGAGAATAATCAATATCCTCCACGTGAATGTACTGCGGTTTGAAATGATATTTGTATCGGATCAGCAATACTCTCTTCATTTTGGTCTCCCCCTCGCTACGCTCGGGATAGGTCACTGCTGGCTCGCCTAATACGCTCGCCTAGCATTGCCTACCTTCTTGCTCCTCAACCACTTTCATGCAAAATCTCTCCAAGCACAGCGCGATATTCATATTTTTTGCGAGACTTTTCTGAAGCCATTCTACATGAGGCATGAGGCGGATCGCATCTTCTTTTCCGGATCGCATTCGGCCGTGGTATGTCTTGAGAAACACTTCGCCCATATCGGCCACCCGCTCACGCTCCCACTTCTTCCTCCCTTTGCTGCGAAAATATGCCAGGACGTCCTCAAACGTCGCCCAGGTCGTATGGTCCAACAAATCCAATAGGGCCTTGGCTTGCTCCTCCGTCTCGGGATCCACCGTCGGTCCCCCTTCACTCGGGAACTTGATCGTTTGGCAACGGGAAAGAATCGTGGGAAGCAGAAGGGCCGGACGAGCCGTCACGAGAAAAAATGTCAAAAAGAAAGCGGGTTCCTCCAGCGTCTTCAACAGGGTATTGGCCGCTTCGACCGTTAACTTATCTGCCGGTGAAATGACCACGACTAACCGACTGCTGGAAAGATCCCGCGTGCCGGTCGACACTCGCATCTCACGAATTTGTTCAGTCCTGATGGAAGCCCCATCCGGTTCGATTAACCTGATGGAAGGATGCTCTCCTTCCGCAATAGCTTGGCATGCCTGACACTCCCCGCACGCCTTTTGGGTTTCACATAATACCTTGGAAGCGACCAAGCGAATGACTTCATCTTTCATGGTCTCATCACATTTGACGACATACCCCCGCCCCGAGGATTCCACCCCCATTTGTTTTTCGAGGATCTGCAACAATGAAGAGGGGGTTTGAGTATTCACAGCTGAATTGCGGCTCGAATTTTTTCTTGGATGTCTCCGATGGATCCCCTTCCTGAAATGACGCGGATTCGCTTGGGCTCACGGGCGGCCAAACGACGGTACCCCGTGGCAACTCTCTGGTGAAACGCCAAACGCTCGCGCTCGATACGGTCAGCGCCTTGGCGCGTCGCCCGTCGAAGACCCACTTTCACGGGAATCTCCAATACGAAGGTTTGATGGGGTACTACCCCTCCGGTCGCCTCGGCGTTCAATTGACGCAAGCGCTCCACGGACAGGCCGCGACCATACCCTTGGTACGCGAGGGTGGAATCCATATAGCGGTCGCAAATAACCACTTCACCCTTTCGAAGCGCGGGGGCAATCACTTCCTTCACTAATTGAGCGCGGCTGGCCAGAAACAAAAATAGTTCGGCCATAGGCGAAAGATGGTGCGTTTTGTGAAGAAGCCAGGAACGAATCGCGTTGGAGACTTTCGTCCCGCCTGGCTCACTGGTCAACAATACCCGATGGCCCCGTTGTCGGAGAAAGGTCGCGAGACGCTTGGCTTGAGTGGTCTTGCCGCAACCCTCCACCCCTTCAAAGGTAATGAATAAACCTTTCGGATTGCGGATTGCGGATTGCGGATTGCGAATGGTTGGAGTTATCGTTTGGAGAATTGGTACTGGCGACGAGCGCCCGGCTGGCCGTATTTCTTCCGTTCGACCATGCGGGGATCGCGCGTCAGCAGGCGTTCTCTTGAAAGCATCGAGCGTAATTCGGCGCTGTATTCCACCAACGCCCGGGCGCTGCCCAACAACACCGCGCCGGCCTGGCCCGTCATACCACCGCCCCGCACGTTGGCGATCAAATCGCACTTGGTCATGGACCCGGTCAATTCCATCGCCAGAAGGGCGGCCTTTCGATGCGCCTCTCTCGGGAAATACTGTTCCAACGTTTTACGGTTCACCGTCAAGGCGCCCGTACCGGGAAAGCCAAGACGCACGCGCGCCGTGGATGTTTTGCGACGGCCTACGCCCCAAAACCACTCTTGCTTAATTTTTTCGGCCATTAGGTGGCCTTGACCGGCAAGACTTCGGGATGCATGTGAGTAAAAGTATGCTTTTCATCGACGAACACTTTCAATTTTTTGATCATGACGCGGCCCAAGCGAGTTTTCGGCAACATGCCTTTCACCGCCAGTTCGATCGTACGCTGAGGAAAATCGCGCATCATAATCCAATACGGGAGCAAGTGATCGCCTCCGGACCAACCGCTGTGGCGGAAATCCATTTTTTGAACCGGCTTTTTACCGGTCAATCGAACCTTGCCGGCGTTCACCACGACGACGAAATCGCCGCTGTCCACGTTCGGCGTATAGGTGGGACGGTGCTTGCCCATGAGCACTTTAGCGACTTGAGCCGCCACACGGCCCAAGGGCAAATTCGCGGCGTCGGCCACGAACCACTTGCGCTCTATTTCACTGGCTTTGAGATATCGAGTTTTCATGGAAAAAACAATGTTAGCGAAATCCAGGCCTTATTGCAAGAAAAAGGTTAGTCCTGAGCGAAGTCGAAGGACTAACCCTGAGTGGGAATCGAAGGGTTAGCTTAAATAGCAGAGAAGGCCGGTGACGACGCCGACGCCGGCGCTAAAACCCAGGTCCTGGAAGGTCATACGGTGTTTCCAACTAAGCATAAGGCGAGGGAGGACGGCGACCACGGCAATAAAGAGATACATCGGGTGATATTGCAAGCTCATCCACAATCCCGTGGCGATGCCCGCTCGCTCCAAAAAGCCGGCCCATTTCTGTCCTAGTCCATCCAACACAAACTCATGCTCCTGGGAAAAGGTCTTGCGCAAATACCCCAACAAGATGTGGCCGCCAAAGGTTCCAAAGGTATACCACGTGACCATCCACAAGAGCCGGTCATTTCGATACGCTTCATCCACCCAAACGGGCATCGCCCACGGCCAAGTCATAGCCACCTGGGTGTTTTTCATGGCCAAACTCATTAACACGATGAAAAACATATGCAGAAATTGATCGGAAAGAAATGACCACATGTTATTCCGGCTCTCATCCCGCTGTTTTTCAATCTTTAGTTTATCTTGAAACAAATGGGTCAACAAAAAGACGGCCAAAAGTCCCACCACTCTCCCATCATGCAGGTAGGGGAGCAACATGGCCGCTGAACAGATTCCAATAATGGACACGTGAAGCACGACGCCCCAGGGACGGCTCACTTTGTAATGGAAAATCATATTGGTCTGAAGGGGAAAATCCCCAATGGCATGGGCCAATATTAACTTGGGAAGGGCATCGCCAAAATCAAACGGCATCACGACTTCACCCGCCCGATATTAAACTGGGGGAAGTAGTGAACCACAATTTCCTCGGCGGACCACCCTTGTTTGGCTAGACCCATAGCTCCTCGCTGGCACAATCCTACTCCATGACCCCACCCCCTGCCAAACAAAAACAAGCCCGCCAGCCGGCCGTTGACGCGGCGGGGCACCGCGGAAAAGACCGTCCCTCGCAAGTGACCCAACACGCGTCGAATCACCGTGTCCCCTGTCCAACGCACTTCGCCACTGGTGGTGCGGGCAACGACGCACGTGACCACCCCTTCGTGGCACGGTTCCGCAAACGTCACATCGAGCAGCTCCGCGCCTTGAGGAAGTTCCGGCGCCAACTGCTGGGCCAATTCTTCCATCGAATACCACCGCTGCCATCGTACGCTGGAAGATGTGGCGTTCGCCGCGCACGTCAATCCTTCCGCGTCCACCGCCCACTCCAGCCAACCCACGGGAGAAGCCCCCGTGGGAATCGGTCCATCCGGAACGGCGCCCTCCGTCACCGGAGAACCCTTCCACACGAACGCGGGCGCACGGGTGGAACCTCCGCAGGCGTCGTGAAAAAATGTCATGGCCGCCTTGCCATCCACCATTAAGATCTTCAACCTCGTGGCGTCCACCGCGTAATTGGTGGCGGGATGCTCGCCGCTGACGCCATGATAGACCGCACAATGCACATCGTCACAGACATCGTACCGGGCATGGATGCCACGACGCCTCAAGGTGAACGAGCGAGCAATGATAGCCTGGGCCTTCAGCGCTTCCATGGGACTGGCCGTCCCCATTTCTGCCGGCAGGACACCGTAGAGATATTCTTCCAAGGAGACGCGATTGATCAAGGTGAGGCCTTGATCGCCACCCCTTAATTCAAGGTGACCCCGATAGCTACGATCCTGACTCCGAGTCCAATACTGGCCTCCCCCGTGTGACACATCGTACACCGTCATAGGACGCTTACTGTTTTCGGGTACGAGGCGAATGGCCTTTTTGAGGGGCCCCTTGAAGGTCACCGGGTGGCCGGCCTTGATTGTTTTGATCCGCTTCTTTGATCCGACTTCCGTCACAATTATCGGAGAACGGCACACCACGGTGACAAAGGGAAGTCCGTCGGCAATCCCCACCGTAATCATCGGCCCACCTTTACCTTTGGCCGGTTTGGCCGTGACATCCGGCCGCCGTTGGCGTGAAGCTTCCTTCAATAATTCCTGCTGTTTTGGGAAATCCGGAATTTTGGTGAGAATCATGGCAACATCCTGCTTCACGTTCGAATCATCAGGCTTCATCGCCAAGAGCACCTGATACTGCTTGTAGGCCTCCTGGTATTGCTCCAACTGGAGATCCATTTTTGCCAGGCGATCGCGTAATCCCACGCGGCTGCCATCCTGGGTCAACGCGGCTCGGTACTGGTCCTTGGCCGAACTCCATAATCCGGCTACCTCCAATCTTTTCGCGTATTCCTCGCGCGCGACGGCGCACCAGGGAAATTCAGAGCTCACCGACCACCACATCCATAATCCTTCTGGAGCCCGATCCATAGCCTCCAGCGCGAGCGCCTGTCCCACTCGGCACGCCCAGCGAAAACGATCCGACTGGTCAAGCGCGGAAAATCGCGTCCTGGCTTCCTGATCGCGACCCATCCCCCAGGCGAGCCAACCTAAGGCCAATTGTTCCGATGAATAGGCTGTAGGCTGTAGGCTGTAGGCTGAACCCACGATTTGATTATAATGACGCTCAGCTAATTTCACATCGCCTTTCCACCAGGCTTTCCAGGCTTCTTCCAGCGTCCATGAAAAAGGGAGATCCGGATTCAGGCCTAAAAAACATAGTGGAAGAAGGGAGTAAAATTTTTTCACTTGGTGAGGGCGAATCGGATGGGAACGACGCCGTATTGATCCTCCTGCTTCGCGACGGGAGGGAGCGGCTCGAATTCCCACTTCTTTACGGCCTCTACGACTAATTCATCTAGCTCCTTAAATCCGGATTTTTTCAATATCGCCACCTCGTCGCGTACCTGGCCCTCGGGCGTCACACGAATGCCCACTTCCACTCTCGCCACAATCCCCTTTTCGCGAGCCCACGCGGGATAATCGGGGAGAATCTGGCGGCGCACCGCGCGTTGAGCCAACGGTCCCGTCACCCCCGCCTTGCCCCATGGCACGCCCACGCGTCCGGGATCATTACCGTATCCTTCCGGCAGGGAGACCTCCGTAGAAGGTTTCGCCGTGAACACGGTATCCGATCCAATGGGAAACGCCGACCGAACCGCCGCGACCTCTTCCATTTTCGGGCCGCGATCAGCGCCGGGCAAATGGACCACATCCATCTTGGATTCCACCTTCGTCTTCTCCGTCCGCGTGCCTTCCGGATGGGCACGGGGTACGAGCAAAGGTTTTTGACCCAACCCCTCCCCTAACGGCGAAACGCCGATCACCGTGATATCGGTAATGGTCACCCAACTCCCCACGTTCGAATGCCACACCCCCAGCGAAAACAGCAACAGGATGATGATATGCACCAACAACGAGGCGACCATCGAGACATACAGTGGCCGCCTCTCGTTCATCGGAAGGTGATTAATTATTCCTTCGCTCAACGCCCATCCCGATATGTTTGGCGCCCGCCTGCTGGACGGTGTCCACCACTTCAATATACTCTCCATGCGACACGTTCCGATCGCCGTTCACCACGACCCGGCGATTCGGCTGTTTCGCCAGCTTGCCGGCTACCCAATGTTTGAGATTTTCCAACCGCGGCTCTGGCACCAATTGATCGTCCAGGGAAATTTGGTTCTTGTTCGTCAGCGTCACCATGATCCCGACGTCGGTCGAGGGGCCGGTCGCCGCGACCTCGGGGAGATCCACGCGGATCGAGGATTGAATCATCATGGGCGCCGTCACCATGAAAATAACCAACAGCACCATGAACACATCGGTGAGCGGCGTGACATTGATGTCCGTGATGGGGATCTCCTCATGGAAATCCATGGACTCGTCCTGGCGACCCATCACGGAAGGCCGGCCTGATCCGCGACGTCCACGCCGTAGACTTGGAGCTCTTTCACCGTCCGCTTAATGCGACGGATAAAATAGTTGTAGCCGATCACCGCCATAATCGCGACGAATAATCCCACGGCCGTCGCAATGAGCGCCTCGGATAAACCGCGCATGACCACCGACGGTCCGGAGGCACCGGACGCGCCTAATTCCTGAAATGCATGCATGACGCCCAGCACGGTCCCGAATAATCCGACATAGGGCGTGACGTTACCGATCGTGCCTAAGACGCCGATATACCGTTCCATGAGCATCACTTCCCGCTCAATCGCGCGCCGCAAAATTTCGTGGCGGTTTGACGAGGATCCCGCCCGTTCGTCTAGCACCGGCCGGAGGACGCGAGCCATAGCCGACTCCGATTCCTGACACAACAAACGAGCCCGCACGGCATCACGATTGGCTAGCGCTTTCAGGACTTGCGAGGTCAATTCCACCCCACCCAATCCTTTCGACACCCCGAAAAAAAACCAAATTCTCTCAAATACCACAACGCAGGTTATGAATGAACATAACCCCAGCATCCACATCGCCGGACTGCGGACGCCTTCTCTCACCAACACATCAAACAACGTTGTCTGTTCCATTATCCCTCCTCCTTATCGTAACTTCTCAGGCTATTAGACTGTAGGCTGTTAGCCAAATACATTGCCCTACCTTCAGCCTAATAGCCTACAGCCTATCCCTTGCTGCTTTTCTACCATCTTCCTTTAATTCCAACCATCCCGCGGAACGGGAGTTCGTCGTACCCGGCGCGCTCCTGGTAATGGGCATTCAATACGTTATCCAACCTGATCCACGCGAACCATTCATCAATCAAGGGAGTTTCTCCCCGCACGGTGGCGGTCAAATAAGGCGCCAGACGCACGGTGCCGGTGCGATTTCCCTCGCGCGGTCCCACCCACATGATCTCCACCCCAACCAAATGGGGATTCCACTTGAACGAAGACAGCCAGGAAGCTTGATACTGGGGCGTATGCGGGAGAAACGAAAAGCCCGCCGGCATGCCTGCTGGGAGCGCCATCCGATATTCCACCTGGGAGGTCCACGAGGACGTCACGTCCCAATCCACGGTGAGGCGCGGCCTCACCCAATTCATTTCCGGAAGGAACACCGTCTCAAACAAGGCATTCCCGTTCAGATCCTCCCATACCAGCCAATCTTCCGTCCGTTCAAATCCCACCTCGCCCTTCATATTCATGCCGGTGATCACCGTCGATTCCACGCCCACGGTCGCGGCAAACGGCACACGGGTGGGTTTCAATCCAGTCAACGCTTCCGCGTACGGGGAAAACGCCAACTCTCCCATCACGGGATATTCCTGACGGGGTTCGAATTTTAAAAACACGGTCGTTTGAGGCGCCGCCGTATAGAACACGTGAGCCAGCGCCCCGACAAAGGATCCATCCAATCGTCCTCCCACATGCCAAGTCCACAATCCATTTCGGATCCGATCTTCCAACGATACGAATCCGACCGTGCCGAACGCGCTGTCATTTCTCAAACGGGTTGACATAAACCAGCGATGATCCTTCAAACCCTCCAACGAAAATTCGTGGGACCACTTGGCTTGCATGAGCAAATCCTCAAGACCTTCCTTGACGAACCGTGTCGTCTGCCATCCCGCCGTCACTTCGCTCCGCCAATGCGGGGTCCATGCCCATCCACCGGTGAGGGTCGCCCGCGCCGTCAACCGTTCCCATTCGCTCAACGGCAGGCTGGAGGCGTACGGCAGGTTCGTGAGGGCATGCTTGACGCCCACATTCACGCCGAAGAGGCCTTTGTCAAAAGGAGAAATTTGCACGTCCAGCAATCCGTCCGTGGAAATTCGCCCATTCCAAGCCGTTCGTCCCCCTTGCCGGGCATGCTCCAGACTCATGAGAAATCTTCCGTGATCCCATTGACGCGCCAGCAATCCTTTGGCTAACCACTGATCAAAGAGACCGTACCCCGCCCACCACTCCTCGGCGCGGTCCTGTCGAGTCAACCGAGGATCAGCCAACCGATCCTGCAAAGAGGGCGGGAGCGCCATCTCCGGCAAAGACTTCAAGCGTCCCTCCAGCGGATCCTGCGGAGCCGCCAGCGGTGTTTCCTTCATCGTCATGGAAGAGAGGGGAGACGGCAACAGCAGGGACTCTCGCTTCAATCCAATCGTCTGATCTATTTGTCCCCTCACCAACGATTCCGGCAATACGAAATCCGGTTTTTTTAATTCTTCAGCCGTCAAAGAAAAAGATACAAGTAATGTCAATAAAGCGGGTCCTGTCGCCGACCACCTCCAAACACGGCATCGGCCTCTGGGCCTGCTGGCGGTGTTTGGAGGGCCTCCGGTCGACGCCACCCGCCCTATACCCTGTTCTCAGAAGGGGCATGGAAGGGGTTATGAGACCGCTTCTAGT